>Ga0101944_10002175_pt1 | contig 33462 bp, 25 predicted proteins | sample DewCreD2012metaG_FD_75245 | JGI IMG/M metagenome (GOLD analysis project Ga0101944, IMG submission 75245) | Hot spring sediment bacterial and archeal communities from British Columbia, Canada, to study Microbial Dark Matter (Phase II) - Dewar... ... | reverse complement strand
AATAAGTACCACTGTTATAACTTGTTCCACCCACATAAACATTTGAGGAATCGTCTAATTTTATCTTATATGCAACATCGTCACTGTTCCCTGTTCCATTATAGCGCGTTTCCCATTGTTTAATACCATTATTGGAGTATTTAATGGTAAAATAATCTGAGTATGAAGTCGATCTGTAACTAAGACCTGTTACATAAACGTTGTTTGAATCGTCTAAGGCTAAGTCATATGCCATGTCCCTGTTATTATCAGGACTGTTATAGCGGGCAACCCATTGTTGAATTCCCGCGCTGTTGATTTTAACAGTTGCGAAATCGTAGTCAGATGTTGAGCCTAAACTACCTCCAGTAACAAACACATTACCTGAATCATTTACTATTATTGCTTTTGGTCTATCGTCTAAATTAGAAGAATGATTATACCTGGAGACCCACTGTTGTACACCCGCATTAGTATATTTTATAGTCGCATAATCGAAAGATGTTCCTGTGTTAGAACTATACCCCGTGATGTAAACATTCCCTTCAACATCAATGTCAATTGCCGTTGCGCCATCATTAGAATTTACACCATTATATCTTGTTGCCCATTGCTGAACTCCATTACTATTATATTTAACTGTCACATAATCCGAGTTCAGGGAATTCCAGCTGTAACCGGTTACATACACATTACCGATTGTATCCAGAACAATTGCTGATCCCCCATCGTATGAATTGTTCGGTCCGTTATATGTAGCAAGCCATTGCCTTATGCCGTCAGTATTGTATTTAATTACAAAAAGATCGCAGTCGGCTTGCCCGTAAGTTTCACCTGTGACATAAACATTCCCTTCCCTGTCGGATGCAATAGCGTAGGCATAGTCTGAATAATGTCCGGGACCATCAAAAATTGCTTCCCATTCCAGGTTTCCGTTTTTATCATATTTTAAAGTCATAACATCATCTTCGGAACCTGCATTTTTAACATATCCCGTCACATAACAATTGCCAGACATATCTATTGCAACGTGTGTGGGAAGATCATCAGCATCTATCTTATTCGATTTATAATATCTGGTCCATGCTGTGTCAATACCATCATTGTATAATTGAATGTTACACACCGGCGGATAGAATACAGATGATTTATGGTTTTTCTCTTTTCTTTGATTCCAGAACTTTTCGTTTTGAGAAAAACCCATGGTTGTAAAAATGATTATTGTAATTCCGATAAAGAACAGATTAAAATGTTTCATAAGGTACCCTCCGAAATATTTTGAAAATGGCACGCTTGATTTTTTGTCTAAAAAATTACTTACATAAATCAAGCGATTTTTTTTAAATTTGACTTTAGAATTATTTCAACTTTTTTTGGGAAATATTTCATCGGGTCGGAAAATATGCAATCTGGACGGTAAATAGTTATCGGGACGATAATTATATGAGATTATTTAAAATTCTAATAATTATTTAATTAAATGTCAAATAGTATCTCATCCACTCTATGTTTTACGCTCCATACTCTCCTTTATCACTTCCCAATCCACATTCCCCCCACTTATAATTGCGCAAATTTTTTTATTTTTCAATCCTAGTCTATTTTTCAGAACAGCTGCTCCTGCCACTGCTCCTGTCGGTTCAACAAGTATCTTCATCCGTTCAAGAAAAAATCTCATCATTGGAAAGATATCGTTATCATCAATTGTAATTACATCGTCAACATATTTCATAATTATTTCGAAATTCAATGTACCGATAGCAAGCGTTCTCATTCCATCTGCGATGGTATTTACAGACTTCAATTTAACAATTTTCTTTTCACGAAAAGACTGATAACAATCATTCGCTCCTTCTGTTTCAACTCCTATCACTTTAACATGCGGCGACATATTTTTGGCAACAACCGCGCAACCGGAAATAAGTCCGCCCCCACCTACAGGTACAAATAAATAATCAAGATCCTTTATTTCCTGAAAGATCTCAAATGCAACAGTCCCCTGCCCGGCGATTAGTTTTTCATCATTATAGGGGTGAATCAGTGTGTATCCGAATTGATCTATCAACTCACGCGTAGTTTTTTCCCGGTGATCGGTGGTATTTCCGCAGAATATTACTTCTGCTCCATAATTTCTTGTAGCATTTACTTTTGATTTAGCCGAGTTTTCCGGCATCACAATAACAGATTTAATGCCGAACATTGCGCTTGCACATGCGACTCCCTGTGCGTGGTTACCAGATGAATGTGCTATTACTCCTTTTTTTCTTTCATTCTCGGTTAAAAAACTTATTTTGTTGTAAGCACCTCGTAATTTGAATGCACCCGTACGTTGAAAATTTTCGGCTTTGAAGAATACGCGGTTACACGTTATATCATCCAGTGTTCGTGAGGAAAGCAACGGCGTTTTGTGAACTACAGTGCTTAAAACCCGTGCAGCGTCTTCAATATCTTTTATTGTCACCACAATATAACCTATCTTTTTTGCCATAAACTGAGATGGCACCCATCAGGGGTTGCAAATGTAGCAAACCATCCCATACTTCCAAGTGAGGTTTTTCTTACAATTACCGTCCCGCCGGCTTTTCTCACCTTTTGAAGAATTTTATTAATATTATTAACTTCGATATAAACATTGACCTGTCCGCTTTTCGGCATTCTCCTGATTTTAAATAATCCACCATTTGGTTTGTGATCAGTTTTGAACATCACATAATTAATGTCAGGTATTTCTTCAAACTTCCAACCGAAAACGGATTTAAAAAACTTTTTCCCTTCATTTAAATCCATTACCGGTATTTCAATATGTCCGAAATGATTCATGCAAATCCCTTTCATGTTAAATTTTTAAAATAATTTTACCAAAATTTTTCCTCTCTTCCATTTTTCTATGTGCCTCAGATGCTTTTTCAAGCGGTAAAATTGTGTCGATGACCGGAATTAATTTTCTTTTAGATCCCCCTTCTGAAAAAAACTTCAGCACCTCGAGTAATTCACTTTTTGTACCCATAAATGAACCGAAAATTCCAAGATGTTTTGCGTAAACATAACGGAGATCCACATTGGCTTTGTATGATGAAGTCGCACCGCAGGTAACAATTCGACCTCCTTTTGCAAGTGCAGTAATACTATTTTCAAAAACCTCCCCGCCAATATGCTCAAAAACCAAATCGACTCCTTTTTTATTTGTTATTTTTTTAACTTCATCAACAAAATTCATTTCATGGTAGTTTATTACTTCATCAGCACCGAGTTGTTTTGCTTTATCAAGTTTCTCTTTAGATCCGGCGGTTGTTATGACATTTGCCCCAATTAATTTTGCTATCTGAATTGCAGCCGATCCCACTCCGCTTCCCGCTCCATGAATTAAGACAGTCTCTCCTAACTTTAATCTCGCAAGCCCAACAAGCATATGCCAGGCGGTGAGAAAAACCAATGGTATAGCTGCGGCCTGATCAAAGTTCAGGTTATCCGGTATGGATACAACATTTACTGCCGGCACCTTTACATACTCAGCGTAAGTTCCATCCTCCTGCGTCCCCAGCACATGATACTGCCGGCATAAATTATCCTGTCCTCCCAAACAATGAGAACAATATCCGCATGAAATTCCCGGTGATATCAGGACCCTGTCGCCCTTTTTGAAATTTTTAACTTCGCTGCCCACCTCAGCAATTATACCTGCTCCATCCGAACCTGGTATATGCGGAAGCGGAATATTTCTTTCCCGTTCCCCGCTTCTGACCCATAGATCGAGATGATTAAGCGCAGCATATTTTAAGGATATCAAAACATCGTTTTGTCCAAAATCCGGCTTTGATGCTTCCTCCATTACAAGCACCTCTGCGCCTCCAAATTTATGAAATCGGACCGCTCTCATATTTATTTTCAATAAAATTGATGGATTTAATGAAAAAGTTAATGAAAAATTGAATCATGCACAATAATTTTATTAAAAATAACTGGTTTTTATCTTGATTACGAATTACCAATTCACTATTTTCTCATACTTATATAAGATAAAACAACCATCACCGGAGTATACATGGAAGAAGCACGCGGTTTAAAAAAACTTAAGGAGGGGTTCCACCCGACATTCTGGGTTGCGAATGGAATGGAGTTGTTTGAACGACTCGCATATTACGGCCAGCAGATAGTTTTTATGATTTACATGCGCAATAAATTAGGATTTTCGGAAGCAGAGGCCGGACAACTTTCCGGGCTGTTTGGGGGACTGATTTATCTCCTGCCGATTCTTGGCGGCACACTCGCCGATAAATGGGGGTTCCGTCGTGCTTTTAATATTGCATTCTCAATACTTGCACTTGGATATTTTCTTATCGGATCTGTCGGTATGAGTATATTCAGAGGTGCATATGATGATATGAACCTTTATTGGGTCATGATGGTATTTCTTATACTGACGGCATTCGGCGGTTCTTTCATAAAGCCGTCTGTTCTTGGAACGGTAGCCATAACAACGAACGAAAAAACAAAATCACTCGGTTATGCAATTTACTACTGGCTTGTCAATGCCGGCGCGATGATCGGACCTACAATCGCGTATTTTGTCAGAGACAGTCTTGGTAATGAATTTGTTTACATGGTTTCTGCATTAAGTTGTTTAGCAATGCTAATCGTAAACATGCTTTTATATAAGGAAGTAAAAAGTCCGGCAACCGAAGTTGTTGAATCCATGGGAAAGAAGATCGCAAACCTATTCATTGTGCTTGGCAATATAAAATTCATGATCTTCCTTCTTATTTATTCATTATACTGGATAATATTCTGGCAGGAATTTATTATCATTCCCTATTACATAACCGACTTCATTGGTCCGGAGACACCTTATGAAATAATTCAATCGTGGTCGGGAGCAGGCGCAATAATTCTTCTGCAAATTCCAATTAACCGCTTGACGAAAAACATTCACACACGTCAGGCAATTCTGATCGGCTTTGCGGTTTCAAGTTTAATCTGGATCATCATCGGAATTTTTCCGAGCATTCCGACAATAGCTGCGGGAATAGTTGCATTCTCGATTGGTGAGATGATACAGGCGCCCCGTTATTACGAATACATTTCAGAAATCGCACCTCAAGGTCAGCAGGGATTATTTCAGGGTTACGCATTTTTACCGATTGCAATAGCCAGATTTGTAGGTGATCCTATAGGTGGTTGGTTATATCAGACATCAAAATCGAGTGGAAACATTAATATCGTATGGTTAGGTCTGATTGGAATAGGGGTTCTTGCAACTATTCTTATGGCAATTTATAATAAAGTTGTAGCATTTCAGGAAAATCGCGCTTCAGCAAACTGAATTTAAAAACAGTGAAAATGTAGGAACGTATAATTTCAGGAAGTAGCAATTAGATCGATTTGAGGCAGATTTTTTTATTTAATCTAACGGAAGGTCCACGCCTGAAGCGTGGTGAGGTCCTATCTTCGCAAAGTCTGGTTTTATTTTATTCACACACCGATTCTGTGTGCTCCCTGATTCTAAAATACCGTTTTCACGCAGATTACGCCTCGCCGTAGCGAGATACAAATCATAAACAATCAATTTTAATCTGATAAATATCGTGGAAATGCTATTATAATTTCCTATGTGGGTAATATCTACAGGGATAATGCCTGCAACTTTTCTTTCACACGCTTAGCATACGGACTCGCAGGAAATTTCTGAAGCAGAATTTCGTATTCTTCCTTTGCTTTTATTTTATTCCCCATGGCGTAATAAGAATTTGCTATCATAATTTGTGATTCATCTTTCTTCTCAGAAATTCTGAATAAAAACACTTTCCGAAAATGATCAATCGCTTCCCTGTATCTTTTGCTCCCATATGCACATTCACCAAGCCAGTAATGACAATTATCCTCAAGTCGTTCTGAAACCCCCGCTTCAAGTAACTGCTGTAACAGCATCGCGGCCTGTTCATATTGCCGTGAGTTAAAAAGCAAGAGTGCTTGCTGGTAAGTAACCTGCGGATCTCTAATAGGTGGTGTTTCGGCTGCTTTTAATTTATCATTGCAATCGGCGAGCTGTGTCTCTAAATCAGCGCTCCTGGCAACAATATTCCTGTTTTCCTGCTCAAGCGTTGTGATTTGTTTTTTTAATACGCTGTTTTCAGTCTTGAGTTCGTTCAATTCCTTCTGGAGAATTTCTGTCGCACTCGGAGGTGGCGGCGGCATTTCTTCCTGCTCTAACTCCTCGGTTGTCCCGCAACCAACAAAAAAAATCAGACCGAAAAGCAGTATTAACGGCGTCCCGCGAAACAAATATATGCTGTGCATATTTATCGCTCACTACTTGTTAAAAAGATTTTGAATAGATACTACTGTGGGTCTCGGCTAATGTATTGAAATTGCGAGTTAAAGTCAAATAGAAAAAGTATAGATCGTATAACATAGGACATAGTGCGGATAGCTTGTAGGGAGTTGGGAGTCTGAAAAGGGAATTATTATAAATGGAATTGGCAGGTTATTTTCATTTATTGCCTATTAATCACACTTTTTACCGCTGTTTGTTATTCCACGCTGAAATTTCTATATTTTATGACAAGGATGGATATTATGAAAAAATATTTCTTTTTTTCGGTTTTAATTTCTATAATCATCGCATGTGGAAACGGTTGCACAGGTTCGAGAGAAGTAAAAGAGGAAAAGAAAATTGAGGACCGCGACCGCGCACTCGATCATTTTATCAATGGTAATCTGCTTGACCAAAAAGGAGACTATGCCAAGGCAATCCTGGAGTACCAGGATGCTCTAATGTATGCTAAAGATCCTGCCATTTATAATTCAATCGCTAAAGATTATTCCATTCTCGGCAAGCACGATCTCGCAATTTCAATGGCACGCGAAGCTGTCAAACTAAATCCGACAAACCTGAACTATCACCGAACGCTGGCAGAAATTTATTTAAACGCACTTTATTTCGACAGCGCTACAGTTGTTTATGAACAGATAATACGATTGGATCCATCCGACCGCGAAGCATGGTCTACACTTGCACACATTCAGCAATTACGCAATCCTGCCAGTGCACAAAAAACATATGAAGAAATACTCGATCGTTTCGGTCCTGACGGCGACACATATTTTCAGTTAGCACAAATTTATGCAGCATCCAATAAAATCCCGGAAGCCATAAATGCACTTAAGGGATTATTGTCCTTAGATCCTGAAAACCGGGAAATAAAAAAAGCACTCGGAGATATGTACCTTAGAAGCAACGAACCTGATAGTGCTCTGGCAATTTATAATGAACTGCTCGACATTGATTTTGAAAACATTGAAGTTCGCGGTGCAGTAGCACGAGCATATCTTATGAAAAGAGATTATGAAAACGCTGCAAAACAATTTGAATCAGTAATGAAAAAAGACAGCGCAACGGCGGATGAACAAATCAGATTCGGACAGGTTTTTGTTTCCTTTATAGAGACAGACTCAGCCGTGGTACCTTTTGTAATAAATATGTTTGAAAGAATCCGCGATAAACATCCTGAGGACTGGCGACCCTACTGGATGCTCGGAGCTATTAACAACATAATAAGAGAGGATTCAATTGCAGCGATTAATTTTTCCAGAGTAATTGAACTCGCAAAATGGAATCCCGACGGGTGGGTGGGAGTTGCTTCCTTTTATTACGATCACGGAAAATTTGAAGACGCTATTAATTTAATGCATGAAGCTGAAAAATTTATATCCGACAATTATCGCATCCAATTTATTTTGGGCATCTCCTATCAGCGAATCCGTCGTCCAATAGAAGCCGCAACCGCTCTTGAGAAAGCGCTACAGTTAAATCCAAAGAGCCTGGATGCCGTCAGTGCGCTGGGCCTCGTTTATAATGAACTTCAAAGATACGAGGAGTCTGACAGCATGTACGAACGTGCACTCCAAATGGATCCAAAAAATGATCTGGTTCTGAATAACTACAGTTATAGCCTTGCAGAAAGAGGAATACTGCTCGACCGTGCCCTCGCAATGTCAAAAGAGGCGCTCTCCCAACAACCTGAAAATCAATCCTATCTCGATACTTACGGCTGGATTCATTACAAAATGGGCGATTATAAGGAAGCAGAAAAATGGATACGAAAAGCAATTGATCTTGGCTCCACCAGTGCCGTTGTTCATGACCACCTTGGTGATGTTTATTTTAAATTATCAGACAAAGAGAAGGCGATTGAATACTGGAAAAAGGCATCAGAATATGATCCTTCAAATGAAACATATAAAGAGAAAATTAACCGGGGAGGTTTATGAATACCGGTTTCAGAATTTTTATTATATTCAGTGTTATAATAAACTTTTCCTGCACTTCCCATAAAATTATTAAAATCCCTCCCGACATATCACCGGCTGAAATTTTAAATCAAGTAATTGAAAGAGACACTCGAATAAAATCATTGCGTGGTGAAGGTACTGTCACCTTCGAGAGCCCGGATATTTCTAACAGCGGTTTTTTTACAGCCCGACTGAAAAAACCGGATTCATTGTTATTCGAGGTGCACGGTCCATTTGGAATCCGGGTTGCAACACTTTCAATCTCAGGGGATAATTATATTTTTTACGATTGGCTTGAAAACAAATCAATGAGCGGCAACGCAAATGAACAAACATTAATGACAATTTTGAATGTTCCACTGGATTTTCTTACGGTATTCAGAATCTTCACGGGGGAGTTCTTTGAGAATAAAAGCGAAAAAAATATTGTTAAAACATCCTCAAATGAGTCATCTTTCCATATCACTTGTGAGTCGGAGGATGGGATGCATGAATACTGGATTGATTACCCGTCTATGATTATTACCGGATATAAACATTCTGACAATCAGGGGAAACATATAATTAGTGCATCGGTGTCAGAAATCGATGAAGTAAACGATATATTTTATGGTAAGTTGATCCGCATTTTTCTCCCTCAAACTAAACAGAGTGTTACAATTGCATATGATTATGTCGATTTTAATTCAAAATTTAACTGCTCTTTTAATTTGCCACAAAAAAGTAAGCATATTTATTAATGGTTATTAAACTTAAAATATTTATCTTTTTTTTATGTGCAACCGGATTCATACTACCTTTAAATGCACTCCCCGATTCACAGGATATTAAAAAGAAACAGACTGAATTGGAAAAACTGAGGGAGGAAATTAACAAGTACGAAGTTCAAATAAAAAAAAGCGAAAAAAAAGAAAAAGCAACCCTCGATTTGCTGGGGAAATACGATCGTCAGAGTGCGCTTCTAAAGAAATTAATAACAGCACTGAAGAAGGAAGAAAATACACTTGAAAAAGATATAATCGAGACAAAAAAAAGGATTGAAACGCTTGGCGGACAAATATCAAACTTAAAAATGCATTATGCAAAATATGCAGCAAATGCATACATGCACGGCCGCACTCATGATTTAGAACTTCTTCTCACCTCAAAATCGCTTAATCAATTTCTTATCCGTTCTGAATATTTAAAAAGATTTTCTGATCAAAGACGGATGGATATGGCAAAAATAGGCACGCAAAAAACAGAATTAGAAAATCAGGAATTATCATTGCAAAATAAACTGAACCAGCAGAAACAATTAATAGCAGAAAAGAAAAAGGAAGAACAAAAACTTATCCTGCTGATGAAACAGAGAAAATCGGTACTGGCTGAGGTACGAAGAGATAAGAAAAATTATCAGAAGGAACTGGAGAGAAAAAAACAGGATGTAAAAGAATTAGAACGGATGATTTCAAAATTGATTGAAGAAGAAGCTGCTAAAGCGGCAACTGCAATTCCCTCCCCTGGAAGTTTTGAGGTAAAGAAAGGTAAGCTAAGATGGCCGGTTGAGACAGGAACATTAGCTGCAAAATTTGGTAATCAAGAACATCCTACGCTTCGAACAATTACGCAAAATACAGGCATAGATATATCAGTCGAGCCTGGAACCAGTGTACATGCCATCGCTGATGGGGAGGTATCGAAAATTCACTGGCTCCCGTCATTTGGAAATCTGGTCATTCTCAATCATAAAAATGGATTCAGAACAGTGTATGCACACCTTTCCGAAATCGATGTCGATGAAGGTATGACTATTAAAGAAGGCGATCCAATAGGTAAAACCGGCGAATCTCTAAACGGTTCTATACTCCATTTTGAATTATACAAAGACCGTGAAAAACTCGACCCTGAAAAATGGCTCAAACCAAGATAAAATATTTTGTTTTAATATGACACAATTTCAGAAAAATCAATTCATAATAGGCCTGGCTGTACTGGTATTGTCGGTATTGATAACAATTTCTGCAAGCAATGTTTTCAATCTGGTAAATGACTTAATATCGGTCATAAATTACAACATACGGGGAGAATCAAAAATAGATTCTTCTATAGCGATTGTTTATTTCAGCAACGAGGATACAGAGACTCTTGGCGGATATCCATTGAAACGAAGTTATTATGCCCTGCTGGTCAGGGCACTCACCGATCTCGGTGCTGGTGCAATTGGAATTGACGTCGGATTTAACCAGCCGGATGAAAGATACATCGAGTATGATAATTTATTAACCTCGGTAATTGGCGGAAATCCAAGAGTTATACTGAGCGGATATTTTCGTAAACTGGAGTCCGATATAAATGATGAAAATATAGACACCACTTTAAATCGTTTTCTCTATTATAACCTTCCGATTGAAGATATATATCAGGGTAAGGAACCGAATTTCCCTTTTTTAAACCTGAGAAACAAATCAAGTAATATCGGTTTTACTAATTTAATTGATAATAAGTCAATTCCACTTTTCATAAAATATGGAAATGGCTTAATGCCCTCACTTGGATTTGAAGTATTCAGAGTTGGATTCCGAGGGGATCGTAATAACTTTGGCATCAAAAATGGAATGCTTTTAACCAATAAGGACGGGAACTATTTCGAAATACCTTTAAAAAATAATTGTACACTTGAAATTAACTTTACGGGCGGAAAGAGATCTTTAAATTTATATTCTGCCGTAGATCTATTAAAAATGTACGATGATCTGAAAAAAGGATTGAACAATAACGAACAGAATAATTTCTTGAAAAATAAATTAGTACTTGTCGGTATAATTGCCGAAGGTAGAAGTTCTTTCCTCAAAACCCCTTATGAGGATGATTTTCCTGCAATCGGTATACATGCAATGTTTATTCATAATATACTTCACCAATCATTTCTTGACAGACTGCATATTGGTTTCGCTTACGGGATTGTAGTTATACTGGCAATAATTTCTATTTACGTTTTTTCCAGCAGGAAAGATTTCTACGGATTTTTGTTGTTCTTTGTTTTCATTATAGCACTTTTAATAATAGAATATTTAGTTTTTATTTTCTATTCGTTCATAATTCCTGTTGCTCAGCCAATTTTTATATTATTATGTGTCGGAATAACCTTATGGCTCTACAAACACCGTCACATTCGTAAAGAAGTTGAGTTGTTAACAAGAGAAAAGTTACGGATCGAGGAAATCCTTGAGGAAAAAAAGAATAAATTGATTTCCCTTGAACAGGAATTATCTGCTGCCAGAGAAAATAAAACAAATGAAAATCTTAAGCACCTCGAAATGGAAATAAAAAAATATCAGGATGAAATCAGTCAACTGAAATCCCAGGCACAGGACCTTCAAAAAGTAGAATCTTTAGAATTAATCCCTCAAGATGAAAAAATAATAGCAGACGGGATAGTTTATTCGAGTAAGGGACCGATGAATAAGGTTATATCGATGGTAAAAACTGTAGCAGACAGTGATGCAACTGTACTCCTCCTTGGAGAAAGCGGAACTGGTAAAGAACTGATTGCGCGGGCCCTTCATAACTGGTCGAGACGCTGCGAACATCCATTTGTTGCTGTGAATTGCGGAGCTTTAACTGAAACACTTCTTGAGAGTGAACTTTTTGGTCATGAAAAAGGTGCTTTTACAGGTGCAATAAAAGAAAGGGAGGGAAGATTTGATCTGGCAAACAAAGGAACAATATTTCTGGATGAGATTGGTGATACGACCGAAGCATTTCAGGTAAAACTTCTTCGCGTATTACAGGATGGTACCTTTGAACGGGTGGGAGGAAATCAAATGAGAAAGGTTGACGTACGTATAATTGCTGCAACTAACAAAGATTTATATCGCGCAGTGAAGGAAAAAAAATTCCGCGAAGACCTGTTTTACCGTCTGAATGTTATTTCTATAGAAATACCTCCATTACGAGAAAGAAACGAAGATCTTCCCTTACTTGTTGATCATTTCATGAAAATGGAAAATCCAGAAATGCATTGCAGTGCAAGCGTGATGGAAATTTTTCGTAATTATCACTGGCGAGGGAATGTTCGCGAACTTCATAGTGTAATAAAAAGAGCGGTTCTCCTTGCTCAGGCAGATGGAAGGACTATGTTAAGAGTAAAAGATCTTCCTCCTGCTCTGACTACCCGCCATGGAATTTCAGAGGATTTGGAAGATCAGATTATTTCAACACTTCGCGAAAAGAAATTTTCACGCAGTGCAATTTCAGAAACAGCAGAAATTCTGGGTGGACTGAACAGGGGAACCGTTGCGGAATATTTCCGTGGATACTGTTTTAAAATTTTATGCGAATCGAATATGGATATAAAAACAGCCATTATAAAAATTGCCGATTCCGAAGATACTGATGCAGTTCTAAAGGTTGAACGAAAATTAAATGAGTATATATCCAATGCCGCGGAGTTCGTTGATAACTCTTTAAGTCTGGATGAAATATTATTACGATCCAAACCAAAATACAAAAATTTGCCTCAACGCTATCACATTTATCTTGATAGAATCATTTCCGCTATTTATGAGGGTAAAATAAGTCGATAATTCGTCTTTTCGCACCATCGCCGGAAAAATTTTATTCCCGCATTTAATTATTTTTTCCCCGCACTTTAACCACACGAAATTGCTGAAATCAATGTAATTTCATTGATTTTCTCTATGGCACATATTTTGTGTGATGATTGGTTAAGTCATCCTGCCGTTCATGCTTAAATTAACGAGCGGGCTTGGAAAGTGGACGGCGGGATGATAAAAATAATAATAACAATTAATAGGTGTTCAAATGAAAGTTTTTTCCGTAATATTCGCAATTGGGATGATTTTTATTATTGGCGGGTGCTCGGAGGAGAGCATAGCCCCTCTGGTATTAAGTGATGAAGATGCAATTCAAATGCAGGTAGCAACATTGGATTCTGTTGCCGATTATTCCGCATCAGATGAGGCATCTATTAACGATGGGTCGGTAAAAGATTGGGATTATGGCACTATTCCAAAAATTACAACTCCAATTGTGCCTTTACAGTGGGGAAGGGTTGTTGATAATGTTACACGGCAGATAAATATAACATTCAGAGGCGATTCTGTTGCCGATGCTGCGTTAATACGGTCAATTTACGGCCGCATCATAATACTGGCAATGTATGATAGTTCCGTTTTCCCCGATACTATCGTAAAGCAATTTCAAACTCAGGTAAGAAGACAGATAAGGTTTGAAAGAATTGCACGGACAAATGACCCCAGACTTAACTGGAAACCGGTTGCGATTACACCTGTTTATGGTGAAACTGAAACACACAACTATACACTTTTAAAAATGGAGATGTACACACAAAACGATACAATTGTAGTAACCGATCCTTTAAATTACTGGTTCAGACTCGGTTTATTCAATGACGGTATTCCAAAAGTAGCGCCTGGTGAATCGATAATGGTACGGGTAAGGGTGAGAAGTGAGAATCAGGTCGGTGAATCCGTTGTATTAAGACATAACTGCGACCATAGATTTAGTTACAGATATCGTAATCGTATGGGGGTTGTGGACAGTTTATTTAACGGCAATATGTATGAACGCGAGTATGAAAATCGCTTTATGGTCAGAATTCCCATCGGCGTAACTATCGGCAGGTATAATGCAATTGTAGATGTACTATCTTATAATTCATTACATGACGATCAGGCCCCTTATATGAATATTATAATGGGTATACCGTACATGGTAATTAAGAGACCGTAAAATATTTTGGAAGTAATCAAAAAAAAATTGTATTTTACATAGAAGGTAATAATATGAAAATATTAAGCGCTGTTCTCGGTATTGTAATAGTTTTCACAGGATGCCAGCATGCAGGTCCGATTGAATTAATTAATGAACAAGACGATTCCCAGTTCATAGAAATTATGTCTGTGGGAAATCCTTCTGATACAGTCTTCTCTGCCTCAGGTGTGGATTCTGCCGGTTTGTTAAATCCACATTATTTCGGACGAATGATGTTTGCTGACGTTTATTATAGTCTGCCTCTGCGCGCAGACAGTTTCTTGCAATTAGAAGCGATGTTTCTTGATAAATCTAAACCAATTCAATACAACGGACATCTGTTTGGTTACCCGTCATATGATGTTGGTACCCTGATGTTTGATGATGATACAATACCGAGACTACAGCGCCGTATAAGACTGGGTGCACTAGGTGATACATTAATTGGATATCGTTACCTCCTGAGAAAACAGCATCAGAACGGTCAGACATTTAGATACAATTGGCGCATATTAGGGAATGCAGGATTTGGTCCGCTAAATACTTTCGCACCGACAATTCAGGAAATGCGAGTACTGGAATATAATCCTCCATTTGTTCCTGCAAACGGACCTCTGACATTCCGTTGGAGATGCACAAACGAGTACGTACATCTTTATATAAGTAGAGAGGGTGAACTTTTTCAACGTTCCTGGGTACCAATTCTTCATCTGCGTATAAGAAATGTGAATGGAACAATCGAGCTCCCAGCAAAAGTGCTGGACATGCTTCCGAAAAAACAATATAGACATTTTCTGTTTACATTTTCTTCAGAAGCACAATCAGTCGTAACAATGCAAGGATACCAGGAACAGATATTGCTAAATACTGCATCTATCCATAATATTGTTTTGAATACCGAACTTAATAAATAATGGATATTCAACTGCTGAAATTATTTTTAATTATGTTAATAAGTAGTTCTATAGCAGCTGCACAAAATCTGTCTTCAGCAAGAGGAATAAGCCTCGCTGCCTCGTCGCTGAGTGTGAATGATGCCAGTGCAATCGACTGGAATCCCGCGGCTATCGGAAGTCTTCATGATATAGAAATAAACATAACTAATTCTATATCATCAAATAGCAAAGGATTCTCGCTAATATCCATGTCGGGTGTAAAGAAAATTACCGATAAACAGGCTATAGCACTCGCATTTACACCAGGCAGAGAGTTGAAATTTGTATTACCTGCTCTACTTACCATACTGGATTCAGCAGGAAATCCGGTTTTAACAAAGTATGATCGTGAAATAACATACTACCAGACAATCGGTGCTGGATATTCAATTGATATTTCAAAATATCTGTCGATAGGAACCGCATTTCGGATATATGGAAACGACATCACCGACTTAAAATATTTCATAGATTCAACAAACACTATAGGATCACGCGAGGAAAAAAATAGTATATCAATCTGGTCTCTAGATATTGGTAGTACTTTAACCATCAATGATTACTGGAAGGTTGGCGGAACAGTAAAAAATTTGGCTTATGGAAGAACAAAAAATTTCCCTGATGACCTTGATGATTTAAGACTCAAACTGCACAGGGTTGGGGTGGTGGGTGCATCTTTTAAACCATCAGAAAATTTTCTAACCGCTATTGAGGGTGATACCGAACAGCAAATTAGAATCGGCTTAGAATGGATGCCGTACGAAAATTTTTATTTAAGAAGTGGTCTTTACACTTTATACTCAGCTGACAAACCTTTTGATGCAATTGCATTAGGTGCCGGATTTAATATTAATCGGTTTGCTGCAGACATCGGATATATATGGTTTCCTTCAAAAACTAACAGTGGAGGAAACATTAACTTATCGACTTTTTCATCAACCACCTTTACTAATCTGGATTATTCCCGATTTACTTCAGATCAACTCCTGTTAACACTCAGGACTTACCTGGGTTCAGAATTTGAACCACTGGCCATAATCGAGGATGTGGATATTAAAAATGAAATTTACCCTGCATCGTCTAAAATCTTCGCATTCACACCTGTCGGGACTGCAAGAGTGAAAAACAATTCAGGTAAAAGAATTTCGGCAAAAGTCGGATTTTTTATATCTGAAGTTATGAATACACCGACGGAAAGTATTCCTTATACCCTTGAACCAGAGGAAATTTTAGAAATTCCATTTAACGCTGTTTTTAATAATAAAATCGATTCGGTGAAAAAACTTTCCATATATGACGGACTTGTGTTTGTCAAAGCGAAAATAGCAGAAGAATATGACGACAGGTACCAAACAAGAGTCCTGGTGCGCGGAAGAAATGATTGGAATGGCGATGTGTATACACTTCATTACTTTGTGAAACCTGGCGACAATAAAGTTCTGGATTTTTCGAGAAATGTAATACACAACCAAAAGAATCGTTTTGATACTATCCCGGGTCCGCTACAAAATTTTGAAAAAGCACGTGCGCTATTTGATTCTCTCACTCATTTGCTGAGATACATCAATGACCCGAGATTAAGCAGGGATTATGTACAATATCCGGAAGAAACCCTTACTTTATATGGAGGTGATTGCGACGATATTACTGTCTGTTATGCTTCACTATTAATGAGTATCGGTATATCAGCCGCATTTGTTGATGTTATCCCTCAAGATAATGCGTCAGAAGCACACATATATCTTTTATTTGATACGGGCATACCTCCTCAGAATGCAAACTACCTTACTGACAACCCTAAAAGGTATTGCATCAGAAGAAGCGACAATAATAAAGAAACAGTTTGGATTCCGATAGAAACAACAATGTTAAAAAAAGGATTTATGGAAGCCTGGAACACGGGTGCAGAGCAATACTACAAAGAGGCGGAAATCGGATTAGGAATAGTAAAAGGATGGATTAAAGTTGTAGATATCGTAGAAACTCAGTAAAGCAATAAGAGGATATTATTATGAAAGCAAGAATTATCACTACACTATTATCTTTAATATTTACCCTGAACCTATACTCAGGAGAGATAAAAATAATTTCTGTAAACGGAACGGTATTAAAAAGACATGGGATTCAGGAAAACTGGACACGTGCGGCAGTCGGAGATATTTTAAAACCAGAAGACTCAATAGAACTGGGTCTAAAGTCATCGGCAGTTATTCTCATCGATGGCTCGAAAAAAATTATTATTCCTGAAAATATAATAATCGACGTCTCTGATTTCCGCATCCTCTCGCAGGAAGAAGTATTACTCAGTCTGGCTATGGAGACAATTCGGTCTGTTCCGGACCGTGGAAATACCGACCAGCCTGAAATACCAAAAGTTACTACAGTTCACGGTTCAAATAAGGAGGATTTATCACATCAACCGAAAATACCGGTAGAAGCAGGATACAAACAATTAAATGGCACCAGAGTTTTGTACGAAAACGGTTATTTAGGTACATGTGTATTACGAACCAGAGACCTAACAAAAATGTTTCCTTCTTTATCAGCCGCTATTGAAGCGAAACTAAGATCAGCAGATGCTCTGGAAAAGTTAGGTCTAAAATTAGAGGCGTTTGAAGAATATATTCGCCTTGAAAAAGAAAATTTAACTTCCGAGCAACGATCTTTTATCTCAATGAAAATAAATGAACTAAGAAATTCCAATAAATAGATTTTATCATGTTTGAAATTTCCAAAATACGCCCGCAATTCCAAATAACAATACTCTATTGGAGGGTACAATGTTAAAAAATATTACACTTTTCTCTGCCATCCTGGCACTCTTATTCGCTACGATTGCTCACAGCCAGACTGTTCCCCCTGCTCCAGAAAACCTTACTGTGGAACAGACATTAAACGGGGCTAAATTGCAGTGGGATGAAGTGTCCGGGATATTGGGATATCGTGTTTATAAATCTATAGACACATTCCCATTTGTTCGTATTTCACAAACCAACGTTAACCATTGTGTGGATCCATTAATTCCGCCAGGTCATGTTTACCGTTACTATGTCACGGCATTTAACAACTATGCCGAGAGTTTGCCAAGCAATGATGTGTTATTCATTCCTGGTCAAATCAATCCGCCTAACAGAGCCCGTGGCTTGATTCAGGGTATGATTATTGATGATTCAACCAGCAATCCAATACCGGGAGTTCGTCTCAGATTCTTTAATCTTGAAGGACTTCTTTATTTCAGAGAAGCAAGAACGGACTCACTGGGATTCTATTCGATCCACATAGACACGGGTTCATATTATATATACGCATCCAAGTGGCCCTATATTCCCGAATGGTATGATAATTCTCTAAAATTTGAGTACGCAACACCTGTTTATGCAGTTGAGGGAGATACAGTGGTCGCAAATTTTGGTTTGACAAGGATCCCACCGCCTCCTCAGGTACTGGGTTCAATAAGCGGCACAGTAACTGAGCAAGGCAATAATCAGCCGATTGAAAATGCTTTTGTTGTTGTAATGAGATCCAATCGGCAAATAACAATGATGCAAAATTATGAAGGATCAATGTTCGGACATCGTGAAGAAACGTTTACAATTCCTGGATTTGGAACACTTTTAGGAGTCATGCGCGTGACAAAAACAGATGCCAACGGGAATTATAAACTCAATGTACCCGTAGGACTCTCCTACATAGTGTTATCATTTAAAGCAGGTTATATTCCGGAATTCTATAACGAGCAAACGAATTTTTATGATGCCGATAGAATTTTACTCCATGGTGACACAACGGGTATAAACTTCACTCTGGAACTGAATCCGGATGTTCAAAATAGTCTTGCAGGAAGAGTAGTAAACGAAGAAGGTTTTGGTGTAATGTCAAAGGTAATATTATTCGCAAAATCTCAAAGAGCTGTTTATCCGATCCGATGCACCATTACAGATACCTCCGGAAACTATTCCTTTAACTATCTGTATTCAAAATACTATTATGTAAAAGCCATACCGTTCCAGGAATATGCTCCGGCATGGTATAGCACAGACTCCTGCGGTGTTATGTGCTGGGTTCATGCAGATAGTTTCTATGTTGAAAATAATACAACAGGAATAGATATATGTGTGAAACCTATAATATTTGGTGGCCTGGCCAGTATTCGCGGAACTGTCCTCGAGAGCACTAATTCATCCTCGATTCAGGGTGTTACGGTATATGCGGTCGATCCTCTAACTAATTCCGCTGTAGCATATGACATTACCGAGAATGATGGCAGTTTTGAAATACTTAATCTCGCACCTGGCAGTTACCGGATCATTGCTGATAAAGAAGGTTATTCGACTAATGACGAACCTCTTATAAGCGTAGACTTTTCCAATAGTTTCACCATGGACCAGGTTGAAGTGTCTATTAGCAGCCTGACTCTCGATGTTGAAGACAAAATATCTACAATTCCGGATGGTTTTATTCTGAATCAAAACTATCCGAACCCATTCAATCCGATAACCGAAATTACATTTGGCGTGCCAACCTCAAGCCGCGTCATAATATCGGTATACACGGTCCTCGGTCAAAAGGTGGTTGATCTTGTGGAAGATAATTTCTCAGCAGGCACATACAGTATTCCGTGGAATGGAACTGATAACAACGGAAATATTGTCTCAACCGGTATATATTTCTACAAGTTAAGCGCACAGCCATTGAATGGAACTACACTTTATACACAAGTACGTAAAATGATGCTCGCGAAATGAGTCGTTTGTAACCTTTATTCTCAGATATTCTGAGTATTTCATAAACAATTGGTGGATTAACAGGCCGATCTTCATTAACGGAGGATCGGCCTGATTAATAAGGAGGAAAAATCTGTTGTTAGCCGTGTTATTATTTTTTCCAGATTAAAAATCAAATGAAAAAATTATTTTTAATTTTGCTGATTGCAACTGCTTTTTTTTATCAACTTTCTGACTCTCAGGAAAAAAGAGAGAAAAGATTCCTGAAATTCCCTTCCATATTTAATAACCGGGGTACAAAGCAGGAAAAGAAATTTTTAAAAAATGTTAAATCAATAAGCAATTATTCTAATTCTAACATTAGTTCAACGGTTGTGTTTGAAGAAGATTTTGAGTCACCTACCAGCTTTCCACCACCAGGGTGGAAAACGGTAAACAATGATGGTGGCGGAACAACAGGTCCCTGGTTCGCAGGTAATACCTCGGTATTCACGGCTATGACAGGAAATTCGTATGCAGCTGCAAATTATCAGGGTGCCACCGATTTTTTAATTGATGAATGGTTAATTTCTCCCTTAATTTTATCTATCACTGAACAAGATACATTATTATTCTGGCATAGATCGCCCGATTACTCCCCATGGAACGATTCCATTCAGGTGTTAATATCAACCTCCGATACTGAATTAAGTTCATTTTCAATATTAGTCGATTACTTTAAAACCTCTACTACAGGTTGGTTTCAAAATCGTTATCATTTAACAGATTTTATACCTCCAGGCAGCAATATATACATAGCTTTTCGGTACCTGATATATGATGGAGGTGTGTCAGGATTAAACTCAGATTACGTAGGGATTGATCTTGTCCAGATTGTAAGACCCCAGGTAGATAACGATCTTCAGGTTCTAAAAATCGAATATCCCGAAAACGGAAGCAAGATAATTGTGAATCAAAAAATAGAACCGACTGTAACTTTTCGAAATGCGGGTATATTACCTCAATCTTCCGTTCCGGTTTCTCTAAAAATTATATCTCCGGAGGGAAGCATTTACGAAAGCAACAGGATTATAAACTTGATCGCAGGCGGAGAATCAATTAACATCACATTTGATGAGTACACACCTATTTCAACTGGATATTATTCAATTAAGAGTTATACATACCTCCCCACAGATCAGAATCATGTGAACGATTCCCTTATATCAACAATAAGGGGTGTGGTAACTCTTTCAGGCTCCTTTACAGTTGGCATCAGTGGAAACATTTCCTCATTAAAGAGAGCAATAGATACCCTTAATAATAATATTATCTCTGATGATGTTTACCTGACACTCATTGATTTCATTTACAATGAACCACCATTATCCCTGGGTCCACTGGATTATTTATCAACACCGAAAAAAATTCTTTTTAAACCAGCCACAGGAGTTTCACCCATAATAACTATAAATTCAACAGTGGGTGAACAATACGGCTTTTCAATAAAGGGTGCTTCATATGTAAGTTTTGATGGATCAAACTCTACACAAAAAACAAGAAATACGACAATTAAAGCAACCGGTGAGTATGCAAAGATTGGGATTGTTATACAGGGGACGGATAAATCATTTGCGGATAGCAACAGGATAATGAATATTAAAATAAGAAATGGCGCTGATTCTTTGGTGGATGCTGAGGGATATTTTGGCGTGTTGTTGTTAGGTTTCAGTCCTGACTTGAAGGATTTTGGAAACACCATCTTCAACTGTGACATAACAAACCACGGCGCCGTTGGTATCGGCATACAATGGCAGGAGGGATCTATTATTGAAAATAATTTTATCCATGACTGGAATCAGGTTAGCGGAGAAAATGATGTGCATGGGGTATTAATTGCAGATGGCAGTACAAAAACTGTAGTACGAAATAATATAATCGGGAATATACGGATTTCTGATAACTATGCCTGGGCTGTTGGTATTGAAAATAGTGCAGGAACTGCATCCAGTACTTCTGTTTATAATAATTTCATATATAATATCCTATCATCAGGTCCTGGTTCAGAAATAAACCGTTCAATCGGTATTTACGGAAGCAGTTATTTTAACAATAACGATCTTTATTGTTATAATTCTATTTATCTTAGCGGGACAGATTATTCCACTTCCGATCTTAGCCGAACAGCCGGAATTGAGCTGTCAGGAGGAGATAAGATCACAATACTTAATAATATCATATACAACGAATCTATTGTTTCGGGAAGTGGGATAGAAAATAAGACATATGGAATATATTTAGTTACTTTACCAACAGATTTTATTTCAAATAACAATATTTTCTATTTACCTTCTGTAACAGGAGTGACTGGTTATAATAATGGAATAAGACAAAGTTTATCCGAATGGCGTACATCATTTATTCCGGCACAAGATGATGCCAGCATATTTGCAGATCCACAATTTGTATCAAAATCTACAGGTAACCTGCACATTAATCAAGCAGTATTTTCTCCGGCTAATGCCGCTGCTGTTCCTGTATCGGGAATCACAAAGGACATTGATGAAAATCCTCGAAACACATCTTCGCCAGACATTGGTGCAGATGAATTTATACCGGGCGGAATGATTGTTCAAACATCATATACAAGCGGATGGAATCTTGTATCTGTACCATTAACTGTCGAAAGTTATTATACTGCAACATTGTTCCCTGGTAGTATATCGGATGCATTTAGTTATCAGGGCAGTTATGTCGCTGAGCAAATATTGACAAATGGGCCTGGTTACTGGTTAAAGTTTGATTCTCCCGCCAGTATAGAATTTATCGGATTGCCTAGATCATCAGACACTGTTTCAGTTTTCAGAGGATGGAATTTGATCGGTTGTGTTGCGGAATCTATTTCGGTCAGTTCTATCATAGAAGTACCTACCGGAATTGTAATCTCAAATTACTATTCGTACGAGGATGGATACAGGATTACCGATTCCCTTGTTCCAGGTAGAGGGTATTGGGTAAAAGTTAATCAGGATGGTGAATTAATTCTAAGATAAACCTGCTACTTTCCTATTGCCAATCTTTCAGCGAGTACTTCCGGAAGCCCTGCATTTAAAATTTTTTCCATTGCTGCTTTTACATTATATTCAGCACGCACATGCTGAAATGTAAAATTTTCGGTATCAAACAATCCAAAACAGAGACGTCTATCATTATCGCGTGGCTGTCCAACGCTGCCCACATTAATTATATACCGTTTACCTTTTTCCACATTTGATACCTGTTTATCTCCGTAAAATATTGCAGGAACATGAGAATGTCCGATAAAACATATATCCTGGGAAAAAAATGATAGATTAGCCAGTGCGTCTTCAGCAGTTATAATGTAATGCCATTCCTGGGGCATATAGGGTGAAGCATGTGTAAAAAAAGCATTATGATTAACCAGGGTTACCGGAAGTGATTTCAAGTAGTTTATACTTTCGGTATTTAACTGTCTACTCGTCCACACTATTGCCGATCTTGCATTTTTATTGAATTGATAAACATTGGATGTCCGAAAAACCGCTTCGTCATGGTTACCCAGTAACACATGCTGGCACCTGGCCTTGACTAACGACAGGCATTCGTTCGGATTTGCACCGTAGCCAATGATATCGCCTAGACAAATTATTTCTTGGACATTATGTTCTTCAATGACTTCAAAAGTCTTTTCAAGGGCTTCAAGGTTAGAATGAATATCTGAAATGATTGCAATTCGCATATTGATTCAAGTTTTTTGTGGCTTTTTCTTTGCAGCTGGGAAAAGAATATTATTAAGTATTAAGCGGTACCCCGGTGAATTTTTATGCAACGAAAGGTCTGTAGGTGGATCTCCTACAGCATGCTGGTAATCTTCCGGATCATGTCCACCGTAAAAAGTAAAAGTTCCTCTTCCGTAATTACCATGTATATATCGTACCTCCTGTGTTCCTTCTTTTTCTGCAAGTATTATTACCGATTTTTTTATCAGACTTTTTTTGAAATTGGTAGTCTGACCCATAAAGCCTTTAATTATATTAGCATGAGACTGTGTCAGCATCGTTGGCACAGGATCATATTTTGCAGAAAACTCAAAGAGCGTGAAGTAATCCGTCTCCGGATTTACTATTGCCGGTGCAATGGGGCTGGGCGGAATATCTATGTCGGAATATTCATATACCAGAGGATTTTTCTCCAGTGTAAAATTTTCGAATGCAAGGCATTTTGAATAGTCAATTTTCTTCTGCGCATCAGGGTCAGGTGAATCTCCATCATACATCACATCGCAAATATCAACATTCTCTGCCGCCAAGGCTATATCAAAAGCATCCGTTGCAGAACACATTGCAAACATAAATCCACCGCTTGCGACGTATTCTTTAATTTTCCGCGCTGTCGCTTTTTTCATATCCGATACTTTCTTAAAACCGAGCCGTTTTGCTTCCTTTTCATTCATCGCCACCTGTTCAATATACCACGGCGCCGCTGCAAATGAAGCGTAAAATTTTCCGTACTGGCCGGTGAAATCTTCGTGGTGAAGGTGTATCCAGTCATATTCCAACAATTTATTTTCCACAACTTCAGCATCCCAGACTTTATCATACGGTATTTCTGCATATTCCATTGCCAGCGTAACAGCATCATCCCAGGGAACGAAATTTGGTGGGACATACACAGCAATTTTAGGTGCTTTTTCTAGTCGAATTGCATCCATATTACTATTCTCATCACCGATTTCAGAATATATCTGGGCTGCCTGACTTCCTGTTATCTCCTCAAATGTTACACCTCTAATCCTGCATTCTCTGACAAGTACATCAACAGCATCCATCATGAAGGAACCGGCGCGGTAATTCAATAGCCAGTCCACATCAATTGATTTTGTCAGCGCCCAATATGCAATCCCATACGCTTTAAGATGATCATTTTGTCGCAAATCCATCGGGATTAAAATTTTCTGCGCAAAACCACTTTGAAATGTAAGAGTAAAAAACAATACAATCATTAACACTAATAAACCTGTATGTATAACACTAAACTTCATATATTATCGCCTCTCAGATTACGAATCCTTTTTCTCGCTTCTCCGGAATATACTGAACTGGAAAACTTTTCGAGGAGTGACTGATATCTTTCAATTGCGCGATCCTTATCTTTCAACCCAAATTGATAAACTTCACCTGTCAACATTAATAATCTGTCAAGGTTAATACTTTCAGGAAAACTCTTTATCGCACTGTCGTAGACCAGAATTGCCTCTTCAAATTTATTCATTACTGTCAGTATATCACCCTTATTCATTAAAACCGCTTCTATTATTAATGAAGAAGGATATTCCTTTTCGATTGATTCAAATGCTGCCAGCGCTTCAGAAAACTTTAATTGTCTTTTTAGAAGATCTGCATCAGCAAATTTTTTCAACACTTCCCTGTTTTCTTTCATCTGTTCTTCGAGAAAAAGTTTCATTGTCAGAGCATCATTTGAAACATCAGACAAAGTATTTCTTGCCAAGGAATCAAGTTTATTTACGGCGATTTGATAATTTCCATTAAAATATTCTATTTCTGCAATATGGAAAGCGGCTATGTCCCGCAAAGCGGGAGGTGCAGAATTCTGAGCAATCAACAATCGGTATTCATTTTCAGCCTTTTTCATATCACCGAGAATAAAATATACATCACCTAACCTTAGTTTTACTTCCCAATCAATTGAAACATTACGTCCTTGCATTCTGCGTACCGATTCATACGATAATTTCGCGCCTTCAAGGTCTAAAAGTTTCTCCTGCTTAATAATTCCAATCCGAAGCATTGCTCTTGCTGCAATTTCTGTGTTCGGATATTGCATGACAATATTTTGATATGCATTCAGTGCATTTGCGAAAGAATCTGCAGATATTGGTGAAAATGGATTATAAGTTCTGAAAACAGAAGTGGTATCCGTCTTGCTGACCAGTTCTTCGAGTGTTCTTGCCAGTCCGAATTTAGCCTGAGGCATCTGGTTAAACTTAGGATATGTATTGATCAATTCATTGTACGCTTTTACCGCAACGTTATAATACTTTTCACGGAATGCCCTTTCAGCGAAGTTAAATAATTCCCTTCCACCAGCGTTGGTTTTTGCGTCAATTAATCTGTAAACATCGTAAGCACGCTCAAAATCTTTACCTTCCATATAAAGCCAGGCCAGTAACTGCTGGAGAGCAATATTATTGGAATCATTTTTTATTGCCTCCATAACCACGAGAGTTGTTGCGGTAAGTCCTTCTGCTCTTGCTGTATAACCGGCTATTCTCGATTGAACGTATGAGAGTTGAGATGGATTTAGGGACAGGAGTTTGAGGTACTCACGTGTTGCCTCGGTATAATTCAGCATAATGCTATAAAGATAGGCAATATCGGATGTGAAGAGATTAGAATTTTTACATTCTGTACGCCCCCGTTTATAAATCTCAATTGCCCGTTCAAAGAGTCTGCTTTCCACCATTGCATTGGCTACCAGTAAGTAAGTTATTTCACTTTTTGGGGAAATATTAATTGCACGCTCCCATACCTTGAATGCTTTTTGTTCATCAGATGCCAGGATATAAACTGAACCCAGTTGTGCCAGTAAACTAATATCATCAGGTTGAATTTTCAGCCATTTATTAAAAAGGGCTATTGCATCATCGTATCGCTTTAACTGCAGGTAATTCCTTTTGAGTGCATCAAAAAGAGAAATATTTAAAGAATCCTTTTTAAATACTTCCTCATAAATTCTTAGTGCAGACTCATAATCTCCGGAACGTTCATAACTTTCTGCAACTTTTAATTTTATATTAGAAGTAACTTTCTGAGATAACGAAGTATCATGACAGAATAAAACTAAAAGGGAAAAAACAACATTTATGTTAATTAAAAATTTCATCATACTATAAATATAGCAAAATTTATCATAAATATACGATTAAACCTTTTGTGCGCGAGAGGGTCAAACATATAAAAAAATAAAGGAGTAGCTTTATGAAGTATTTAATATTAATCATTATGACAGCATCAATTGCTTTAGCGCAACCGGGTGGTTTCCATAAGGGTACAGGCATGATGGGAAGAGGTTTTGACCGGATGGAATCAATATTAGGGTTAAACGCCGATCAGGAAAAGAAAGTGGATGAACTTAGAAGTGAAATGCAGAAAAAGCAGATTGATTTACGATCTCAAATACAGAAAATGCATATTGAGTTAAGGGATATGTATAATCAGGATAACCCGGACCAGAAGGCGATTGAGTCGAAATTAACTCAAATCAACAAAATACGAAACGATATGCAATTAAATCGTACACAATTCTGGTTCTCGGTAAATAAAATTTTAACTGATGATCAAAAGAAGTTATGGAAGGAATACAAAAATACCGCCGGTCCACAGAGAGAATTTTATGGCAGATCACGTGATTTTCGAGGACGAGGTTTTGATGGTGATGATAATAGACCAAACCGTCCATTCCGAATGCATAGAAATTCAGACTGCCCTTACCGTTAATTCTTGAAAGAATAATTAATCATCCGGGGAAAATATCACTCCGGATGATTTTTTTTATCATTGAGTATCAATGTGAATAAAATATAATAAGGATATTAAACGGAAAGATTAATTCTTGAGGATAAAAACCGCAGAAATAATAAACTAAGATTATAGTATTTTGAAATACTGATTGAATTGGTTTTAGTTTATGTTTGTATTTCTGTCTTAACCGAAAAGCACTTTTATGGTATAAGAGATTCCCACAAAAAGATAAGCAGTAATTGCGAGGGAAATTACCCACCATAAACCCTGTGATATTCTATCTCGTAATGTGACGACCATGGTTTATCCTGATATTATCCAATAAAATATACTTTTGTCTATGACAAATAGCAAGTCACAAACGGATATTGTATCTATTTATTTAAACAAAAAGATAATGCAATAAAAGAAATGAGTAAAATGCGATAATCTTGAGGAAAATTATTCTTTAGACTTTACCTTTTTCTACCAGACTTCTTATTGTCTGATGTATTTCGTGCATATCCACACGTCCTTTGCGAAGATATGGAATACCCTGTATTTTAAGTTCAGTAATATCTTTTGTGTCTAAATCACGACCGGTAATAACCACAACTGGAATATGTTTATGTTTTGGATGTGCCTTCAATTCACGAATAAGATCAAATCCACTAAGTCTATTTAATGCAAGATCCATTATAATTGCAGCCGGCTTTTCTTTTTCCACCCAGTTGATGAAATTTTCTTCGAGAGGAAATATTACACCTCTAAACCCCTCGTCTTCCACAACGTATTTCATCAGTTCTGAAAAACCGGGACTATCTTCAACGATTAATACACACTTTTTTTTCATGACGCAGAATAATTACCGTTAACATGTGGTTTTTACGACCATTAGAGCAATGGTTTTTCATATCACACCCGATTGGTAGTCATAACATATTGAGAAATGTATTAAAAGTCAAACTTTTTTTTTAAGATTGCAACCTAATTTTAATTGAAAGAGAGTGCATTGACTTTGAGTCAAATTCTTTGTACATTTACATAAAATTAGGATAATATTCCTTCAAAACGAGGTAAAATCATCATGTTTGCAGTAGTTGAAATCGGCGGGCAGCAACACAAGGTTGGCCCGGCGGAGAGAGTTTTTGTCCCAAAATTGAAAGCGGAAATAGGCAGTAAGGTAAAATTTGATACTGTCGTGCTACTTTCTGATGAAAATAATGTCAGGATAGGAAATCCCTTTTTAAAAGGTGTTACCGTCGAGGCAAAAGTATTAGGGTTTGTAAAAGATAAAAAGGTAATAGTTTTTAAAAAGAAAAAACGTAAAGGATACCGTGTTCGCAAAGGACATCGGCAGCAAATGACTGAATTGGAAATAACGAAAATTGGATAAGGAGAATTAGTTATGGCACATAAAAAAGGTGGCGGTAGTTCACGTAATGGCCGCGATAGTAATGCACAACGACTTGGTGTAAAAAGATTCGGTGGTGAGAAGGTTACAGCCGGAAGTATTATTGTCAGGCAGCGTGGTACACGATTTGCACCAGGCGCAAATGTAGGAATTGGAAGTGATGATACTCTTTTTGCATTAAAAGATGGTATTGTTCAATTCCATACACACGGTAAAACGAAGAAAACTGTTTCAATTATACCTGCTTAAATAACTATCATAATTTTTTAAAAGAGCCGCTCATAAAAAGCGGCTTTTTTATTTGAATCCCAATTACTTGCACTTCATGTGCATGATAACGATCAAACCGTCAGGGGTTTTTTCAAATTTTACATCATCCATCAATGAACGCATTAAAAATACTCCCCTTCCATTCTCGCGTAATATATTTTCTTCAGAAAGCGGATTTGGTAATGCCGAAAGATCAAGGCCTGCACCCTCATCTTTGACACTTACGATTATTGTTTTGTTCTCTACCTCCACAGTAACCGTTACGGTTTTATTTGGGTTCCGTTTGTTGCCGTGAACTATACTGTTATTGACAGCCTCAGTCGTAGCTACCAGAAGTTTGTTAAAAGCATTGTCATCCAAACAAAGTAACTTATTTATTTTTTCCAGGAACACTTCAACATTTACAACCTCTCTGGGGTCGCTTTTTAAAGTTAATATCTTCTTAAACGGCTTTTGATATTTCAATATACCCTGCTCCTACAATCGAACACCAATTGACAATTCTATCGCAGCATTTGATTGAATAACTTGACCGGTCTGATTTCTAATTTCATACCATCCGTCTAAATATAGATTTGTTGTACCCGAATATATTTGAATCGTTGTAGTTGGTCCCCAACTTATCAATTTATTCTCTAAAAACTTGCGCTTTTCCTGGTAACCATAGCGCCACTGACTAAAATAACGAATACCTAACGTAAAATGCAAGCCGTCTGTTAAACGGTACCTTAAGGTTCCGTGATATAGTTTATCTTCAAAATAATTAACCGGCTTTTCTGAAAATTTATCCCATCGGAATTCTCCACGTTCATATAATCTAATATGATTAAACCACCCAACGCTGAACCGTTTTGAAAGATGCAGGGTGGACGAATCTATAAAAGCAAACTGCCTGAAAGAGTAACTTTTGGTCAGTGAGGAAACCTGTTCAAAATCATATACAGTATAGTTTGCAAGAACTCCAAATGTGTTTATCGAAGAAAATCTGTCAGAAGGTGCATAGTAAATTGTAGGTGAAAGTTGGATTATCCGATTCCAATTGTTATCGGCACTTCGTGAAGAAAAGAGATAAACTAGATGTGTAAGTGCAATATTAGCCAAAATATTTATTTTAAGATGCTTATTGATATTATGATAGGATGAAATATTGAAAAGATACCAGACTTCATCACGATCATCGTCATTATCCTGACTTGGTGTATCATAATTCAAAATGGTAGCAGATCCTGATATTCCTATTGTATCAGAATTTGAAACTGAAAAATTTACACTCCCCGCAAAATTACTCCTGCGGGAATGGTTATTTTTCCTCTCCTCATTACGAATTTTTGACGAAAATCGGTTTTCAAGATATATATCATCCTCATCAACAATGTGTTTTTCGTCCCGTTCTAAATATGAAAATGTAAACATGGACGAAATTCTATTACTGATTTTAAATACAGTCCGAACTATTCCTTCCATCCTTAACTCTTCAATAGATGTGTTAAGCGGAGACTCCTCTGGGATCGAAATATTCTTGTAACGATAAGATCGATTTATCTTTCGATTGAATATATTACCCTGGACTGTCCACAACATTTTTTGACTTATATTATACCGGAGAGAATCTGAAATTGTCAGAATATTGTCTGATCTTCTTTCAATATTGTAAGAAACACCATAAACTTCTCTTATTGAAGAATCTGCAGAAATATAAAAGTCTCTGCGATTTTTGTAAAATCCAATATTTAAGTTATTGGCAGTTTGACCTGAAAATATTTTGTAAATGGAAAGAAATGCACGATCAGTTTCGAGTGCGCGGGGAGATATATTGTCATATTGAAATGATCCGTTAAGCGTCGTAACATAACCGCTAAAAGTTGATGTGTCCAATTCTATGTCAAGGAGATACGATAATCCTTTATCGGTTTTATCAATTTGTTTATCAAATCTTCCTCCAATTAGAGGTTCAATGACAAGTCTGTCGAACGGTGTATAAGCCACACCGCCGTAAAAACCATGAGAGGACGCTTTGCTGATACTACCGCTGATGCTTCTATTATCTGAAAGGGTAAAGGAAGATATATTTGCCGCCACTGCCATTACATCACTCAATCTATATCGGGATTGAATGTTCAGTGAATTCTGGTCGGTTATCAGCTTCCTATCCATCCTGATGAGAGAGGATATAAATTGCTCATTTAAATTAAAATAAAGAGAACCCTGCACACTTTTGAAATTTGCTGAACCGTTCCAGTGATAGGTATTATAAGACTTCACTGTAGAGATTGAAAAACTATTTGGTATTGTTCCCGAGGATAATCGGACTATTCGCTTTTCACCTGACTGAGCCTTAAGATTGCCAATGGCACAAAAAAAAATTGAGGCAATTATTAATAATCTTTTTATATATCTCATTAGTCGATGAAAAGGATAAAATATTTTTGTTTATGTCATATCATATAATAATTTTATCCCCTCTCGCGGGGATTTCTATAGAAGAATAACCCTTTTCGGAGAGCCCTTCTTTAAGTGAGTTCAATCGATCAATATCACCGTGAACAAGTATAATTTTTTCCAGTTCGTCTGGTTTATAAAATGAACTATAGCGAAGAAGTTCATTATGATCAGCATGCGCACTAAAAGAGTTATGTACTATAACTTCTGCTCTACGCTGGTAGTACTTGCCATATATTCTGACTTCGCTTGCTTGATCAACGAGTCGCTTGCCGAGTGTATGTTCCGCACAGTATCCAACAATTAAAATTGTATTTCGAGGATTCTCTATATTGTTTGCGAGGTGATGTAAAATCCGACCCGCTTCACACATTCCGGCCGCGGATATTATCATCGCAGGTTCTGTTTTCTCATTCAATTTTTTCGATTCTTCCACACTTCTAATATATTTAAGCTGTGCAAAACCGAATGGATCGTTATGTTGAGATATATGAAGAAAAGTTTCTGAATCAAAACATTCAGGATGTTTTTTAAATATTTCGGTTGCATTGACAGCAAGCGGGCTATCAATATAAATCGGTATACGAGGTAGTTTACCTTCCTCAAAAAGTAGATGGAGGGTATAAGCCAGATCCTGTGTTCTTCCAACACTGAAAGCGGGTACTATAATTTTACCACCCCGTTCAATTGTCCGTGACATTGTTGACAACAATTGTTCCTTCATATTTTCAGGGGGGTCATGAAGTTTGCCTCCGTAAGTACCTTCCATCATTAAAACGTTTATTTTACCCATGCTCACAGGATCACGCACAATTGGCATTCCCCATCTGCCAATATCTCCACTGAACCCGATTTTTGTTTTTTTGCCTTTGTTACTTACCGTAAGAACTATCGAAGCGGAGCCGAGAATATGTCCTGCGTCAGTGAATTTACATTTGATATTTCTTCCTATTGGGAATTCTTTTTCATATGAAATTCCTTTAAGGTAAGGAATTGTTTTAATTGCATCTTCGTAGGTATAGAGCGGTTCAATCGGCGGTTCGTGGTTTTTATTTTTCTTTTTATTCAGGAATTCAGCATCACGTTCGTGTAAATAACCGGAATCCATAAGCATAATCTCACACAAATCGCGTGTCGCAGGCGTGCAATAAATAGGCCCTGAATATCCCTGCTTTATTAAATTCGGTAGATTACCCGAATGGTCTATATGAGCATGAGAAAGAATAACCGCATTAATTGAAGCAGGATCAAATGGAAATATTTTGTTCCTTTCATTTGATTCAGCTCGTCTTCCCTGGAAAAGTCCGCAGTCAAGCAGAACCCTTTTCCCATTGGTTTGTACCAGGTGCATCGAACCCGTCACATTTTGAGCTGCACCCCAGAACTCAATATGCATTATAAATTTTTCTCTGATAATGTAAGCATAAATTCTTATTTAACAATTTCAGCCCGGCGGATTTATTTTTTTAACTGAATCAACCGATTTTTGCGGGTCACTGTTTTTTTCATTATCCGGTGCCGGTGGAAATGTTTTCTTAAGGATTAAACCCGAAGTTGGCGGAACAGATATCTTTTTCAGTGAAATAATCTTCGGATTCTTTATCATTGCGGATTTAGCATCTGCAATTGTCTGCCAGTATCCCGATGGTAATACAAAATTCAATGTATCCGAAGTGTGACCATTAAGTAGTATGATAAAATCATTATATGTTGGCAGATTTTTAGAGGATGGTTCTTTTATTCTCATTGCAATATGGAAATCATTTTTTGTCGGAATAAATTCAATTCCTCCTTGTGGAGCATCATAAAGAAGTGGATAAGTTTTTCTTAATTTTATCAATCCTTTATAATAATCGTACAGTTCAATATTAAGAGAAACATAATCATAGTTTATGTAATTGGTTTCGTTATCTTTATTATAACTATTGTGATCAATCCTGCCAACATGAGGGTCAGGGAAATGAGTCGGGACTATAACTTTACTCCGGCCAAATTCCTGACCTTCGTGAATCATAATTGGACCCTGACTGCAAAACAGGAACAGCGCTGCAAGTTTATTAAGCATCATCTGATCGGGTGTTAGTTTTGTATGCCGTGCGATATCAGATATAATA
>Ga0101944_10002174_pt1 | contig 33469 bp, 29 predicted proteins | sample DewCreD2012metaG_FD_75245 | JGI IMG/M metagenome (GOLD analysis project Ga0101944, IMG submission 75245) | Hot spring sediment bacterial and archeal communities from British Columbia, Canada, to study Microbial Dark Matter (Phase II) - Dewar... ... | reverse complement strand
CGTTAATTGAAATGCTGGTGGTCATTGCCATCGTGGCAATTTTGGCGGCGTTGCTGCTGCCCGCGTTGTCACGCGGCAAAGATTCTGCCAAGTCTGCCGCTTGCAAAAGCAATCTACGGCAGTTGGGATTGGCCATGACGATGTATGCGAATGAGTTTCGATACTACCCCCCACAGGCTCATCGGGACACCAGCATAAATCAGTTCGTCACGTATGCATGGCCTGCCAAACTCTTGCCGCATGTGTCTGACAGTAAAGGCGTGTTCCGCTGCCCGTCTCGTGGAGCGGAATTTAACTGGCCAACCAACCGTTCACAGTTGGGCTATGATTTTCCACTGAATATTGACATAGGCACAACCCCGTTCAGCTACGGCTACAACGCGTGGAGCGCTGACGGAGGAGTGGGCGGGCTTGGATTGTCGGACACCCTGGTCACAAGAGTCCTTAAGCCCGCCGACATGATTGCCATTGCGGACAGCGATGGTCATGGAGACATTCATTTTTTCCGGTATCGGGGAGTTCCGGTTGATCCTCCGGGCGATCTTCATAGTCGCGGCGCAAACGTGGTCTTTTGCGATGGGCATATCGAGTGGCAAAAGCAGGTCAAGTGGGTTGAATTGACTGAGGCAGCGGCTCGGCGCTGGCACAATGACAATCAACCGCATCGTGAAGCTTGGTTTGTAGGCACACCGCCGAAGAATTAAGGCGCGGGAGCGTGCGAAAAGGCTTTTTGTTTCAATGCGTCCGCCCTTCGCCATCATTGCGCTGCTGAAAGAGATCATCTGTCGGCTGTTCCGGCGGCGGAGATCGCTGCCGCTGGTCAACTGGCGGGAGACAATGGAGCACGCATGTGCGCGATTCTTCGTCGGGCTGGTGGTTGGCTTTGGCTTATGCGTGTTGCTTGTCCCGTTGGTTTTCTGGCCGAGCCGACGTCAGCCGCATTCGTTTTGGGATCAACTTGGTCATCCCGGTTGGGTGGGCTGGATTTTTGTGGCAGCGCTCGCGGGCAGCGCCTTGCTTGGCCTGTTCACCACCCGCGTCACCTTTCGCTATCGCGACCCTTTGGGCGAGTTCGTAGCAGAAATGAGCAGTGATGTTGATGACCGCGCGAAAACCTGGGCACTTGGCATCCTCATCCCGTTGTTTTTTGCGGCCTATGGCATTTACACGATCAAGCACCCTTGGGAAATCAACCGCATCACCGGACGGATGAAAGACCCAGATGTGGTCATGAGCACGGGCTTTCTTGCCTTGGGCATGGCTGTCGTTGCCCATGCGTTCGGCTTCGTGCCCTATGAGCGCATTCCAATCTTGAAATGGTTGGTGGCAACCGGAGGCGTCGGCCTGTGCATCTACGGTCTGACATGGCCGCATCGAGGTTGAAGTTCAAGCGAGAGCGATGTCTATGAGATTTTGCCGAATCAACTCCGTCACGCGAACCGCTTTCACGCTCGTAGAATTGTTGGTCGTGATTGCCATCATCGCAATTCTCGCCGCCCTTCTGCTGCCCAGCCTGTCGGGAGCAAAGGCGGCAGCACTTTCGACCGCCTGCAAAAACAATCTGCGGCAAATGGGGATTGCGCTGAATCCCTACACGCAGGAGAGCAGCCATTACCCGCCAAGTTTTTATCGCGACACAGCCATTAACCAATACATCACCTATGGCTGGCCCGCGTATCTGCTGGGGCATGTGTCGAGCAACACTGCTGTCTTCCGCTGCCCGGCACGGGGTCTGGAATTCGCTTGGCCTGACGCCCCTTCGCGACTCGGTTATCCATTTCCCTTCAACATTGACCCGAACACCACCCGCTTCAGTTACGGCTACAACAGCCGTGGAACAGCCACCATCGGCAACGCCAACAGTCTGGGGCTGGAAGTTGATGTCCCGGCAAACGGCGTAGTCAATCCGGCGGACATGATTGCCATCGGCGACAGCAATGGTGACGGCGGGCAAGACGGGCTGATCAGCTTCGTCCGCCCTTTCGCCACCTCGCCAGTTCCTTTCGCCCCCGGCGATTTGCACAAGAAGGGAGCAAACGTCGTCTTTTGCGACGGCCATGTAGAGTGGCAAAAGCAGGTCAAGTGGGTTGAGCTTACGGAAGCAGCGGCACGCCGCTGGAATAACGACAACCAACCGCATCGGGAACTGTGGTTCTCGGGAAAGCTGCCTTGACGAGCCGTGAGCCGATTTGCTTTCCGGATGCTGGCGCTTGTGGCGCTCATGCTGATTCCTTGGCTCGGTATTCGCGCCACGCTGCCCATGCTGCAAAGTTCGGTGGCGGATTTGAAACTCACGGAAATCGGGTTCACGGTTTTATTCGCTTCGCCATTTCTTACATTGCTGGCGCTGGAGTTGATTTCCCGTCGTGCTTTGGGTTTGGGCTTCACCGTCGTTCGGCGCGAGGAATCGCGCGGCGAGTATTGGTTTTACGTCGGCATTCACGCTTTGATAATGTTTGTCATCGTGGCGACGGTGTTTGTTCAGCTTCCCTCGAAATGAGCGAGTTGGAAGGATTGAGCCGCAAGAGCCGATGATGTTTTCGCCAGTTGACTTGAAAAATTTAACGCCAGTCGAGCCACGTTTGCGCGACACCCTCATCGAACAAGCCGAGCAAGGCGTTGATTACTTCACCATTCACGCGGGCGTGTTGCTGCGCTTCGTGCCGCTCACGGCGAATCGCATGACCGGCATCGTCTCGCGCGGCGGCAGCATCATGGCCAAATGGTGTCTCTCGCATCACCAGGAAAATTTTCTCTACACCCACTGGGACGACATTTGCGACATCATGGCCGCCTACGACGTCGCGTTCAGCATCGGCGACGGCTTGCGACCGGGTTCAATCGTGGATGCGAATGATGAAGCCCAGTTTGGTGAATTAAAAACTCAAGGTGAACTCACCAAACGCGCGTGGGCCAAAGGCGTGCAAGTCATGAACGAAGGCCCGGGCCACGTGCCCATGCACATGATCGAAGAGAACATGGCCAAGCAACTCGAATGGTGCGGCGAAGCGCCGTTCTACACGCTCGGGCCGCTCACCACCGACATCGCGCCCGGCTACGACCACATCACCAGCGGCATCGGCGCGGCGATGATTGGCTGGTATGGCTGCGCGATGCTCTGCTACGTCACGCCCAAGGAACACCTCGGCCTGCCGAACAAGAAGGACGTGAAAGACGGCGTCATCGCCTACAAGATCGCCGCGCACGCCGCCGACCTCGCCAAAGGCCATCCCGGCGCGCAATACCGCGACAACGCGCTCTCGAAAGCCAGATTCGAGTTCAGGTGGGAAGACCAGTTTAACCTGTCCATTGACCCGGTGACGGCCAGAGAGTTCCACGATGAAACCCTGCCGCAGGAAGGCGCGAAGACCGCGCACTTCTGCTCCATGTGCGGCCCGCACTTTTGCAGCATGAAGATAACGGAAGACGTGCGGAAGTATGCAGCAGAGCAAGGCATCGCCGAGGAAGAGGCGTTGAAAAAAGGGATGGAAGAAAAATCCCGCGAGTTTGCGGAGAAGGGAAGCGAGCTTTACGCGAATGGGTAGCACAGGCGACTCGCCTGTCGTGTTTGGCGACCCGCCGAACACGCGCCCTCGCCCATCGGATGGGAGAGGGTGGCCGAAGGCCGGGTGAGGGTTGAACAAAAAAACTGAAACCACATGCGCATCTACATCGAAAGCATGATACCGAGCTACGTTGTCGCACGACCCGCGCGCGATTTGATTCAAGCCGCGAACCAGCAACTCACCCGCGACTGGTGGGATTTGCAGCGCGAGAAGCACGAACTTTTCACCTCGCAAGTCGTCCTCGACGAAATCGCCGCCGGAGAACGCGCGATGGCGGAACGCCGCCTCGAACTCATGGCTGAAATCACGCTGCTCGACCTGACCGACGAGGCCAATGCGCTGACCAAGGAAATTCTCGGATCAGGGCTGCTTCCCGCCACGGCTGACCGCGATGCCGCCCACATCGCACTCGCCACGGTTCACGAAATGGATATATTGCTCAGATGGAATTGCCGCCATATCGCCAACGCGGCCATCGTCGGACGGCTGCGCAAACTTGTCGCGAAGGATGGGCAAACCTTGCCGGAGATTTACACGCCGGCTGAACTGATGGGAATCACTTATGAGCAAAACGACTGACATCGAAACCCCCAAGCCGACCGGCGACGTGGTGCTCCAGGAAATCTGGCGCATCAAAGACACACTCTCTGCCTCTTACGGCCACGACGTTGACCGCCTTTTCGCTCAGACGCGCGAGAACCAGAAGAAATCCGGACACCGGGTTGTGAACCTCCAGACCAAACCACGCAAAGTGTGAGGCGCAAAACGTGATAAGTTCCCAGCCATGAAAGCAACATTGCCCGAACCCTAAATCGTGACGCGCAAAGGCAAGCCCGTCATCGTCATCATTCCCATCAAGGACTACGAGGAGCTTTTAGAGCGCGTGGAGGACGCCGCCGACGTGGCGTGGCTCAAGCGCGCCCGCAAGACGCCGCTGCAATACCGTCCGCTGGAGGATTACCTCGCCGAGCGCAACCGCAAGTGACCATGTATCGCGTCCTGCTTGAACGCGCCGCCGAGAAAGACCTCTCGCGGCTCTGATCCGAGATTCACGACCGCGTCATCGCGGCCATTCAAGCGCTCGCAAACAACCCGCGCCCGCCCGGCTGCCGCAAACTGACCGGCAGCAAACATGACTGGCGCATTCGTGTGGGTGACTACCGCGTGGTTTACGAAATTGCCGATGGCGCCCGCGAGGTGCGCGTCAATCGGGTGCGACACCGTCGGGAAGTCTATCGTTGATGCCACGAGATGCATCCTCAACCAGTCCAGTGCGCGTTGACTCGACCCAGTGGGCGCTTCGCGAAACATTTCGCAGCACGAGGCCGACAGGCGGTTCGGTACAGGCTGGTTTTCTTGTGCGGCCCGCAATTCTGCGCGATGCAGATCACCGAGGATGTGCGCCGCTACGCCGCCGAGCACGGCCTGAGCGAGGACGAGGCGCTGCGCAAGGGCCTGCAAGAAAAGGCCCGCGAGTTCACCGAGAAGGGCGGCGAACTTTACGCCAAAGGGTAGCACAGGCGACTTGCCTGTTGTGTTCGGCGACCTGCCGAACGCTCGGCGTCTTTTCAATTGCCGCGTACCTCGCTATTCTCCCAGCCAAGCGCGAATGAGTGCCACTGGCCATGTCCCTACAACTGGAAAATAAAGCGCGAGCCGCTTACGAAAGAATTCCCGCGGCAAACCGCGCTGCGATGGGCGCGTGTGTCGTCACGTTACCGGCTGCCGACGAACTGCAAGAATATCTGACCGCAGTGCGGTCGGCATGGTCAATGGGCTGGTGCAACCAGCCGGCGCGCTACCCGCATCTGCTGCTTCGCCTCTACCACTGCGTTGCTTTTCTGCGCTACGAAGGGAATGCCTTTTGGGCGAGTTTTGGGGAAGCGGTAGGCGATCATCACATCGCTTCCAACCCGAACAGGCAGACTGAAATCAACGATGTGTTCGACCTCATTTCGAGCCATCTCGGTTTGGAGATTTTGCACGGGGCAGCGGGCAAGAGGCTTTGTGTTCAGTCCGCGGTGAGGCATGTTGGGATTCCGGTTCGGATATGGCGCGGCTTCATCGAAGTGTGCGAGCGACTGTTTCTCGAACCGGAGGACTGGAAGCAATGGCCTGAGGACCGATGGCAAAACGCCACTAGCCTTTGGCTCGGCGGGCGGAAGAATCTCCGCGCGTTCTTTGTCGAGAATCGCGAGACAGCCGAGAAGTGGATAGAGGAGATGTTGGAGGCACGGCGGATTCTCGAAAAGAATCCCGACTGGACGTTGGATGACGTTGCGCAAGTTTCCCACTTGCGCCCCGAATACTTCGACGAAGTTCCCGAGACGGCGACATTCCTCCGCCCGATTGAAACAGAAACTCTCTTTCGTGACCGCCCGCGACTGCGTTTGCGTTGGCAGCCGGGCAGCGTCGCAATTCAGATCGAGACGCCTCGCTTAAAAAACGAAAGCTGGCTGCCAGCCGAATGGTTGGTTCTCGATCGGCGAGCAAACGCTTCGACGAACCCGGTTCCGATTCCTTTGCACGGCGGAGCGTTCGCAGAAGAGTTGGCGTTAAAGCTCGTGCGTCACGGCAACGAACTGAAAACTTATCGCCTGCGCGGTCTTTCGCCGTGGGGATTGTGGTCGGAGTCTGGCGGCGCGTTCATTTCATTGCAGGCGCACGAACTCCCGGTGGATGATTACGTTTTGGTTTCCAAGTCGCCTCTCATTTTGACGAACCGGGACGGCTGGCTGCGCGACGATGAAGACGACACCCGATGGAATCAGGAGGCGCAGATGCCCGACGGTTCAACCTGCTTCGTGAGCCGACTTGTGCCCGATGCCCGCCGGGCGACTTTGGAAGTTGCGGGATGGCATCGTATCACGTTCGCCCCACGTGCACGTTTGGAGCTGCGCGTGTTCCCTTCCGTTACCGAGTGCTTTTTCTTGAGCTTGACTCCACCGAACTGCATTGCGCTTCCGGCATGGCCGCGCTTCGTCCTGAAAGCTCCGAAGGGTTTGCTCGCCGATAGCGCGGATGAAACGCAGACGCTCCTGGAAAAAGAGTTTCACTTCTTCACGCGTAACACGCGTATTCCCGGAGTCTGGCGGCACGACGAGGACGCCAGCCAACACTTGGAGGGTGACGACGTGTTTTTTTACCGCGTTGAAGAAAATTGGCTGCCCCTATCAGACAACGCGCGCCCGACCCGAGTGCTGCGAGATCTCCGGGACTTGAGCCACATTGAGCCGCCTGCGCCAACGCCGCTCGAACTGACGATTCAACTGCGGGCCACACGTCACGGCGTCATTCCGTTTGGAGATTCACCTGAAATTCATTTCAAGAAAGAGCCGCCTTTAACCACGGTTCATGCAGAGAAGCTTCGCGTTCCTTTTCGTGATTACTGGCCTTGGTATTTGCTGAGTGCGACACAACAGAATGCAACATGGGAGGAGATCCGGTTGGCGTTCGAGATGATGAATTTTGGGAACGTGAGACTCCAGTATTATGCATTTCAACAAATTGAGAAGGAACACATGGCAGTGCGGCGCGGACGCCGGTGGACTGATTTCAGCAACCGAATTCTTTTCGGGCGGCATGACGGTGGCACTTGCACCTGTCGCTACGCCGGACTGACGAGCGCGATTTATTTCGTGGTGCGGGAGGTTGAACCCCTCCGGAAAATTGAGGCTCGCTGGGAACGCGGACATCCGCCACACTTGGAAATCTGTTTCTCGCTTGCTGCTAACACCGACCTGCGTTTGCGCCAGGCCTGTCGGCGAGCGGGCATCCAGATCATGCACGAAAGTTTATGGACGCGCTGATTCAACGATTTGAAAACGAAGTGATTCGCGGCTACACGGAAATGCTCCGGGCGCAATATCGGATTCATCCGCGCTTTGAGGGAATTCGCCGCCAGTGGGAAGCATGGCTTTCAGATGCGAAACGATTGGTGAACGGCCCGTTTCTTGAAGCCGCAGCCAACAACGAATATGGCGAATCGCTGGGAAACTTGCCGCTTGCGTCGGCGACGCGGCAAACGGTTGCTTCGGCGATGGGCGGGCGTCGGCTTTACTTCCACCAGAGCCAGGCGCTCAAGTTGCTGCTTCCGCCGAGTGAACGGAACGTCGTTGTCGCCACCGGCACAAGCAGCGGCAAGACACGCTGTTTTCAGATTCCAATCCTAGACAACCTTGTCCGCGATCCGTCGCCGGGTCTGCGCGCCATCATCATCTACCCGCTCAACGCGCTGGTGAACGATCAATTGCAGGATTGGGAGCGGCTCTTGAGCGAGCACAAGAACATCACTTTCGCTCGCTTCACCGGACAAACGCCGCGCGACCAAGTGGATTTCGAAAGTCATTTACGCAAGGCGTGTCGGGCGCGTCTCGCGGGGCGTGTCGCACCAGATGTTTTGAACGACGAGGCGAACAGACTTTTCCGAGAAGAACTCAAGAAGGTTGAAAGTCATCCAAACCATCTTCGTCATCGCGACGCCATTCGCGCGAATCCGCCGCACATACTCATTACGAATTTCTCGATGCTCGAATATTTGCTGATTCGTCCTGTGGACGCGCCGGTGTTCGAGGGCGCGCATCTGCGCTTCATCGTGCTTGACGAAGCGCACGCCTACCGGAGCGTTCAGGCGACGGAGATCGCGTTTCTCATACGGCGATTGAAAGACCGGTTGCGCGTCGAGAAGCCCGTCTGCATTGCAACGTCCGCGACGCTCGGCAACGACAAAGACCCTGCCAGCAAGGAGCGAGTCCGACGATTCGCCGAAGGACTTTTTGGCGAGCCGTTCGAGGCCGACGCCATAATCTAAGGAAAGCGGCGGACGCCCGAACTCCGGCAACCGGCGGTTAGACCCAAAGCAGACGACTACATCGCTGCTGCCAGCAAACTCGCTGACGGATCGACTGCCGCCCTTGCCGCTTTGCCAGACTCGCAAAGTTCAAAAACGCTGCGAGAGTATTTCGAGCGGGACACAAACGTTCTCCGCTTGCGTGCGGAATTGCTTCTCCAGCCTGCGGAATTGAGGGAAACAGCTTCGCAGCTTTTTGGGGCTGCAACTGGCTACGCCGAGGCTCTTTCTTGCCTTCTTACGCTCGTTGCCACCGCAGACTCCGAGCAAGCTGGGCAGGAGGCCCTGCTCCCGACACGACTTCATTACTTTGTTCGTGCACAGGACGGACTGCATGTTTGTCTGCGCACTGATTGCCCTGGGCGAAAAGACGGCGCTCCCGCAGTTTTCCCGTCACGGAAATCCGACGACCCTAATGTTGAGGAGGGTTTCTGTCCGTTGTGCGCGGGCGCGGGCAAGCGATCGAAGCTTGTGGAGCTTGTCACTTGTCGGCGCTGCGGTTGGTTATATGGCGCGCTGCGTGACCTCGGCCCGGCCCGCGCCCGAGCAAACCGTGAAAACGGCGCAACTGACCCGCTGCTGCCCGGTCTTGATGGCGTTCAACCAAGCCATGATTCGTTCGACACGGAGCTGGGCTTGGCCGCCGACAATTTCTACACCTACTTCTCATGCGCTGATGAACTGCCGTACCCACGCCCTGCCGCCGATGAAGAAGGCGATACTGCCGACGGGAGATTGCTCTTTAATCCAGAATCGGCTCAATGGTGCGCGACGTGTGGAAAGCGAACCCAAAGCACACACGACGCTTGCAACTGTGGTGGCGCGAAACACCCACGCCAGATCGAAATCTTTCATCGCCAGTGCCCGACCGATCACGGCACGGAAGCGTTAGAGAGCGATTTGAAGCACCTTCTTCCGCAATGCCCGAATTGCCTCGCTCGCAACACGCTTGGCGTCGAACCAGTGCGCCGCTTGTCAGAAACCGATGATGAGACTGGCATCGCTGCGGCGATTCCGCTGTCGCACTTTGATGTTTCGCCGTGGCGCGAGAAAAACGAATGGCAAGTCAGGAAGTTGCTTTGTTTTGCGGACCAGCGGCAAAAAGCTGCGGCGTTTCCTTCTCTGCTGGAAGACGAAATGTTTCCGTGGGATTTCGGGCGTGAGATTGTCGGCATCGTGCGGAACGCAGCCCGTCCGCTCCGCTTTACAGAAGTTGCCAAAGAGTTGGCGAAACGGCACACGGATGAGAGCGTTCCGGCGGAGGGCAAGCTTCTTCTTCCGGTGGGCGTCCAGCCGGACGAGGAAAATCCAAATTGGGAACGGTTCTTCACCGCACATGTCTTCGCCTATTTCGGTGTGCCTGATTCCGCGCGTGATAGCGCCGAAGATTTTGGCGTCGTCCGCGTGCGATACGATGTCAACCGGCAGAAGCTTGAAGCCTTGAACCAGATTTTGCAGCCGTATGGTTTGAGCGAGGAAGATTGTTTTGCCTTTCTGCAAACAGTTTTCGGCTTTGCTCGCAAACGCAAGGCGTTCCGCTTGCCCGACGGCGTTCCCCAAAGTCACCCGGCGTTTGGGCGTGTGACGGCGGACATTTGTCTGGCGAAAGAAAAGACCGGCTTGAACAACGTCGTGGGCTTTGTGTCTGCTGCCATCAGCGCCAAAGGAAACGAGTTTACAAACTACATCTCTCGCACGGTGCGTGTGGACATCGTGAAAGCCCGCGAGGTCGCGGCAGCGTTTTGGGAAGTGCTAACGACAGAAGGAGTGCTTCGGCATGAGGACGGCGGGAAGTTTCGCCTTTATCCCTCGTATCTCCTTGTCGAGGCCGCACCCACACGCTACCAATGTTCGACGTGCCGGACAATCACGGCGTGGAATTGTCGGGGCGTCTGCCCCAAGAAGGAATGTGCTGGCGAACTGGCCGAGTTGCCGGCGGTGGGAGATCAAGATTCCGTCGTTGCCCGGTGGGTGTCGGGCGACAAGACGATCACCTACCGATCGCTTGCTAGCGAGGAGCACACCGCCCAAATCGCGAAAGAAACTGCCGCCCTGATTGAAGAGGATTTTCGCGGACAAGGCGTGAATCTGTTGAGTTCAACCACCACGTTTGAAATGGGCATCAACATAGGCGACTTGCAGAAGGTTCTACTTCGCAACGCGCCGCCAAATGCCGCCTCCTACGTTCAGCGGGTTGGTCGCGCTGGCCGCGGCGACGACAAGAACGCGGTTTCCGTGACTCTGTGCAAAGGCACGAAATACGATCTGGATTGCTGGCGCGAGCCAAACGAACGGCTGATGCTCGGCACGGTTAATCCTCCGACAGTCTTTCTCGAAAATGCTCATCTCGCGCAGCGGCACGTAAACGCTCACCTGTTTGCCGAGACGCTACGCTCCATGCGAACCGAGCTTGGCGAATACGCAGGCAAACAGGAAATCCCAGTTGCCGTTGTCATCCCGCCGGATCTACGCGACGAAATACCCGATGTTTGGTGGCCGAAAAACACCAAGCAACGCTTTTTGAATCTCGTTGAAAGCTGGATGCAAAAAGCAGCGGAGCAGCCGCAAATGCAACCGCATCTTGATCCACTGGTCAAGGCCGTTGGCGGATGGAAAGAGGCATACACGCGCGCAAGCGAGGGCTTCGTGTCGCGCTTCAAAAACATTACCGATGACCTTGCGGCGTTGATGCAAGAGCGCCGTGAGCGATTCAACAAGGGCTTGGCCACGTCAGAAGTCGAGCGTGCAATTGTCAACCTTCTGAAAGCCGACCTCATCGCTGTTCTGGCCAAGCGAGGATTCCTGCCGCGCTACGCCTTTCCGCTCGACGTGGTGGAGTTGGTGACGAAGGAAGATCGTTACGCAGAGAGTGATGTCGAGTTGAGCCGTGATCGTGGACTCGCCATCGCCGAATATGCGCCGGGCGCACAGGTGATCGCCCGCAAGAAGCTCTACACCAGCGGCGGTCTGGCCTTCTCATCGCGCCGAAAACTGCCCGAACCGGAATGGTTCTGGCGCTGCCCAACTTGCCAACTGATTCGCACCGAACTGACCAAGACGAAATTGAAAGAAAACCTCGGTGACGCTTGTCCGGTTTGCGGCGGTCGAGTTCTGGAAGCGACTTTTCGTCGCTTCATTCAACCACTTGCTTTCCGCCACGACGCCGACGCAAAGGTCAGCTTTGGCCGCAACACTCCGGTGCGCCAGCGTCAGGGCCTGACGCACTTCATTGATACGCTCGACGAGGTGCACTTTGACGAGGCTGCCGGCTTTCACATCGCGTTGAAGTCAAATGGACGCCTCTTTCGTTACAACTGCGGCCCGGGCAACAGAGGCTTTCAGTTATGTCGGCTTTGTGGTCGCAGCGAACCGATTCCGCTCGTCCAGCCCCGCCGTCGTGGAAACCAACAACCCGGTGCTCACCACTGGCTGCAATACCTGCCCTCCTTCGCTGGAAGCTTGAACTGCACGGCATCGTATCACGACTACGCCGTGGCATACGGGCACGTCTTCGAGTCGTTTTGTTTGATCGCGCGGCCAACCTCCCACTGCGAGTCACGCGAATCGCTCGGCTATGCTCTGCATCGCGGACTGTGCCACATCCTTGAAATTGATCTCAACGAGGTCGGCGTCAGTTTTCGCCGAGCGGTTGGAGGCGGAGACGAAATCATTCTCTACGACAGAGCCCCGGGCGGTGCCGGACTGGTCAAAGAAGCATACCAGCGGTGGAGTGAAATCGTGAAAGAGGCTCGGCGCATTGTCACAAAATGCGATTGTCAATACGCGTGTTACAACTGCCTAAAAGACTTCACAAATCAAACTCATCACCAGACACTAGACCGTCACGCTACCATTTCGTTCTTTAATGGCTTACCAACTCTTGTTTGATCGCAAAGACGCTTTTGCCTGTAAGTCTCCATCAAGCATGCAGAGAATTCCTGCATGAATCGCATTTAACAAGTCTTGCCCCATTTGAGCCACTTGTCGCCATACGGCCATGCACCTCATCGAGGAAAACATGCACAAACAGCTTCCATGGTGTGGCGAAGCGCCGTTGTGCATCCTAAGTACGTGGGGTAATTACCTCTCCCACCTGCAGCCATTCGACAGTGTCCTACGCAACGGACCGCCGACTACGCGGCCTGTCCGACAGAGGTTCTACCAAGCTCCCTCTGCTTAGGGAGCTTCCGCTCCCAAGATTCGCGCCAATGTGCTTGAGCGCCCTCCTGGCAGCTAAGCAGTGCGAGGCCTGGGTGCACAGGAGCGCGTGGGAACGGGAATTGTTGCCCAGCCCCATGGAGTGTTTGCCCAATTCCTGGCGGTCGCTGGCGGAACAACCAGTGACGATTTGCTGTTTGCGTTCTACGATCTGCCCCCAGAAGAAAATGCGCTCGCACAGTTTGCGGGCAAATCAAAAAGGCGCGCCATGACTGGCGCGCCTCGTGGTTTGCAAGCCGCTTAGGCCGGCGGCGGCGTGGGCGGAGTCGGTTCCTTGGGCTTTGCCTTTCCACCGCCCGAACTTACGACGACGCGGGCGTTCTTATAGTCGTTCACAAACGTGGTGTTAGTGGTGGCGAACTGTGGCACAAGCGCGTCCATTTGGTCGTTCAAAACAGCATCGGCGGCGGCGAACTCGGCGGCCAGTTGTTGCGTGGCGGTTCTGCCGGAGGCGACGGCGTCGCGCGGCTTGGTGATGCTCGCGGCGTAGGCGTCTATCTTGGCCTTCAGGTCCGCGAGCTTGGCGGCAGTCACGCCGTAGGACGCAAGATTCGCCAAGTTTGCTGTCGCAGCCTCATGGACCTTGCGTGCGGTTTCGGCAGCAACGGTGTCGCGGCCACCGGTCATGTCGCTGGCGGTGAAGTTGGTTCTGGCCGCGAGATCGTTGTTCTTCACCTTTTTGGCGTAGGCGTTCACAGCCAGGGCGATGGTGGCAGCAGCCGCCGCCATGTCTTTGCGGAGCTTTTGTTTGTCGGCAGCAAGGCCGGTCGCTTTCACGGATTGGTTCTGCGCGAGGGTTTGAATGTTCGAGACGTGCGTCTCAAACTCGGTGTAGGCGTCCGCAAACGCCGGGAGCGTCTGCCACGTCGTGGTGTTGCGGTCACAAATAGCTTTGACCGCAAGATACATTGACAATTTGTTTTCCTGTTTAGCAGTCATACGCAGCAAAATCGCACGTCTGGACCAAAAACCAAGGCATCAGTGGCCAAAAGGCGACAGGCGGATTGGCCGTATGCTAAGCACAATAAGCCGTGTCGTTAGTCAGCCAGACAAATGCAAGAGTCAGTATGCTGATTGACGATGTAACATAAGCTGGCGCGCCGTGCAGATGCGCAGAACTGGGCGGCAGCAACAACACAACATGGTGCTGATGCGCCATATTTGATGCCAGTTACGCCAATGTTACTGCCCGTGCGTCCAAACCGCCAGCCGGGCCCGTGCCGACGGTTATTCAATCGCTCTGGGGTCCACTGACTTTGAACGGGGCCGTTTGAGCATAGACAGCTTCGTTCGGCCGAATCGGCTGTTCACAGTCGAACATTCCGTGATTCTTTACGCGGTGGGCAAAGTGAAAGTCGCGAAACTGCAGGAGGTCAGAGCGAGGATTCGACAACTGTTCACCTGACGCAACCTTCAACTGCCAGCCGGCTAATCGGATCGTGGCCGTTGGGTGCTCGCCCCGTCGCACTGGATCAGCCAGCCACCCTTACACGCCACGAAGGATTCAGCGCCCAAGCGCATGGGCCATGGAAGGACATTGGCGCCGTATTGCCGCCCACTTATGCTGCGATCCGGCTGCGTGGCTGTCCCCCATTGGGCCAGTCGACGTCGCGCCGACACACATGATCGGGCCCGGCTCCCAACGAAACAGGCGACGTTGTTTGACGGTCATCAGCCTGGTGGCGGCGGCATTCTGTTGCGGCGCGGACTTGAGTCGCGCCGGGTGTGCCGCTGGAGATTTCTCACCCCACGTGTTCTCGTTCCAAGTGGCGAACGTTATCCCACGCCCGCGGCTTGCCACGGCAGCGGGCCTTGGGGAATCGTCCGTCCGTGACACGACACAGACGCTGCCCGCGGAGACTCCCGAGCCTCCTGCGGCAAGTTCCGATACCGTCCCCACCCACCACCAGCGGATGGCGGCGGGGTTGTTTCTCTGGCTGGGGCTGGTGCTGGGTCTGGTGGGGTTGGGCGCCTGCGTGTTGCTGCTGGCCCGGCAGAGAAACCGGGAATAAGCCCCGCCGGCTCGGGCGCAACGCAGCCCCTGGCCGCCCAGCTCAGGGCCGCTGGCGGCTCAGTCCACCAGCCGATACCAATTGTCGCGCTGACGTGGCTCGTAGCCGAGATCGCGGATGAGCCGTTTCATGTCTGCGACGCTCATGCGGAAGCAGGCGCCGGCCTGTCGGACGACGTTTTCCTCAATCATCACACTACCCAGGTCGTTAGCGCCGAAACGCAGGGCGACCTGGCCGATGGCCGGGCCTTGCGTGACCCACGAGCTTTGCACGTTGTCGAAGTTGTCCAGGTAAATGCGGGCCAGCGCCTGAGTGCGCAGATAATCGTGCGCGCCAGCCGCCGGCAAACGCAGTCGGGTATTCTCCGGTTGGAACGTCCAGCCGATGAAAGCCGTGAAGCGCCCGACGCCGTCCGGGGGCAGCCCGGGCGGCCTGCTGTTTGACCGCGTGGAAGTCGCGTCGGCCTCCGCCGGGTCACCCAGCGGCGCTTGGGCTGCGGCGCGGGCGAGCGAGCGGTCCTGCAAGGCGCGCAGCCGCTCCAGATGCTCGATGCGGTCCGCCAGCGTTTCCACGTGCCCGAACATCATCGTGGCGCTGGAGTAGAGGCCCAGCCGATGCGCCGTCTCCATGACCTCCAGCCACTCCGCGGTGGTCGCCTTGCACGGCGAGATTTGGCGGCGGACACGGTCCACGAGGATTTCCGCCCCGCCCCCCGGGATCGACCCCAGGCCGGCGGCTTTGAACTCGGCCAAAAGGCGCTCCACCGGTTCGTCAAACAGATCCCGGAAATGGATGAATTCCGGCGGGCTGAACCCGTGGACATTCAGTTGGGGAAACTTGTCGCGGATGTGGGCCAACAGGTCCAAATACCACTGCTTGGGAAGCGCCGGGTGATGCCCGCCCTGCAACAGAATCTGTGTGCCGCCCTGGGTCAGCGTGCCCTCGATCTTTCGGTCCAGCTCGGCCAGGGAAATGACGTAAGCGTCCGGCGCGCTTGCCGACCGCCAGAAGGCGCAGAACCGGCATCCCACGCAGCAGATGTTCGTGTAGTTGATGTTGCGGTCCACGCTGAAAGTGACGATGGCATTGCCGCGCCCGCCGTAAGCCCGTGCCTTGGCAAGCTGCCGCCGCCGGTCTGCCAACGCCCCCAGCTCGGTCAATGGCAGGTCAAACAGCCGGACGGCCTCGTCCGAGCTAATGCGCCCACCGTCCCAGACCTTTTGCAGCAGACCGTCCATGTTTGCCCCAGGCATCGCGCCCAATGTAGTCCGCCGGCCGACCGGGGCAACGGGCTTTTGGGCATTGCAGCCGCTGCTCGGTGCAAACTGCCCTTCCCTGCTCCCGGCATCATCTGGACGCGGCCTCATCCTGGCAACGTCCAAGCGCAAGCGCCATGGACGGGCTGGCGAGTGCGGCATCTTGCCGGGCGGGCAATGCCGACCGCGCTTTTGATTTGAACGGACGAGTCCGCGCAGGCAGGCTCTGGGCCGTGAGCCAGTGGTCAACTTCACGACGTTCGTTCTTGGGCCGGGTGGGTCTGCTGCTACCCGCGGCCGCGGGGCTGTCTGGCGCACGCCGCCTGCGCGCTGCGACGGCGCCCACGGCGGCATCCGCACCCGCCGGTGTCCCTTCCAAAGAACTGGTGGCCGACCTGGTCGTCATCGGTGGCGGGCTGGGCGGCTGTGCCGCGGCGTTGGCGGCCGCGCGCAACGGGTTGCGGGTGATTCTGACGGAAGAGACCGACTGGATCGGCGGGCAACTCACGGCCCAGGCCGTGCCGCCGGATGAAAACCCCTGGATCGAGACTTTCGGCGGCACGCGCAGTTACTTGAAGTTGCGCGAAGGGATTCGGGACTACTATCGCCGGCACTATCCGCTGACGGCGGAGGCGCGCGCCAAGCCGTACCTGAACCCCGGCAACGGGTGGGTCTCGCGCTTGTGCCACGAGCCGCGCGTGGCCCTGGCTGTGTTACATGAGCTGTTCGCCCCGTTTCTGGCGGGCCAGCGTGTGCGGTTGCTGATGCGGCATCGCGCCGTGGCCGCGGACACGGGCGGCGACCGCGTGCACGCCGTCCAGGTGCGCAGTCTGGAAACGGGCCGCTGCCTGGTCCTGCGCGCGCCGTATTTCGTGGACGCCACCGAACTGGGGGATTTGCTGCCATTGAGCGGCACGGAGTACGTGACCGGCGCGGAGGCGCAGTCGGAAACCGGCGAGCCGCACGCCAAGCCGGCAGCCGAACCGCAGAATATGCAGGCCTTTACCTGCTGCTTCGCCATGGATTACCTGCCCGGCGAGGACCACACGATCGAGAAACCGGCCGATTACGCTTTCTGGCGCGACTACGTCCCCGACTTGCGACCGCCCTGGCCGGGTCGGCTGCTGGCCTGGGAATACGCCGATCCGGCCTCAGGCAAGCCGCGTAAGCTCGAGACCGACCCGGCTGCAGGCACGGGGCTTTGGAGCTACCGCCGCATTGCCGACAAAAGCCAGTTTGTGCCCGGGACGTATCCCGGCGACGTGTCGTTGGTCAACTGGCCGCAGAACGATTACTGGCTGGGCAACCTGTGCGAGGTTTCGGAATCAACTGCAGCCCGGCACCTGGCGCGCGCCAAACAACTGAGCCTCTCGCTGCTCTACTGGCTGCAAACCGAGGCTCCCCGGCCGGATGGAGGCAGGGGCTGGAAGGGCCTGCGGTTGCGCCCGGACATCGTGGGCACGGAAGACGGTCTGGCCAAATCCCCTTACATTCGGGAGAGTCGCCGCCTGCGGGCCGAGTTCACAGTGTTGGAGCAACACGTCTCAACCGAGCATCGCATGACCGAGACCCGAGCTTCTCGGGCGGAGGTGCAGGCCGCCGAATTCCCCGACTCGGTCGGCATCGGCAGTTACCGCATTGACCTGCATCCGAGCAGCGGTGGGGACAATTACCTGGACATCAGTTCGCTGCCATTCCAGATCCCGCTCGGCGCGTTGATCCCCCGGCGTGTGGAGAATCTGCTGGCCGGATGCAAGAATCTGGGCGTGACGCACATCACCAACGGCTGTTTCCGGCTGCATCCGGTCGAGTGGAACATTGGGGAAGCAGCCGGGGCGCTGGCCGCCTTTTGCGTGGCCAAGAAGCGGCTGCCCCGCGAGGTCCGGCGGCAGCCACCGCTGCTGCGCGAGTTTCAGAACCTGCTCACGCAGGACGGCGTGCCGCTGGCTTGGCCCAAAGTGACACCGCGTTGAACAGGCGGCCCGGGGCGGCAGTGCCGCTCGCCACGGCCCGGCTCGACACCATCCCATCCCGTTGTATGAAACAAACCCGAGGCAAGTTCGCGTTGGCGCTCGTGACCGCGCCCAGCCTTCAGACCGCCCGTGCCCTGGCCCGAGCGGCGCTGGAGGCGCGCTTGATTGCCTGCGCCAACCTGGTGCGGAGCATCGAGTCGCATTACCGCTGGCAGGGCCGATTGGAACGCAGCAGCGAGGTGTTGGTGCTGATGAAGACCACAACGCGCCGGCTGGCGGCGTTGGAGCGTCTGGTTTTGGACCGTCACCCCTACGACACCCCCGAATTCATCGTCGCCCCCCTCCATGCCGGAGCGACACGCTACCTGAACTGGATCATCGAGTGTTGCGCCTCGGATGGGATGGCCGGCGTAAGGCCGCGCCCGAAAAGACCGGTGGTCGCGCCCCGCAAACCCGGCAGACGAGTTGCATGAAACCGCCGCCGGACATCTGTCCGGTGTGTGGCTGCACCCTGCCGCGGCGGGCGCGGGTGTGTCCCGAATGCGGCGCCGACGACCGGACCGGATGGTCGGACCGGGCGCGTTACGACGGGCTGGACCTGCCGGACGAGGAGTTTGACTACGGCGACTTTGTCCGCCGGGAGTTTGGCGGCAGCAGGCGGCTGGGGCCGCCGCGAGGCGTGCGTTGGTGGTGGTGGCTTGTAGCGGTGGGGCTGGTTGTGGTCGGGCTTCTGATCTGGTTCGTACCGTAGCGCGCCGTTTCTCCGCCGCCCGGCCAACGGCACCTGACAGCGGCGGGGGGCGGCGCGGCAATTTTTTCCTGAAAATTTCGCTTGAGCCTGAGCGGTCTTCGGGCGATGTACAAGGCGAGACGGCGCTGGAATGGCGCACCAGGTCTTTGGCAAACCAGATTCAGATTTACCCTGCCCTGCGCGTGATGCTCAACAAGGTCCTTGAACCGTAGTCGAGAAGTTCTGGGACTGAAGCGGTGGCTGTGGCCGACATGCCTTGACTGGACGTCGAAAGCAGTCCCGCCCGTCCCACATGTTGCAAAACATGTTCAAAGGAACAGTTGCACACGGCAACGGCGGGGTTTTCTTTTTTGTGGCCGGGGCCGTCTGGGCGACCGCGCCTTGGCAGGCCGCCGTCACCGGCCGGGCGCGGACCGGATCGAGGCCGGTAGGCCGTTCCGATTTCCCGCTTGGGCAGACGCGCCCGCGCCTGATACCTTGTGGCCATGTCGGGCAACGACCTGTTTGCAGCGCCGCCGCCGGAGGGCCAAGCCCCGTCGCCCGCAACGCCGCCGCGCCACGAGCCGCTGGCCGCGCGGATGCGTCCGCGCGACCTGGACGAGTTCGTTGGCCAGACGCACATCCTGTCCCCCGGCCAACTGCTGCGGCGGGCCATCGAAGCCGACCGCATCCAATCCCTCATCTTCTTTGGCCCGCCTGGCACGGGCAAGACGACCCTGGCCCAGATCATTGCGCAGCGCACCCGCAGTCACTTCGAGCGTCTTAGCGGCGTGGAGTCCACCGTGGCCGACATGCGCCGGGTGCTCTCCGGCGCGGCGCACCGATTGCAGAACACCGGCCAGCCCACCATCCTGTTCATTGACGAAATCCACCGCTTCAACAAGGCCCAGCAGGACGTGTTGCTGCCAGATGTGGAATCCGGCGTTGTCCGCCTCATTGGCGCCACGACGCACAACCCGTTTTTTTTCGTCAATTCTCCGCTGGTCTCCCGCTCGCAAATCTTTGAGCTGCTGCCGCTGTCGGAAGCCGACCTGCTGCGCCTGTTGGAGCGGGCGCTGGCCGACGCGCAGCGCGGTCTGGGCTACTTGAACGTGCGCGCCGACGAGGCGGCCCTGCGGCACCTGGCGCGGATGGCCGACGGCGACGCCCGCAAGGCACTCAACGCGCTGGAAATCGCCGCGTTGACCACGGCCCCCGGAGCCGACGGCGTCATTGTTATTGACCTGGCCACCGCCGAGCAGAGCATCCAGAAAAAGGCGGTGGTTTACGACGCCGACGAGGACGGGCACTACGACACCATTTCGGCGTTCATCAAGTCCCTGCGGGGCAGCGACCCGGACGCGGCCCTCTACTGGTTGGCCAAGATGATCCATGCCGGTGAAGACCCGCGGTTTATCTCGCGCCGGTTGATGATCTGCGCCGCCGAGGATGTCGGGCTGGCCGATCCGATGGCCCTGGTGCTGGCCACCGCGGCGCATCAAGCCGCCGAGTTCGTGGGCTGGCCGGAAGCGCGCATTCCGCTGGCTGAGGCGACCGTGTATATCGCCACGGCCCTCAAGAGCAACAGTGCCTACCTGGCCATTGACGCGGCCTTGAGCGACGTGCGCCAGGGGCGCACCCTGCCCGTGCCACGGCACTTGCGCGACACCCATTACGCCGGGGCGGAGCGCCTCGGCCACGGTGTCGGCTACCAATACGCGCACGACTTCCCGGGCCACTTTGTGGCGCAGGACTACCTGGGAGTGGACAAGCGCTTTTACGAGCCGACCGACCAAGGCGTCGAGAAAAAGATCAAGGAGCGTCTGGCGCAGTGGCGGGCGTTACAGGCCCGAGCCAGAACGCCAAGCCAGAAACCGGAAGAGCCGTCGGCACCACCCTCGCCGGGATAAAAGCAGGCCCCGTGAACTGTCGTGTTGCGCCGGGTCCAACCACAGCTCCAAGCCGCCAAAGCCGCGTTTCGCGCGCAAGTTCGGCTCGCCTTGAGCCGGCTGCCCGCCGACGCCCGCCTCGCTGCTTCGCGCCAGTTGGTCGCGCGCTTGTGCGATCAGCCCTGCTGGGCGACCGCCCGGCGGGTGTTGCTCTTCGCGCCGTTGGCGGACGAGCCGGACATCTGGCCGCTGGTTGACCAGGCGCTGCTCGCGGGCAAAACGGTCGCGCTGCCCAAGTTTGCTGCTGCCAGTGGCGAGTACGTGGCGGCGGTTGTGCAGGACCGCGCCAGAGACTTGCGCCCGGGCAGGTTCGGCATTCTTGAGCCGCTGGAAAGCCAGCCCCGGCTGCCGCTGGGGGAACTCGATCTGGTGCTGGTTCCGGGCGTGGCGTTCGACCCGCGCGGACGCCGGCTTGGCCGTGGCAAGGGGTATTACGACCGACTGTTGCCGCAGGCGCGCGGCATCAAGTGCGGGGTGGCCTTTGACCTGCAAATCGTGCCCGAGCTGCCGGCCGGCCCCCGGGACAGCAAGGTGGACTACGTCCTCACGCCGACGCGCTGGTTGACGTGCTGAGCGGTGAACGGGCGGCGCGGCCACTCACGCCGGCTGCCCGTCGGGGTGCTGGTTGCCCAGGTGCGCCACGAGGTCTTCCACAACCCAGTTGGGCTGGCGCTCCTGCAACCAGTCGGCCGTTGCCCCGTGTTGCCAGACGGCGTAGCGGAGCGTCTTCTCGGGGTTGGACTGAAGGGCCGGCTGGGCAGCCAAGCCTGCCAAATACCCCGCGAACACATCCCCGCTGCCGCCTTGCGCCAGATGCGGATTGCCCGAGCCGTTGACAAACAGCGGCCCGGTGTTGCGCCCCACCAGCGTCTGATACCCCTTTAAGACCACCCAACAGCAACCAAAGCGCCGTGACAGTTCCCGCACGGTGCCAGGTCGGTCCGCTTGGATCTGCGGGGCGGTGGCATTGAGCAGGCGGGCCGCCTCGCCCGGATGCGGCGTGATCACACGCAGAGCGTCGCGCGGCACCGGGTCGAACAACAGCCAGTCCAATGCACTGGCGTCCACGACCACCGGCACGGGCGCGTCGCGCCAGAGTCGTCGCAACTGCAGTTTCATGTCGCCGGGCACATCCGGCGCGGCCAGGCCCGGACCGAACAGAAAGGCGGTGTGATCGCCGGGCAGCTTCAGGTCCGTGGTCCACGGCCGGACCATCACGGCTTGCAATTGGGCCGCAATCGGGTGGTAGGTGGCCTCGGTGGTCAACACGGTGATCAGGCCCGGGTGGGCGCGCTGCGCGCCTCGCGCCGCCAGAACAGCCGCTCCGTGAAAGCCCGGACTGCCAGCCACAATGGCCAGGTGGCCAAACGAACCCTTGTGTGAGGCCACAGGCCGGTCGGGCGGGAACTGCGCGAAATCCTCCGGCAACGACCAGTTCAGCTCGGCGGCGTGCGGACAGGCCGTCAGTCCAATGTCAGCGGCCACTTCCAACCTGCCCGTGAAGGCTGCCGCCGAGGGCTTGAGCAGGCCAACCTTCGGCGCGCCCAGCGTCAGCGTGAGGAAGGCCCGAATCGCTGCCCCCTGAGCTTGACCTGTGTCCGCATCCAGCCCGGACGGCACATCCACAGCCAGGACTCGACATCCGGCGGCATTCACCTGCTCCAGCAGGGCGCACCAGGCCGAATCCAACGGGCGGTTCAGCCCGATGCCGAACAGGCCGTCCACAACCCACGCCGGTCGCCGCGCCAGGGCGCGTGCCAGTTCCGCTTGCGCGCCAGCCGGGTCTCTGACTTCGAGGACCTCCGGCTCGCGCCCGGCCAAGTGCGGGCTGGCAGCCCGTGCATCATCTCCGTTGTGCCCCTTGCCGGCCAGGATCAGGATGCGGTCGCCGGGCCGGCTCAACGCGAGCAACCGCGTGGCGACACATCGGCCCACTTGGGCGATGACCGCCTCTTCGGTCTGGCCGGTGGCCCAAGTGGCCGTCTCCCACGCCCGCATCTGAGCGACAGTGATGATCGGTCTCGGCATGGCAAAGCTCCTCTCAACGCGGCCCACCTTGTAGCGGATTTGCCTCGGCGAAGACAAGCAGTCAGACAGTGACGCGGGTGAATCTGGCACACCTTGATCGAACTGGAATCCGCTGGGCCGGGCAGCATGTGGCTCGCGCATCGCGTCGCCCGCCCGTGGCAGGCGGGCCGTGCCCCTGTGCCGGCCTGCGGCGACAAGCTGGAAGGTTGCGACACGGCCCCCAGGCCGTTCCAACCGGCTGCGCCCGGCGCGCTCAAGAGGCGCTGGCCTCTTGCAGGTGCAGGGCCGGTTCTCCTAACCTCCTTGGGCATGAGATTCGGATTGCGAACGATTTGCGGCATCGGGCTGGTCTTGCTGGCGGCGCTGACGGCGGTGGGTGCTGAAGGTGACGCTGCGGTTACCAACAGCCTGCCGCCGGCCACGCTGGCCCGGACCAATCTGTTGGTGGCGCCCTTTGGCAAGCTGGAGGCCAGTTACCTGACTTTCGGCCTGGACAAGGTCAGTTGGCTGCGGGACCACACGTTGCTGGGCGAGCCGCTCTGGCGCTATCTGGCCAGCCTGCTCTACGTGTTCCTGGCCTTCTACGTGTCCAAACTGCTGGACTACATCATCCGGGTCTGGTTGAAACGTTGGGCCGCCCGCACCGAGTCCAAGTTGGACGATCTGTTGCTGGAGATGCTGCGAGGCCCGGTGAAGGTGGTGGCGTTCGTCATCTTCCTGCACATCGGCCTGAACCTGTTCAACTGGCCCGACAAGGCTCAGCGCTTCTTGTCCAAGGGCTTGATCTGTCTGGTGGCCTTTTCGATCACCTACGTGGCGATGAAGGTGCTGGACCTGCTGCTTTCGCTATGGCGCGACCGGGCGGCAGGGCGGGAAGAGGAACTGTTCAGCACGCATTTGTTTCCGCTGGTGCGCAAGACGCTGCGCATCGCCCTGGTGCTCTGCGCCGTGCTGCTGACGGCCGACAACCTGGGCATCGAGATCAAGACCGTGCTGGCGGGGCTTTCGATTGGCGGCCTGGCGCTGGGCCTTGCTGCGCAGGACACTGTGGCCAACCTGTTCGGGGCCGTGGCCATTTTCCTGGACAAACCGTTCCAGATTGGTGACCGCATCCAACTGGATGCCGTGGACGGCGTGGTAGAAACAATCGGCCTGCGCAGCATGCGCGTGCGCAACCTGGACGGCCACCTCATCACCATCCCCAACAAAACCATTGCCAACGCCACAATCACCAACATCACGCGCCGGCCCAACATCCGCACCCTGATCAATCTGGGGGTCACCTACAACACCCCGGCGGCCCGTATCCAACGCGCGGTGGAGCTGCTTTACGAGATTTACCGGGCGCACCCCATGACTCAAGACGTCTGGATCAGCTTCAACAACTTCGCCGATGCCTCGCTGAACATCTTCGTCATTCACTGGTGGAAGGGCACCGACTACAAGGCTTACCTGGACGGGATGCAGGAGTTGAACCTGACCATCAAACAACGATTCGACGAGGAGCGCATCGAGTTCGCCTTCCCCACCCAGACCCTTTACGTCAAGCAGGACGGGGACTGGCGCATCCAAGGGGCGTCGGACGCGGTGCCGCCCTTTACTTCCCCAGCATCAGGCGCAGCCCCACGGCAATGAGCAGGCCGCCGAAGGCGCGCTTGAGTTGCGCTGCTGAGAGCTGTGTGGTCAACCACGCCCCGGTGTAGCCGCCCACCAGCGCCAGCGGGGCCAGCGTGAGCGCCACACGCCACTCCACGTTGCCCTGCGTGAAGTGCTTGAAAGTCCCCACCAGCGCCGTCGGGATGATCACGGCCAGCGAGGTACCCACCGCCTGTTTGATGTCCCGCACCGGCGGGCTGAGCAGCAAAACCATCGCCGGCACCATGACAATGCCCCCGCCTACGCCAAACAGGCCGCTGGCCAGCCCGCTGACAAGCCCGATCCCGCCTGCAATCAGATAGTTCATGCCGGCCTAAATGCCCCGAGCGCCCCTGCCCCGACAACACATTTGTCGCCGGGCAGCCCTTGGTCTGGCCGCGGCAGCAGGCGGGCGGCGTCTAGCGTTGCACCCGCGCGCTGCCGCCGCGCATCAGTCGCTCCACCTCGGCCCGACTGGCCATCGAGGTGTCCCCGGGGGTTGTCATGGCAAGCGCTCCGTGCGCCGCGCCGTAGTCCACGGCCCGCTGAGGGTCGCCGGTGGCCATCAACCCGTAGATGAAGCCGGAGGCAAAGCTGTCCCCGCCCCCCACGCGGTCCAGAATCTCCAGGTCCGGATACTGCCGGCTCTGGTAAAAGCGACCGGCCTGCCAGCAGATGGCGCCCCAGTCGTTGCGTGTGGCCGTCTTGGCCGCCCGCAAGGTTGTGGCCACGACCTTGAGGTTCGGGAACGCCTGCACGGCGGTGGCGATCATCCGCTGGAACGCCGTCACGTCCAGTTGCAGCAACTGCGCGTCCACGCCCTCGATGGACAGGCCCAAACAGGCGGTGAAATCCTCCTCGTTGCCCAACATGACGTCCACGCAGGAGGCGATGGCGCGGTTGACCTCGCGGGCGCGCGTCTGCCCCCCGATGCTCTGCCAGAGACTGGGACGGTAGTTCAGGTCGTAGCTCACAACCGTGCCGTACGCCCTGGCCTTCTGAACCGCTTCCAAGACCAGCAGGTGGGTGCTCTCACTCAGGGCGGCAAAGATGCCGCCGGTGTGAAACCAGCGCACGCCCAGCCGGCCAAACAAGTCATCCCAGTCAAAATCCCCGGGGCGAAGCTGGCTGGCGGCGCTGTGACCGCGGTCCGACACCCCCACCGCGGCCCGAACGCCGAAGCCGCGCTCGGTGAAATTCAATCCGTTGCGCACGGTCCGCCCCACGCCGTCGAAGGGCACCCACTTGATAAACCGGGTGTCCACGCCCCCCTGCAACACGCAGTCCTCAAGCAGCCGGCCGACTTCGTTGTCGGCAAACGCCGTGCAGACGGCGGTGCGCAGGCCGAAACATCGGCGCAGCCCACGCGCCACGTTGTACTCGCCGCCCCCTTCCCACACGCGAAACTGGCGACTGGTGCGAATGCGCCCCTCGCCGGGGTCCAGTCGCAGCATAATCTCCCCCAGCGCCACCAGGTCGAACTGGCAGGCCTCGGCAGGCCGGATTGTTAATGCTTCCATACGAGTTCCGGACCGGGATTATCCGCGGCCCGCGTCTCGTCCAGTCTGCAATCCCGCCAAGGGCAATTCAACCGGATTCACGGACCGTCTCGCTGACCGACCAGTCCTTGCGGGATGAATCCCACGCCGAGGCGCGCTGTGCCGCGGTGCGCCGACCTCAATCGGTCAATTCCAAGTCGAACAACACAGCCGTCTGGACGCGCTGCTGGGCGGCGCGCAACCAAGTGGATGGGCTTAGATTGGACTGTGAAGCTGCCAGGGGCGAATCGGCCCCGGGCGAAGGTTGTGCGCCGGCTGCCCGGGCCAAAACGTCCGCCAGGGCCAGCTCGATCCACGGTCGGTTTGCCCGCCGGAAGGCGCGAAGGACTGCGGCGCGGTAACCCATGTTGCCAGCCAGGTAGCGGGTCGCGGGGTCATCGTAACAGTTGGCCTCGATGTCCTCGGAGGCGTACACGCCGGCGGCGTAGCTGTAGGTCAGCAGGGTCAGCAAAACGCGCGCATCGGAGTGGTTCATGAGCGGACTGCGCCAGACCGGCAGTTGCGTGGCCACATCAGTGGCGGCTGCCAGGGCCAGCGCCAAGAGGGGGCACTCACCAATCAACGGACGCAGATCCTGTTGCGGCTCTGCGGCGTGACGGCCGGTTTCGGTCGCTTGCTGAGGCGCGGGCGCCAATGTCGAGTTCATACGCCCGCAATCTACAAGCGTCCGGTGACTGTTCGACCACAGTCAGGTTACGAACAGGTGAAAACTGCTGTTCGGGATGTTTTGAGGAGTCGCCGGTCAAATGGGGCCGAAGGTTTGATTCAGTGCCGGCGGATGACCGTATCACGCTGGGCCCAAGCGGGGTCGGGATTCGGGTAGTCCAGGGTGTAATGCAAGCCGCGGCTTTCCGGCCGCATCAGGGCGCATTGCACAATCAGCTCGGCCACGGTGGCGATGTTGCGCAGCTCCAACAGGTCGGCCGTGACAATGAAGTCCCAGTAGTACTCTTGGATTTCCTGCTGCAGGTTGGCCAGCCGGGCCTGGGCGCGTTGCAGCCGTTTGGTCGTGCGCACGATGCCCACGTAGTCCCACATCAAGCGGCGGATTTCGTCCCAGTTGTGAGCCACGACGATCATCTCGTCGGCGTTGCTGGCATTGCCGGTGTGCCAATCCGGGATGGGGCAGTCAGCCGGTGGCAGCGGATGAGCGGCCGCGTGCTCCGCCGCCCGGTGGGCGCACACCAGGGCCTCCAGCAGGGAATTGCTGGCCAGCCGATTTGCGCCATGCAGCCCGGTGCAGGCCACCTCGCCGGCCGCGTAAAGCCCGGTGATGTCGGTTTGTCCGTCCACGGTTGTGACCACGCCGCCGCACTGGTAGTGAGCGGCCGGCACAACCGGGATAAGTTCCTTGGTCATGTCAATCCCGTAGCTCAGACAGGTCTGGTAAATGTTGGGGAAGCGCTCGATGATGAACCGGGCCGGCTTGTGCGTGATGTCCAGCCACACGTGGTCCGCGCCGGTGCGCTTCATCTCGCTGTCAATGGCCCGGGCCACGATATCGCGCGGCGCCAGCGATTTCAGCGGGTGCAAGCCGTCCATGAACGGCTGGCCGGCCAGATTGCGCAGCACCGCGCCCTCGCCCCGCACGGCTTCGCTGATGAGAAACGACTTGGCCTTGGGGTGGTAGAGGCAGGTCGGATGGAATTGGACGAACTCCATGTTGGCCACGCTGGCCCCGGCCCGATAGGCCATCGCCACGCCGTCGCCGGTGGCAATGTCCGGGTTGGTCGTGTAGAGATAGACCTTGCCGCAACCGCCCGTGGCCAGAAGAGTCACCGGTGCCACGAACGTCTCCACGGCGCCGGACTGCTTGTCGAACACGTAGGCCCCCAGGCAACGGTTCTCGCGCGGCTGGCCGAGCTTCTTGCGGGTAATCAGGTCAATGGCCAGATGGTGTTCGAAGATGGTGATGTTGGGTTGTCGCGCCGCAGCGTGGAGCAGCGCTCGCTCAATCTCGCGGCCGGTCACGTCCTTCGCGTGCAGAATGCGCCGCTTGGAGTGGCCTCCCTCCCGGCCCAGGTCCAGTTCCCTGCCACCATCTTCGCCCGCGGCGTCCCGCCGGGAGAATTTCGTCCCCAGCTTCATGAGGTCGGCAATCCGGGCCGGGCCGTCTTGGACGATTTGGCGCACGACCGATTCCTTGCACAATCCTGCGCCGGCAGTCAGCGTGTCCCGCACGTGCAATTCGAACGAGTCCTCGCGGCTGGTCACCGCCGCAATGCCACCCTGGGCGTAGTTGGTGTTGGATTCGGCGCGGTCCTTTTTGGTCACCACGGCCACGCGGCCGCGGCTGGCCGCCTTCAACGCGAAGAACAGTCCCGCGATCCCGCTGCCCAACACCAGGTAATCGAAACGTTTCATGTCGGCCTCAGCAAAGCACAGCCGGACCGATAAGGCGACACAAAGCCGACCCTAAAGCCGTCCGTTGTCAATAAGCCGCGTTGGGCCGATGAACACCGCCAGGCCCAAGTGCGTCCCGGGCCGCACCAGCCGTACCGGCTCCAGGGTGTCGGCATCAAAGAACTCGACGTAGTCCACGCGCGCCTCCGGCTCGCAGCGGATCAGGCGAACCAATTCCGCGCGTAACCGGCCGGCCGGTTGCGGCCCTGCCGCCACGCGCATCCGGGCGTGCTCCAGCGCCCGGTGCAACACCGTGGCCTGGTGACGCTGCGCCGGGGTCAAATACTGGTTGCGCGAACTCATGGCCAGCCCGTCTGGCTCGCGCACGGTCGGGGCCACCACCATTTGGACCGGGAAATTCAGGTCCGTCACCATGCGGCGGATGATGGCCGCTTGTTGCCAGTCCTTGGCCCCAAATACCGCCACGTCCGGCTGTACGAGGTTGAACAGCTTGGCCACGACGGTCGTGACACCCCGGAAATGAGTCGGTCGGGAGCGTCCCTCCAAGGGGCGCGACAGTTGTTCCTCCACCACATACGTGCTGTAGCGGCCTTGTTCTCGCCCCGGATACATCTCGGTGTCGTCCGGCGCAAATACCACATCAACGCCGGCCCGCCGGCACAACCGCAGGTCGCGCCGCAGGTCGCGCGGGTAACGCGCCAAATCCTCGTGCGGCGCGAACTGGGTCGGATTGACGTAGATGCTCACCACCACCTGGCCCGCCCGTCCTACACGATGTCGGGCCTCGCGCACCAGGCTCAGGTGACCGTCGTGCAAGTAGCCCATGGTGGGCACAAAACCGATACGCAGGCCACGCCGATGCCAACGCCGGGCCAGCCGTTGCATCAAAGCCGCTGAATGGAGCAATCGCATGGGAGCAAACTGGGCCAGGCGTTCGCCTGGCGCAACGGATTTGTCCGGCTGGAGCACAAGGGTTCGCCACGTCCGGGTTCATCCCGCCGGACCGCTGGCCCGGCGCCGCCGTGCCGCCGCCCGACCGCAAACCGCCCAAACCGGCTCGAACGCGCTCAGGCGTTCGTCGGGTGGACCATCGCGGTGCGCTCCGCCCGGGCAAGCCAACCTGCGCCTCGACGGCGGCTTCGGCCATCCCAATCCGACGGTTTCGCCCCCTCAGTAAACCACCAGTGACCGGACCTTGTGGCCCTGAAGTTTCTGGCGGCCGTTCAGGAAGCTCAGCTCGACCAGAAAGGCAATCTCCAGGATGTGTCCGCCCAGCTTGCGCACCAGCTCGGCGGCGGCAGCGGCGGTGCCGCCGGTTGCCAGCAGATCGTCCATCAGCAGCACCCGGCAACCCGGCCGAATGGCGTCCACGTGGATTGCGATTGTGTTGGTCCCGTATTCCAGCGCGTAGGATTGCTCGTGCGTGCGATAAGGCAGCTTGCCCTTCTTGCGCACCGGCACAAAGCCCGCGCCCAGCTTGAGCGCCGCGCCGGCAGCAAAGATGAAGCCACGCGCGTCAATCCCCACCACCGCGTCCACCTGCCCCGGTTGGACGCCGGCGGTCAGCAGGTCAATGCTGCCCGCAAACAACGCCGCGTCCGCCAGCACCGGCGTGATGTCTTTGAACTGGATACCCGGCTGCGGGAAATCGGGCACGTTGCGAATGGCGCGGGCGATGTCGGCTGCGGTGATCATGGTGGGGTTGGTGGGAGGCGGCGGAGTCAGTCTGTCGCGGCCTCGAGTCTCTCGATCATTCTGCGGAGTTTTCGGAGGGCCGAGTTTTGGATCTGTCGCACGCGCTCGCGCGTGACGCCAAATTTTCTGCCGACCTCCTCGAGCGTTTTCTCGGTTCCGCCGTCCAGGCCGAACCGGTAGTTCAAAATAGCCGCCTCGCGCGGGTCGAGGTTCGTCACCAGCTCCCGCAACATGGCGGTAACGGTCTTCTCTTCGAGCTGTTCGTAGGGCGTGCTGGCAGTTTCGTCCGGAACGATTTCCGAAAAGTTGTTCGAGTCCTCGTCGCCCAGCGGGGCTTCCAAGGAAGCCGGTCTGACCGCGGCCGCGCGCATTTGGGCGATGCGGGCGGGCGTGGTCTCCAATTCCGCCGCCAGCTCCTCATCGGTCGGCTCGCGGCCCAGCTCCTCCTGCAATTCCATGGCCACTCGCCGCATCTTGGCGATCTTGTCCACCAGATGCACCGGCAGGCGGATGGTTTTGGCCTGATTGGCCAGGGCGCGCTTGATGGATTGCTTGATCCACCAGGCGCCGTAAGTGGACAGTTTGCCGCCCTTCTTGGGGTCGAACCGTTCAACCGCCTTCATCAGGCCAATGTTGCCCTCGCTGATCAGGTCCAGCAGCGGCAGCCCAATGCCCTCGTAATCCCGCGCAATTTTCACCACCAGCCGCAGGTTGGCCTTGATCATCTGCTCGCGCGCCTGCCGGTCGCCCTTCTTGATCCGCTCGGCCAGCTCAATCTCCTCCTGCGGGGTAAGCAGTTTGACCTGGCCAATCTCCCGCAGGTAAAGCTTGATCGCGGTGTCACCCTCGTAACGCGCTCGGTCGCGTGCCGGCAACAACTCCTCCGAACCTGCGTCGCCACGCCCCTGAGCATCCGTCGCGGCCGCGACGGCCTTGGGCGGCGAGACCGCCGAGCTGCCCGCGGCCTGCCCTGAGGCCGGCCTGGGAACCTGTGCTGCGGTTGCGGCAGCCGGTTGGGACGCGGCCAGAGGGGGGCCGGCGCGCTTGGCGGACCGCCCACGGGTCGCCTTGAGCTCGGCGGCAGGACGGCGTTTGCGGGGCGCAACCATGTCGTGTGGCATCAACTTTGGGAATTGTCCCCGCCGGTGCAAGCAAATTGAGCCGCCGCACCGCGCCCGGCACGCCCGCAAACCGCCCTTCAGGCCTCCAAGCCCGAGCCTCCATCGCGCGGCGGTGCCGGCGCCCCTCCAAGGGCCTGCCTGCACCAAGCCGGCTCTCTTGCCGAGTCTGGAAGCCCGGGCTGGCACCGCCAGGTCCGGCGCAACGTCAGCATGACTGCTGGCCGCAGGCAGGTGGTCGTTTTTGCTTTTGCCCGGCGGCGATTGCACGTTGAATGCGCCCGATGTCGCGCGAATACGTGCTGCAGTCCTTTAGCGCTCCGGCCCGGCTGCGGATTGACTACGCCAGCGAGCTGAATCCGCAGCAACTGGCCGCTGTCACCGCGCCCCCGGGACCGGCCCTGGTCATTGCGGGCGCCGGCTCGGGCAAGACGCGCACGCTGACCTATCGCGTGGCCTTCCTGTTGGAACAGGGCATCCCGCCCGAGCGGATTCTGCTGTTGACGTTCACCAACAAAGCCGCCCGGGAAATGATGCGGCGCGTGGCCGAGCTGCTGGGGCAGGAACTGGCTGCGCTCTGGGGCGGCACGTTCCACGCCATTGGCAACCGCATCCTCCGCCAGCACGCTCCGCTGCTGGGTTACCCGCGCGATTTCACCATCCTGGACCGTGAAGACGCGCGGCACCTGATCAGCGCCTGCATTACAGAGGCGGCCATCAACACCAAGGCGACGCGCTTCCCCAAAGCCGAGGTGCTGGCGGAGTTGTTCTCGCTGGCGGCCAACACCCAGCAGCCGCTGGAGCAGGTGCTGGCCGAGGATTACCCCTACTTTGCCCCTCTGGCCCAGGCCATCGGCAAGGTCGCCCAGCAATACGCGGCGCGGAAACGCGCGACCCATGCCATGGACTTCGATGATCTGCTGGCGCTGTGGCTGCAGCTCCTGCGGGAACAACCGGACGTGCGCGACCACTACCAGCGCCGCTTTCAGTTTGTGCTGGTGGACGAGTACCAGGACACCAACAAACTGCAGAGCGAGGTGATTGACCTGCTGGCGGCGCGGCATCACAACCTGATGGTCGTGGGCGACGACGCCCAGAGCATCTACGGCTGGCGAGGGGCGAACTTCCAGAACATCCTCCACTTCCCCAACCGCTACCCGGAGGCGCGGGTCTTCAAGATCGAGACCAACTACCGCAGCACGCCCGAGATTCTGCGCGTGGCCAACGCCGCCATCGCCGCCAACGTCCACCAGTTCGCCAAGGTGCTGTCGCCCGCGCGCCCTTCCGGGCCGCGCCCCGCGCTGGTTGTCTGCGGCGACGCCGCTCAGCAGGCTGCCTTCGTTGCCCAGAGGGTGCTGGAGGTGCGCGAAGACGGGACACCCCTGGAGCGCATGGCCGTGCTTTATCGCTCGCACTTCCACGCGCTGGAGCTGCAACTGGAGCTGACGCGCCGCAACATCCCCTTCTCGATTACCAGTGGCATCCGGTTCTTTGAACAGGCGCACATCAAGGACGTCACCGCCTACCTCAAGCTGGTCGCCAACCCGCGCGACGAGCTGTCATTCCAGCGCATGGTCCGCCTGCTGCCGGGTGTGGGCGTCAAGGTCGCCACCCGGCTCTGGCAGACTTTCTCCGAGGCGCTGCGCACTCCGGCCCCGGCGGCGGACACGTCCGGGAGCGCCCCTGCCGCTGGAAACCCGCCTCCCCTGGCTTTGGCCCTGCAGGCTTGCGCGCCTGTCGTGCCCAAGAAGGCCGCCCCCGCTTGGGCGCAATTGACGGCCACCATGGCCCAGTTGGAGGCCGCCGAGCTGCGCGACAACGCCGCCCAAATGCTCCGGCTGGTTCTGGATGCGGGTTACGACGATTACTTAAAAGCGACCTATGCCAATTACCGCTCGCGGCTGGAGGACCTGGAGCAACTGGCGCTGTTCGCCGAGCAGTTCGACGTTTTGAACGAGTTTCTGACGCAGTTGGCCCTGCTGACCAACGTGGAAGCCGAAGACGAGCCGCGCGGTCGCCAAGACACCGAACAATTGCGGCTTTCGACGATTCACCAAGCCAAGGGCCTGGAATTCGATGTCGTGTTCGTGATCATGCTCTGCGAGGGGCTGTTCCCCTCGGCGCGTTCGCTGGAAACGCCGGAAGGCGAGGAGGAGGAGCGTCGGCTCATGTACGTGGCGATCACCCGCGCCCGCAACCAGCTCTACCTCAGCTACCCGCTGCTGCGTGTCACCCGCGGTATGGACGGTGACCTGCTTCAAAAGCCGTCGCGGTTTATCGGGGAAATTCCGACCGATCTGCTGGAGGAATGGCACCTCCAGCCGTTCCAGGGCCAAATCTGAAACTTGCTGCGCTTCCTATCGCGCCTCCAAGCGGCCGCCGAGCGGCTTGCTCGACACGGTTGAGCGCCCTGTCGGCTGCCGGCCTGACGCAGGCTCACTCAGCACCGAGCCGGGTCGCCAGCTCAACAAACTGCTCCAGCGTCACCTGCTCGGCACGAATCGCCTCCGGCAGGGC
>Ga0101944_10002173_pt1 | contig 33475 bp, 29 predicted proteins | sample DewCreD2012metaG_FD_75245 | JGI IMG/M metagenome (GOLD analysis project Ga0101944, IMG submission 75245) | Hot spring sediment bacterial and archeal communities from British Columbia, Canada, to study Microbial Dark Matter (Phase II) - Dewar... ... | reverse complement strand
ATTTTATGTATTGGGGCCATTAACAACCGATGCTGCTCCCGGATATGACCATATCGTTGGAGCAATTGGAGGAGCTATCGCCGCACTTGCTGGTGCTGATTTTTTGTGTTATGTTACGCCAGCCGAACATTTATGCCTACCTACGGTTGAAGATGTACGGTTGGGGGTGATAGGCACTAGGATTGCTGCCCATTCAGCTGATATTGCTAAGGGGATTCCAACAGCACTACAGCGTGATCTTGAAATGTCACAGTACAGGAAGGCACTGGACTGGGAAGGCATGTTTAGTAAAGCAATTGACCCGGATATGGCACGTGGACGAAGAAAAAAAAGTGAAGATTATAGTGAAAAGGTATGCACAATGTGTGGCAAATTATGTGCAATCAAAACGCATAACGAATGTGAATTGTTGTAGAGTCGTATTACAATACGACTATAGTGTGAATTGTAATACGCATTTAAGATGTATGATATACCAAAAACGTAAGGTATTAAAATCAAAATTATATTTTGAGGGGATAACGATGACAGGAAAAGATGCAGGCAAAATTTTAGAAAAAATACGATCACAGAGACCACTTATTCACAACATCACAAACTATGTGGTAATGAACTATACAGCAAATGCGCTTTTAGCCTGTGGTGCATCGCCGGTGATGGCACATGCATACAATGAAGTACAGGAAATGACAGCAATTGCCAATGCACTGGTCATTAATATTGGTACACTGGAAAATGACTGGATTCATTCAATGATTATGGCAGCTGGTACTGCTAACAAAAAAGGCATACCGGTAATACTTGATCCGGTTGGTGCAGGCGCAACAACTTTGCGGACGCGTGCAGCAATAAAAATATTACAAACCGGTAATGTTTCAGTCATACGAGGCAATGCATCTGAAATAATGGCACTTGCTGATACTAATGCACAGACAAAAGGTGTTGATGCTCTGCATTCAGCTAATGATGCAATTGATATAGCAAAAATGATAGCCAATACATATTCACTGGTAGTTGCCATCACTGGCCCAACTGATATTGTCACTAATGGCAAGGAAATAATCAAAGTGCACAATGGCAATAAACTTATGAGTTATGTTACCGGAACTGGATGCACAGCAACAGCGTTAGTAGCTGCATTTTGCGCAGTTGACAATGATTATATGAAAGCAACAGCAAGTGCGCTGGTTTTTTTTGGAGTTGCTGGAGAAATGGCTTCCAAAAAGGCTTTGGCTCCGGGAAGTTTCATGATTACGTTGCTTGATGAGTTATATTCAGTGACACCGTTAGAGTTGGAACAATATGCAAAAGTTGAGTAGTAAAAAGAATTCATCCTGAATCAATTTTAAGGATCAGAATATGATCGTAGATTCTGTAATAATTTCTAAATGATGCACGTGAAATATTATTTTACACAGGAGGAATAACAATGGAACTAAATGAAATAACTATTACATCGGCAATAATCGATCGCTACTTTCAGCGATTAAAAGACTGTCTTGTCAGTGATGTTGCAATTGTGGGCGGAGGCCCTTCAGGGCTTGTTGCCGGTTACTATCTGTCAAAACAAAATATAAAAACAATTTTATTTGAACGTAAGCTTTCTATTGGTGGTGGCATGTGGGGTGGTGGCATGCAGTTTAATGAGATAGTTGTTCAGGAAGATGCATTGCCAATATTGGAAGAATTTGATGTGCGGTACACCAAGTATGCCGACAATTACTATACTGCAGATGCAATAGAATCCGTGTGTACCATAGCATCAAATGCTATTAAAGCAGGATTAACAATTCTTAACTGCATAAGCGTTGAAGATGTTATGATGAGAGAAGATTGTGTTTGTGGATTGGTGATAAACTGGTCAGCAGTTGATATTGCTAAACTTCATGTTGATCCCTTGACAGTACAATCTAAATATGTTATAGATACTACCGGGCATGATACTGAAGTTGTGAAGGTTGTAGTAAAAAAAGTTCCTGGAAAACTTAATACTCCTACAGGAAGCATTGAAGGTGAAAAATCCATGTGGGCTGATAAAGCTGAAAAGCTTACGCTGGAAAATACTAGGGAAATATTCCCGGGGCTTTTTGTTGCCGGTATGGCTGCTAATGCAGTATTTGGTGGTCCACGTATGGGGCCAATATTTGGCGGAATGTTATTGTCCGGAAAGAAAGTAGCAGATTTAATTGCTAAAAAAACAAATGGGTAATAATATGAGTAAACAATTTAAAAGCTCTTTATATCTTGTAACCGATAGGCAGCTTGCAAAAAAGCCTATACAAGTTGTAGTTGAAGAAGCAATCAAAGGTGGTGTTGATTGTGTTCAGTTACGCGAAAAGAATATAGGCACTCGCGAATTTGTTGAAATTGCCCATGCAATTAAGTACATTACTGACAAGCACAATATTCCTTTAATAATAAATGACAGAATTGATGTGGCTCTGGCAGTGCAAGCGTATGGTGTACATTTAGGACAGGATGACATGCCATTAGAGGTTGCCAGAAGGTTGGTGCCGCATTATATGATTATTGGGATATCAGTTTCAACAGTTAATGAGGCAATTGAAGCTGAAAAAGGTGGAGCAGATTATATTGGTGCTGGTTCAGTGTTCCCCACTTCAACTAAAGATGATATTTCTGGTATCATTGGTTTAGAAGGATTACAGGAAATTAAAAAAGCTGTGAGCATTCCTGTGATAGCAATAGGAGGCATACAGATTCACAATGCTGAACAGGTTATTCAGCATGGTGCTGATGGCATAGCGGTTGTATCAGCTATCGTTTCTTCTGAAAATCCGTATGAAGCAGCACAAACATTAAAAACATCAATCTGTTCAGCTAAAAGTTGTTGAAATACTACTAGCAGGAAATACACAATGAATCTTAAAGATATTGGCGAGTTTGGATTTATAAAACGAATAACCCCTGATAGCCTGAATGATACAAGAAATGTTATACGCTCAATAGGCGATGATGCGGCTGTGTTTATTGTTGGCAACGATGAGTGCATTGTTTTGACAACCGATTTGCTTGTTGAACGGGTACACTTTATTAAAGAGTTAATGACTGGTTACCAGTTGGGCTATAAGTCACTTGCAGTTAATTTAAGCGATATTGCTGCAATGGGTGCGGTTCCACAGCATGCATTTGTAAGCATAGGCATTCCCAAAGAAACATCCATTGAATACCTTGATGAAATCTACAGGGGAATGAAAGAGCTTGCTAAACAGTATCATGTAAATATCTTAGGAGGTGATACCACATCCTCAAAAGTGGATTTAATCATTAACGTTGCTGTTACGGGTGTTGGTAAAAAAAATACACTATTGTATCGTAATACAGCAAAGGATGGGGAAATAATTTTTTGTACAGGTTTTTTGGGCGATAGTAAAGCGGGATTGGACTTTATTATAAAATCAGAACAACCAGTAAAAGATTATGAAAAAAGGCTGTTTGAAGCTCATCTGTTACCGCGACCGCATATAGAAGAAGGATTGTTTTTAGCAAACTCTGGGGCAGTTCATTCATGCATAGATGTAAGTGATGGTTTAAGTTCTGATTTGATGCATATTGCCGAAGAAAGTAATGTAGGTTTTATATTGGATGAAGAGTCAATTCCATTATCAAAAGATTTGATTAAGTATTGTAATGAACACGGATATAGTGCGGTAGATTATGCACTTGCAGGTGGCGAAGATTATGTGCTGGTGTGTACAGTAGATCCAGCACAAGCTCAAAAATTAGAAGAAGATTTTAATGAATCTTTTCAAAAACCTTTGTACAAAATTGGCACAATAACAAAAGAAAAAAAATATCTTATGAAGAAAAAAGATAATACTATTATTAACATCAAACCAAAAGGATGGGATCATTTTGCTTGATTGATAATATTAGTTATATTAGTTTTAATCGCTGTAAAGTCTGCTTGATAGGAATGCCATTTTCATCCCAACCGCGCAATTTATAGTACTCATCTAACATTTTTTGCAAATCATCATAGGTACACACCCATCCTTTTGAAGGGCCATCTGGTATGGGCTCGTTCATAACTCTATATGGTAATATGTCGCTTTTTCTGTCAATGCCAAGGGATACATTGATAAGGCGTTCCAATGTATATATTCGTTCGCCAATTTCTATTAATTCCTGTTTTGTTATATCCCATCCTGTAACATACAATAGTGCTTCAGCAAGCGTTTCATTAATCTGAGTGCCAAAGCTGCGTTCGTGAATGAATCTGCACATTACTAAAGAATCACCCACAGCAGTATTGTTTTGTGAGTTAAAGGAATACTCGGGCTGATGAGTAAATCCGGGATCAACCTCAGGATCATTGGGATAATATGTTGGGCGTGTATCATGATGGCTTCCACCTCGTGTGGCAGTTGCATATCCCAAACTCATCTGCCTTAGCCCTCGTGCAGAGTGACCTGCTATTTCAAGGCCTTTCACTTCATAAAGATATTTATATGCATCGGTACCTATATAATCAGCTATTCTTTTGGAACCCATTGCCAGCAATTTCCCTATAAGCCCTTTTTGTAAAGCTGTATGTTCAGCAATTTCAGATAAATGATTCCACTTTCCAAAATGCAGTGGGATTTCTAAATCAGAATTTTTTAATAATCCTTTTTCAACACACTCTGTAAGAAAAGAAAGAGTAACCCCAAAGCTTATGGTGTCCATCCCCATCTCATCACAGACAGTGTTTGTATTGTAAATTGAAACAACATCGCTGTTTTCAAGCATTGACCCAATAGCATAAATTGTTTCATATTCAGGCATTTTTACTAATTTGCCAGCATACATGCCATACGGAACATCCACTAACTTCCCACAAGCTATGGGGCATCCATGGCAGGCAATATTTTTCTTTTTGTGATGTTCTTTGATATATTCTCCACTTATAGAATATGCTTTTTCAAATTGTTCTTTTGCATTATTGCGGGTACATAGTTTACCTTTATTATTAATTAACTGTACAAGGACAGGTGTTCCAAGCTCGGTTAGTGGTTTTGCTCTATCTTTTAATGAAGGCAGAAGATTGTTTAAAGATTGTTTCAATGCTTCAGGGTTATTTACTTCAACCTTTTTATCTCCGCTTACAATGATGCCTTTACATAATTTTGAACCCAACACCGCACCAATCCCACCACGTCCGGCAGCACTTATTCGTGTACCGGTACACATTATAGAAGCATACCTTATTAAATTTTCGCCAGCTGGCCCAATTAAGGCTGCTTCAAAACGCTTGTTGAGCTGTTGCATTAATAATGATTGAGTTTCGGAAATAGTTTTACCCCATAATTCTTTAGCATGTTCAATAGTAACTGTGTCATTATCAATATTGATATATACTGGCTCATCAGCTTTTCCTTTGATAACTATTGCATCAAAGCCTGTTCGCTTAAACATTGCAGCAAAATTTCCGCCAAAGTTTGAATCACAGAAAATATTGGTAAGGGGCGATATGCTTGCACAATGTCCTCGGCTTCCTCCCCAGACATGTCCGCCGGTAAATGGTCCGGTTGCAAAAACAACTATATTATCCTCTGAAAATGGGTCGATTGTTGTTTTTATGGTGTCATAAATGATTTTTGCAACAAAACCATTTCCACCTAAATATAATCGTGCAAAATCCTCATTAAAATTTTTAATATTTATGTTTTTATGTGTTAAATCAACTTCTACTATCCTGCCATGATACCCAAACATTGATTACCTCTATTTCTTATTGATTTAATTTATTTATAGTTTCAGATAATTTTTGTATCATTGGCCCATCTTTACGCCACACATAACATGTATCAATTAAATAATGGCTCATGGAACCCTTATTTGCAAATTCTTTAGTTACAGGTTTTTGAGCTTTATTAGCCCAGAAACCCTGAACAGCTGCAGGTGCCATAGTTAAAATGCAGTTGGCAACATGGGTACATCCCTTAGTACCACCAATGATATCTTTAACAGCCTTTGTAAATCCTTTTGTAATTGATAATCCATTTAATTTTTGAATATTAGTATTGGCTTCAGTACATTCTTCACGAGGATAATGTAGCATGTCAACTTTTACATCACTGATTGTTAAAGAATTACCAGTAACTTTCATAGAAATTTTCATATTATGAAGAATTCCAGGATCCTTTTTTTCACCGGTAACAAGATAATATGGGCATAAGCGTGTATCTTTTATTTCACCTTCAATAGTGATTGAATCTTGATCATCTTCATAACAGGTTATATCAATTGTACGTGAAAAAACTTTTTTTTTGTTCATACCGAACCTCTTTATAAAAGATGTTGATAGATATATATAGTTGATGAAATTTTCAATGAAATTTTTTTTAATAGATCAATATTTTGTACGTAATTTAATATTTGAGGATAATTATAACATTATAACATTATAACATGGTTAATTCCTACAAGCATTTATATGTGCCAATAATAATAAATACACGGTGCCCTGCCTTCGGCGGCGGGAGTGTGCAAAGTTTTTTTATTAAAATTATTCTATACTTTTATTAAATAAAGTATAAATAAATAATTATAAATATATAATAGCAAAATGTTATTATAAGTCAATAAATTAAAATATAAGTTATATGTAAATAAATGATTGACAATGTATATAATATTTGTAAAATTATATAAAGATATTTAGATATAAATATATTAAATGCCTGGCTTACATTTTTTTAGGTCTTTTTAATATAATATAAACAGGAGGTTTGCAATGGAAAAGGCTTGGTTAAAATCCTATGCACCAGGTGTCCCTCATTCCATTAAATATGATGAGATTACTGTTGTGCATGGATTTGAAAGGTCAGCTAAAGAATTTCCTAATAAGGATGCGCTGATCTTTATTGATGCTAAAATTTCATTCAAAAAAATGCAATCAATGGTTAACAAAATTGCTAATGCATTACTTGATATGGGGGTAAAACCAGGTGACAAGGTGGCAATGCTTTTGCCAAATATGCCTCAGATTGTCATAGGTTCGTATGCTGCATGGAAAATTGGTGCTGTAGTTGTAATGAACAATCCGCTATATACTGATCATGAATTAGAATATCAGCTCAACAACTCAGAATCTACAGTATTAATTACAATGGATTTATTAGCACCTCGCATGATAGCATTGCGGCCAAAGACACAAGTCAAAAAGATTATCGTAGCCCATATACGTGATCATTTGGGGTTCCCTAAAAAGCAGCTTCTGCCAATTGTTGCAAAAGATAAGCATAAGGATATTCCACCAACACCGGATGTATATGAATGGACAGATTTATTAAAGAAATATCCTGATAAAGATCCAGGTATAATGGCTAAGTTTAATGATTTAGCTAATTTGCAGTATACTGGTGGTACAACAGGGGTAAGCAAAGGCGTGATGCTTACACATAAAAACTTAGCATGTAACTTGCAGCAGATTAATGCATGGTTCCCTGGATTTAAGCGTGGTGAGTTGACAAGCTTAGGTGTATTGCCATATTTCCATTCGTTTGGTTTGACAACAGTAATGAATTTGTGTTTATGGCAGGGCTGGACGCAGGTGTTGATACCACGGCCAGAACCCGGCGCTATATTAGAAGCTATTGTTAAGCACAAAGTCAATTTCTTCCCAGCAGTTCCAACTATGTATGTTGGTTTACTCAATCATCCAAAAATTAAAGATTCTGATATTTCAAGTATTAGAGGATGCTTTTCGGGTGCTGCACCGTTGCCGGTTGAAGTAATAAAAGAATTTGAAGCAAAAACAGGTGCACAGATTTGTGAAGGCTATGGATTATCAGAAACTTCACCGGTTGCAACGATTAACCCTTATGGTGGGAAAACACTTCCAGGTTCAATTGGGCTACCGGTACCTGATACTGAGTTGAAAATTGTTGACTTAGAAGAAGGAACAAAGGAAATGCCAATGGGGCAAGAAGGTGAAGTATGCATACGTGGACCACAGGTTATGAGTGGATATTATAAGATGCCTGATGAAACTGCAAAAACATTACGGGATGGATGGTTATATACAGGTGATATTGGCAAAATGGATGAAAATGGCTATTTCTATATTGTCGATAGAAAGAAAGATATGATCATTGCCGGTGGTTACAACATTTACCCGCGTGACATTGATGAAGTTCTTTTTGAACATCCAAAAGTCATGGAAGCATGTGCAATTGGTGTACCGGATAAATACCGGGGTGAAACAGTAAAAGTGTTTGTAGTATTAAAACCCGGTGAAACCATGACCGAACAGGAAGTTATTGACTATTGTAAAACTAAATTAGCTGCCTATAAGGTTCCGAGGATAGTTGAATTCATTGACAGTTTGCCAAAGAGTAATGTTGGCAAGATATTGCGTAAAGAACTGCGTAAAATGGAACTTGAAAAAATGCAGAAAGAACAGGCAGGCTAAAAGAGAACATTTATTTGGTAAAAACAGTTGAGGCGCACACATTGTGCGTCTCAATTTTTATTTGGGCAACAATATGTATTACATTGGAATTGATCCATCATGGACTGGGATAAATAATACAGCTATTGTAGTGTGCAATGACAATTTAAAAGTAGTAAATCATTGTTATTCAAAAGATATTAACGAAATGTTAGAGGTAGTAGTTGCTTACAATGATGCAATAATAGGTATTGATGCGCCGCTCATTATAAAAAACCAAACCGGTCATAGAAGTCATGAAATTGAATTCTTGAGATTATTTTCTCCATATAAACTTGGGCTTCATGCAGTTAACAAAAATCGATTTCCTTATTTTTTTCCTGTAGAACTGTATACAGAATTAAATAGATTAGGATTTAGTTTTGAAAATAACAATATTTATGAAGTATATCCTCATGCAACAGTGATGGTCATTTTCAATAATATGAAGGTTTTGCAGTATAAATCAAAATATAGATTAGATATTCAGCGAAAGAATTTAATGCAATTGATTAATTTGGTATATAATGTAATAGATTGCAAAGATTTATTCCCAGTAACTATCGCCCAGGCTAAAAAAAATGAATTAAAAAAATATGAAGATTTAATTGATGCTGTAGTATGTGCATATACCGTATATTACTGTAAGCATAATGCGTGCATTCAATTTGGCGATAGTAACTGTGGAAAATTAATTGTGCCAAAAATAATGCGTCATAAATGAAAAAAGTGGTTGATTTCAGTTTAATTGTATGATAGGGCATTGTTGATAAAGTACATAAGGGGTGAATTCATGAAAAAAGAGAATGGGTTTGCTAAAAACGAAATATTTGCAATATTCCTGATTGCGTTGATGAATTTATTTTTATTTGCCGACCAGAATCTGATGGCGCCTAATTTAACTCAGATTGCCCATGATTTTGGTTTTAATGATGTCCAACGGGATGTAATGCTGGGTGGGCGTATATCATTTGTATTCTGGGTGCTTGGTGGGCTTGTTACCCTTGCTATTGGTTACCTTACAGATAAGATATCACGGCGCAATCTATTTTTGTTTGTTATTCTTGTTGGTGAGATTCCTTGTTTACTTACTGGTTTTGCACGCAATTATAATGAGCTTTTTTGGCTAAGAGCATTAACTGGTATTGGAATTGGCGGTGCACTTCCATTAACATTTTCACTCATTGGCGACTATTTTTCACATAAAAATAGAGCTGCAGCAGCAGCATGGATTGGGCTTGCACAGGGTTTAGGTATTGCAATTGGACAGCTAATGGCTGGGTTCATTGGCCCAGTCTATGGATGGCGGTTGCCATTTATATTAGTTGCCGTACCAAATTTTATTTTAGCTATCATTTTCTTACTGTTTGTAAAAGAACCTCAACGTGGCAAAACAGAAGAAAGCCTTAAAGAGCTTATTGAAGAAGGGATTGCATATACTGGCCGGATTAACTGGAAAGAATATAAAAATTTATTTAAAATTAAAACCAATATTCTTGTCTTCTTACAGGGAATTCCTGGAACCGTTCCCTGGGGGGTATTCTTTATATTTTTAAATGACTTTTATTCACAGGATAAAGGCTATTCTGTCCAGATGGCAACACTCATCGTTATGACAGTTGGTGCTGCTGCCATCATAGGTGCATTTATTGGTGGCCTTATTGGAAACAAACTGTATAATATTAAGCCTAAATACTTGCCAATGCTTTGCGGGACTTCAACGCTTATCGGGATCATACCAATGGCACTATTGCTGAATTATAGCCCACAAATTTTGGTCCCGGAACCTGACCCTACATGGCCCCTTATATTTGGGTTTATAACTGGTTTTACGGTAACAATTACAGGGCCAAATGTGAGGGCTATATTGCTTAATGTTAATACTCCCGAAACACGGGGTTCAATATTTTCCCTTTATAACCTTACCGATGATTTGGGGAAGGGATTTGGGCCAGTCATCATCAGTGCATTAATTGTATGGTTTGGTAGGCTTATGGCATTTAATGTTGCAAATCTTTTCTGGCTGATATGCGGGTTATTATTGTTGGTAATGATATGGACCTTCCCGGAAGATGAAGCTAAGCTAAATGCAATATTAAAAGAACGTGCAGCACAGATGAAAAGGAATTGATGATGTGAATTATTGGAGTAATTCATGAATAAGAAGTTTTTAATAGCACTGATTGTTTTCATGGTTGTATATGTACTGGTGTATTCAGTGGGTAATTTTTATATCGATTACCGCTGGTTTTCAATGTATAACCACCTTGATATATTCTGGATTCTATTCTTTTCAAAGTTCAATGTGCAAACGTTGTTTTGGGGCTTGTTTATAGGATTATTCATACTCAATTTTATTCTTATAAGGATTTTAGGAGGCAAGGGCAGAATATTTACCAGAAACATCCTGGATAGAATAAAAATTCCAGGTTTTGGGACAACCCGCAACCTATTGTTTGTTTTATTGGCTGCGGGCGTCATTATTATTGGTTTTTTTATGGGGTTGTGGGCTTCAGCTTACTGGAAAGAATATTTAATGTATACGAATGCAGTTACATTTACTGGCTTTCCAAACGATCCCCTGTTTCATAAAGACATTGGATTTTATGTATTCACATTGCCTTTCTATAAATTCCTGTTCCGGTGGTTATTAGTTTCATTATCAATTATAACGATATTCTCTTTTTCCTTTCATATATTAAACAATGGTATTTTTTCACAGAATGGCACATTGGAGTTTTCCCGTTTTGCACGGGCTCACCTGTCCATACTTTTGGGTTTAATAGTATTACTGATAGCAACCGGGTATCGATTGCTGTCATATGATTTATTGTTCAATAACAGGGCAAAGTTTTTTGGTGCTGGCTATGCTGATGTTCATGCTAAGCTGCTTGCCTATGACATATGCATTGGTATATCAGTTATTGCTGCAATTTTGCTTTTTGCCAATATCATCACACGAAGTTTTAAAATGCCGGTTATTGTATTAATTTCCTTATTGCCGGTATATTTTGTATTTGGAACTATATTTCCAGCCTTGCAGCAGCGTTTTATTGTCGACCCAAATGAATTAGAAAAAGAATCACCATATATAAAATATAATATTGAATATACCCGGTTAGCTTTGGGGCTCAATGTAATTAAAGAGATGCCATTTGAAAATACGCTCACTTTATCATTAAGAGATTTAGAAAAGAATAAGGATGTAGTTAATAATATACGTTTATGGGACTGGCGACCTTTAAAGCAAACATATAAGCAATTGCAGGGTTTAAAACCTTACTATGATTTTATTGATGTTGATATAGTACGGTATTCTATAAATAATCAGAAAATTGCTCTTAATATATCTGCACGGGAACTGGATAACAGTAAATTAACTGTTTCAAAGAATTCATGGCTGAACAATCATCTGATTTTTACTCATGGTTATGGTGTGGTTGCAAGCCGAGTGGACAGGATTACACCTGAAGGCTTACCGGAACTGGTTCTGTATGATATACCGCCAAAATACAAAATCCAGATACCAGTTGAAGTGCCGCAAATATATTATGGTGAACATAATAATGGATATATTATCACCAATACAAGAGTAACTCCAGGTGAGTTTGATTATCCTTATGGGGATGAGAATAAATATACACTTTATAACGGAACGGGCGGAGATGTGCTTGATTCAGTTATAAAACGGGCCATGTATGCAATAGCCTTTGGTGATTTTAACATTTTAATTTCAAATGTAATAACCAATAAAAGCAGAATTCATTTTAGAAGAAATATAACAGAAATGATTAAGGCTATTACCCCATTTTTATATTATGATTCTGACCCATATGTTGTCGTTGCAGGCGGTAAAATATACTGGATTATTGATGGCTATACGTCATCAAATGCTTTCCCATATTCAACACCTGTTAAACTTGAAAATGGTGATTCAATAAATTATATCCGTAATTCAGTGAAGATTGTCATTGATGCATATAATGGCAGCATTAGATATTATATATCTGAACCAAATGACCCTGTCATTAATGCATATTCCAGAATTTTTAAAAACTTATTTGTACCTATTGATAAAATGCCCTCAGAATTGCAGGTACACCTGCGTTATCCGGAAGGTTTATTCAATGTTCAGGCGCAGCAATTGTTACGATATCATATGACAAATATAAATGTTTTTTATAATAATGAGGACTTATGGGATATTCCGCTACAGATATATGAGAATGAAAAAGAATATATGCATAGTTACTATCTGGTTACTGCATTGCCGGGGGAAAAATCAACTGAATTTCTTTTAATATTGCCTTTTACACCAGCAAAGAAAGACAATATGATAGGATTTTTGGTAGCTAGATGTGATGTGCCTAATTACGGCCAACTAATGTTATACACATTGCCCAAAGATAAGCTTAATTTTGGGCCCATGCAGATTGAAGCACGTATTAACCAGGATGCAGAGATATCAAAGCAGTTGACATTGTGGAGCCAGCGAGGTTCACGGGTTATACGTGGGAATATGTTAGTTTTGCCTGTAAAGGATTCAATACTATTTATTGAACCATTATATCTTAAAGCCGAAACAAGCGAAATGCCGGAATTAAAACGCGTGATTGTTTCATACAGGGATAAGATAGTTATGGAAGAAAATCTTTCACTGGCATTATCGCGATTATTTACCGAAGGTGGTGGAATAAGTTTTGATTATTCATCAGATTATGGGTGGAAAGATCTTATTAATAAGGCATATATGCATTTTATTCAGGCTGAGGAATATCAGCGCCAGGGTAACTGGGCAAAATACGGAGAAGAATTAAAACAATTAAAAGATACACTAACGGCTTTAAGGAATACTAAGTAATTGGTTATAGGGAGATATATCATGAAAAAAATTATAATTGCAATCATTGTAGTTTTACTTGTTATACTTATTGGTTTTGTAACATACGTTGCAAACAAAACCGTTAGGATTAATGAAACTGATATATCGGATTTTACACCAATTAAAAATGATGCAATAGCAGATAAATATTGTCCATACATTATTTCAAATTCTGAGTATGAATATCCATACGCTGTATATTATAGAGCCAGTGTGGATGACAGGGGGAATACTTATATTGCATATCATTATTTCTGGGAGCGCGAAGTCAATAATACCAAAGGGTTTGTGCCATGGTTAAGCCGAAACATTTATACAGGTGGATTGAAACTTCAAAAAATAATGTTTGGAAAACATGATATTGAAGTAATAGGAATTGTTCTTGATAAGAATAACAAGATTATAAAGGTCATTTATGAAAGTCCTGAAAATTATAGTCCAAATGATTTTTCGGTTAAGCATAAAACAAATGAAATAACACAGAATATCACGTTGCCATTGCGGTTTAAAGTTGTATCATGGAATCATCTCTTCCAGCATGTGGATAATAACTATGAGTTACAAAAAGGTGAGGTTGAGTTATTTGTTAAGCCAAAATATTTTACACAGGCTTTATGGGATGAATTTACAATGTTCAAAAAGGAAGAAACAGCTTTGAAACAAAACAGAGCTCACTATCTCTGGGAAAGAGAATATGTACAATAGTAATGCGAATAGGAAAATTTTATCCTGTTAAATCAAAGAAAGTATTAAAAATCCACGATTATCTTGAAGTTACTGTAAGTGACAATAACGGAAATGATATTCTTTTGAAATGCGAAATTGAAGATGTGGTACAAGATGGACTGTTTTATATCTATAAAGTATTTGTACCACATCCTTATAAAATAAAAATGTAATCATTAACGCAGTTTATATCCATTCTTTTCCACAAAAGAGATAACTTTCTTTTGTAAAGCGTCTACTTCTTCTGGTGTAAGTGTGTGGTCTTCTGCTCGGAATGTAATTCTACATGAAACTGATTTTTTGCCTTGAGGTATCGGTGGTTGATTGTAAACTGAGATAACTTCAATATCAGCGATATGTTCTTTATCAGCTTTATATAACATATCAACTAAAGTAGCAGCATATTCTTTTTCATCAGCTAAAATAGAAATATCAAAAGGAACATCAGGAAATTTTGGTAATTCCTTGAACACAATGTCTTGCTGTGGGCAGGACAATAACAGATCAACATCACAATCAAATAATGCTACGCTGCCTTTAATTTCAAACTCATTGGCTATTTTTGGATGAAGTTCACAAACAAGTGCTACCGGTTTATTGTGTATACAGATTTCAAGTGATCGTGCAGGGTGTGCGTAGGGTGGCAGATTTTCATGTTTTGGCTTTAACACATAATTGGTTCTAAAAGTTTTTTCAAATATTCCAATACAACATTCTTTTGCATCATAAAAAACCGGGTGTGATGATTTTTTTGCATATATAATACCCGTTACTCTTGTATTTTCTTTGGCTAAATCTATTGATGATCTATCTTCCTTTAAATAAATTCTTCCTAATTCAAAAATTTTAAAATCATCAAAAAATCGCTGATTTGTAGTAATATTGACAATTAAATTAGGAATTAAACTTCTGCGTAATCTGTCCTGTTCTCTGGATAATGGATTTTTTAAAAGCAATTCTTTATTTTCATTCAACTGTAGCTTATTCAGTAATGCTTCACCCACAAATGAATAATTGCTTACTTCAGTCATGTGATAATCATTAACCAAAATTGATTTAATGGTGCGCTCAAAAGTACGCTTTATATTTTTGTCAGGCGGTGCACACGGTACAAATGGCGGTTGTTGGGGTATGTTATCATACCCATATATTCTGCCAATTTCTTCAACTATATCATCAGGGATAGATATATCCTTGGTTGCTCTGTAACTTGGAACATCAATAGAAAGATTGTTGTTGCTTTTATTCACCTTGAAATCAAGTGATGTTAAAATTGATACAATACTTTCATCATCAATTGAGTGCCCTAACTTTCTTCGTATAAAATCAGTTGTTGTATTAATGCTTATTGGCTTTGCTGGAATTGGATACGTATCAACAATTGGGCTAACAGCTTCAGCTTCCGGGCAAAGCATCTTAATTAATTCATAGCACCTGATTATTGCAGCGGGACATAGTTCCGGATCAAGTGATTTTTCAAAACGAATAGCAGCTTCAGTCCTTAAATTATATCTATTAGCAGTTTTGCGTATATATACAGGGTTAAAATTTGCAGCCTCAAGAACTATTGACGTAGTGGTATCTTCAATCTCACTATTGCCACCACCCATTACACCAGCCAGGGCGATAGGGCCGCCACTGTCGGCTATGACAACATCCTCAGATGTTAATACATGTTCTTGCCCATCCAATGTGGTTAAATGCTCACCGTCTTCAGCAAATCGCACAATAATTTCGTTGCCACGAAGCTTCGTGCGGTCAAATGCGTGCATGGGTTCACCTAATTCAGCCATGACATAATTGGTGATGTCCACAATATTGTTTATGGGGCGCATGCCGATTGATTCAACCCGTGCTTTAAGCCAGTCAGGTGATTCCTTAATGGTTATGTTATTTACCATTAATCCGCAATAACGCGGTGCGCCTTCAGGATTTTTTATGGTGACAATGAGTGTTTCTTTTGATTTGAAATCTTTTGCCAGGTCATAGTTAACGGGATATGTAAAAGGCCTTTTAAACAATGCAGCAATTTCACGTGCAAAACCTGTATGGCTCCATAAATCTGGCCTGTGTGTAATTGATTTATTGTCTATATCAAGGCGAACATCTATCAGGTTTGGGTATAACTGTGCTAAGCTAACGCCAATAGGGGTATTTTCAGGAAATATCATTATACCAGAGTGGTCATCGGATATCCCTAGCTCACGTTCTGAACACAACATGCCTTCGGATTCAACACCTCTGAGTTTTGCTTTTGTAACCGTGAATGCATCAGTAAATTTGGTGCCAACCGGTGCAAGAGCAACAATATCACCAGCCTTGTGGTTAGGTGCACCGCATACCACCTGTAACACACCCTTGCCAGTATCAACTTTACATACAGTCAGTTTGTCAGCGTTGGGGTGTTTAGTAACTTCTAAAATTCTTGCAGTATAAATATTTTTTAATAGCTGATGGGAATATTCAATAGAATCAATCTCGGCAGTTGACATTGTCAGTCTATTGGCAATATCAGACACCGGAATATCTTTAATATCAACCATGTCCTGAATAATATTTAATGAAATCCACATAATTATAACTCCACACAAGACTTAAAATTGATAGAGGAAACGAACATCACCGCTCAAGAAATGTCGTATATCATTAATGCCATAGCGCATCATGACAAGCCTGTTTAATCCCAAACCAAATGCAAACCCTGACCATTTATCAGGGTCAATATTACCATACCTGAGAACATTAGGATGTACAAGGCCACAGGGTAAAAGTTCAACCCATCCAGAATATTTACATACACTACATCCTTTTCCTCCACAGATAAGGCAATGTATATCTAATTCAAAACCAGGTTCAACAAAAGGAAAATAGCCGGGACGTAAACGAATCGTGGTATCTTTTTTAAATATTTCTTTAAGCAGGGTTTTCATAAAATAAATGAGATGAGCTACAGAAATATCCTTATCTACCATCATTCCTTCAACCTGGTAAAAAGTATTTTCGTGTGATGCATCAATACTTTCATACCTGAATACCCTGCCAGGCCCAATGACTCTGAATGGTGGTTTAAGGCGTTCCATGCCCCGTATCTGAATTGCTGATGTATGTGTTCTTAGAAGATTGCCATCTTCAGTCCAGAACGTATCCTGCATATCGCGGGCAGGATGATATGGCGGTATATTCAATGCTTCAAAGTTATAGTAATCAGTTTCAACCTCAGGGCCATCAAGTATTTCAAAGCCCATTGATGTAAATATATCCTCAATTTCATACTGGATTTGTGAAATAGGATGCAGGTGCCCTCTATCATAATTTTTTAATGTGCCGGGCATGGTAAGCGTAACATCAAGCCAGTCTTCCATGATGAGTTTATTTATCTGTTGTTCGGTTAATTGAGTTTTTCGGTTTTCCAGCAAAGTTTCAATTTTTTCTTTTAGTTCGTTAGACAATTTTCCAATTTCAACACGCTCTTCCTGTGGCAATGTTCCAAGCGATCGCAAAATTGCAGTCAAATCGCCTTTACGGCCCAATACCTTGACTCGCAATTGTTCCAGTTCATCTATCGTTGTCGCTTTCTCAATTGCGGATATTGTTTGTTCATAGAGGGCTTCAAGCTCTTTTTTCATACACATCACCTGGCTGAATAATGGACTAATTACTAGTTACTATCGCCCCAAAAATTTTTATTTTTAAGCGATAGTTACCAGTAAAATTATTTTTAGAAATGTATTACAAAGAAACAGTTTAAAAAAAGTCAATAACAATACAATTTTATGGTAATTTTTATATAAAATAATATTAAGTGTATCTCATGGCTACTGCCGTGAAATACACTTAACCCGTAACCAGGCTAAGAATTTTTTGATAAATATGGTATACGTGAAAATATTGCAGGAGCACCATACGATACCCATATACCCATCATCCAGTACCGGATAAAATCAAATATGGAATACGATGGGAAAATTATTTTAAAACCTTCTTTGATGATGAGAATAATTGCAATGCCTATAATAAATTTTATAAGAGAAGGAAGAAGCTTAAAAGTAATTTCTTCCGTTTTGTATTTGTTAAGTATAAAGCCAATTGAAAATCCTGAAAGGACGCCTAACGATTTTGCAATCTCATTGCCTTTTAATGCTACAGATAGAAAAAGAGGTATTAACACAAAAATAATAATTGATGAAATAAATTTAATATTCCAGATTTTATCGTAGTAGGGTATACCAACTATGGCACATAAAAAAAGAATTGTTCCAATAATAATACCACCTGCCACATCACCCAGGTAGTGGACTCCTAAATATAATCGTGAATATGCAATGGCAACCATTAAGAATATTGCAAAGATTGTAAAAATCCTGTGTTTGATTGTATATGCCATTGTGCCCCAGAAAACAACCGCATTTTGAGCGTGCCCGCTTGGGAAGCCGGGGCTTGCAACAGGGCAATACATTTTGTTTAATTCAGCTATGCCTGGAGCTAAATGCATGGCATCAGGGCGTGGGTTGTCAAAGAAGAATTTTGCTATATCATTAATGGCTGATGAAAGTAAAAATGATATTCCAACAATAGTTGCAATACGTTTGTTGACACACCAGAAAAGAAATGGTATAACTAAAATATAAAACATCTCATTGCCTAAATGCGTGAAAGCTACCATAACAAAATCAAGCCACTTGCCTGCATAAATATGAATATGATTCAATGTTTCTTCGCCAAAGAGTAAAGAGTTGCTGAAAAACATAATTACCTCCAATTATTTATTATCTGATGCGTACTTTGCTGCACCTATTGCGGCTGTGAAATCGCCATAACGTGTGGTACTATAATGAATATTCTCTTTTAAGCCATCAAGAGCTAATGCTTGTACATTGTTAATTATCTGGGGTAAGAAAAAATCACTTGCATTTGCAAGCCCACCGCCAAGTATAACAGCTTCAGGATTAAATATATTAACTAAATTGGCGATACCAATTCCTAAATATGTGCCAATAAGATTAAAAATATACAATGCAAGTGCATCGCCTTTTGTTGCTTCCTCATATACTATTTTTGCAGTTAATGGTTGTGTTGAAATTCTTTTATTTATTGAAGAATCAGGATACAGTTCTAAATGGCTTTGGGTAAAATTTACAACAGCACTTGCCGAACCATAGCACTCCAAACAGCCTTTTCTGCCACATTTGCATACAATGCCATTGTAATCAATAGTTGTATGGCCAAATTCCATTGCACTGCCAGCTTTACCGGTATAGGGCACACCGTTAATGACAGCACCACCGCCAATTCCGGTACCCAGTGTCAGCATAATCCAGTTTTTAAAATTATTTCCATTGCCAATCCACAATTCGCCAAATACTGCACAATTGGCATCATTTTCCAGAAAGATTTTGTATCCGGTTAATTCGTGTAATCGTTGTACCACAGTGTAATGTTTCCACCATGGAATGTTAGGGCTTGTTATTACAATGCCTTTGTTTTTGTCAATAGCGCCTGCTGAGCCGATGCCTATCGCCTCAACATCATTTTTATTTGTGTGCGATAGTTCCTGTAAAAGGGTTATGCACTGTAAAATGTTTTTTTCGGTTTCATCAATATCTGTTCCTGTGGAAACCTTAGTTTGTGCACGCAAAACACCGTTACTATCGACAATAACGCCTTTAATGTTTGTCCCGCCAATATCAAGCCCAATGACCATAAAGTAATCCATTAATTAGATAAACCATATGTTACAACAAAACTGCGTAAGGGCAACCATTTTTTTGTTTGTGTTAGCAGGAGCACAAGAAGATGCACACTTGTACGTGTTAAAGGTATCAAAGCATCATTTTACGATGACATTTGATTTAATTACATTATGTAATGTCATTGGTATTTTTATGATTGTTTTATAATCCATAGTGTTAATATAATTTTGTGACACTTTTTCAACCAGTGATTGTACTGCAATTATTTCTGTTGTTGCATTTGCATATACAAAGAAATAATGGATTGTATTGTTGCTTTTAATGGAAACCCCACATGTTGAATACGGTGGTGCAAATACAGGGGGATTGGTATATATCTGGTAAACCTGTCCATATACAGTAGCAATAAAATAACGCTTATCAGTATTTTCAATGATAAGGGATAGCTCAACAAAGGGGTATCCATTATTTGATTTCCGGAGGCATTCCAGTATAATATGTGTTGATTCACTATTAAGCATTTGCGACTGTTCAGGTGGTGCTGATTTTTGTACCTGCCTGGTACAGGCATAGAGTAAACATATTTGTAAAAGAAGTATTGTGGTAATGATTTGTCTAATCATACTGGTAACATTATTTCATTAACGTGTATGTCTTTAATCAAAGTATATGTTTACATATGTAATATTGTAAAGAAACATTTTGTTATTACAGTATTTATTCATTAAAAATAATTTAATATAAAAATAAGTCCTACTGGGGACTAGTAATGACATTATTAGTGCATACAATCATTGCAAGCGAAGCAATCTCCTTAATGAAATTGATAACCAAATTAGGTAGGATACTACTCTAAAACAAAAATAGTATTGTATATTGTATAATGTAACATTTTTTGTGTGGCACTTCATTACTGGATTTTAACCAAGCTTAAAAAATAAATATTTTTTTATCTTGACAATTACATTGCTATATTAATATTGTAAAACTCTTAAAAATAATAATAATTACAAGAAGGGATGTGATTACGAAATGCCAGTACCTTTAGAAGTTGAGGTATCAGACGGCGATTTAGAGCGTGCGTTTAAGAATTTGAAAAAGCGCATGGCTTTTGAAGGTATCTTTAAGGAGCTTAAAAGACGCCGATACTATGAAAAGCCAAGCGAAGAAAAGAAACGCAAAAAAGAAGAAGCTGAGCGACGCCGAATGAAAAAGATCAGACGCTTTGAGACTCAGTCAAAGCAGCGTCGTTTTGTTGCAAAGCCGTCTGGCAGAGGTGGAGCACCACATGAAGATTAATGCTTTCTATGAGTAATTGTAAGAAAAAAATAAAGGGCTGTAAATTTACAGCCCTTTTTTATTTGTTACAATTTTAAACTGCCTGATAAATAATCTACAATATACTCACTAATAAACATTTGTCATGTTAAAAAAATCATTATTATATGGAATTTATATAAAAAAATATTGTAATATTGTAAGATATAATATAATATATCAAAAAAATGAATGTAGGGTTTAAGGATAATATCATATGGATAAGGCAGCTATAAAATACAAACCCCAAAATCATATACGAATAGTAACGGCAGCATCATTATTTGATGGCCATGATGCGGCTATTAATATAATGCGCCGGATAATGATAAGTACAGGTGCAGAAGTAATTCATTTAGGACACAATAGAGGAGTAAATGAGATTGTTAAATGTGCCATTGAAGAAGACGTACAGGCAATAGCTGTAACATCATATCAAGGTGGGCATGTAGAGTTTCTTAAATATATGTATGACTTGCTTAAAGATAATAATGCTACATCAATAAAAATATTTGCTGGAGGAGGAGGTACAATATTACCCGATGAAATAAGGGAGTTGGAATTGTATGGAATCACTAAGATATATTCACCAGATGATGGGAGGTCAATGGGCCTTCAGGGGATGATCAATGATCTTTTGTCAAAATGTGATTATCCCAAGGGGAACATATCTCACATCGATTTGGAAGCAATAAAAGAAAGAAATATCAGAGCAATAGCTGTAGCTATCACTGCCTGTGAAAATTTTCCTGATACTGTTAAAAATGATTTAGTGGCAATACAATCATTGGTAAAAGATTCTAATACTATTGTTATTGGAATAACCGGGACAGGAGGTTCCGGAAAATCATCCCTGATAGATGAAATAGTATTACGGTTTTTGCAATCAAACCCTGATATAAAAATAGGAATTTTATCAGTTGATCCAACACGACAAAAAACTGGTGGTGCTTTATTAGGCGATAGAATCAGGATGAATTCAATAAATCATCCCAATGTCTTTATGCGATCACTTGCAACCAGAGGTTCAGGTTCATCTGTTACACGATATATTGGAAATTCATTAAATATTTTAAAAGTAGCTGGTTTTGACATAATATTATTAGAAACATCAGGAATTGGACAGGCACAAACTGATGTACTGGAATATAGCGATATTTCTATATATGTAATGACTCCTGATTATGGAGCTGCAACGCAGTTAGAAAAAATTGATATGCTGGATTTTGCAGATGTTGTTGTTATAAATAAATTTGACAAATTGGGTGCATTAGATGCACTGAGGGATGTAAAAAAACAGGTGCAGCGAAATAAAGAAGCATTTGAACAATCCATAGAAACCATGCCTGTATTTGGAACAATTGCAAGCCAATTTAATGATGATGGCGTTAATGTTTTTTTCAATTTTTTAACTGAACTTTTAAATCACAAATTCAACAGTAATTTACAAAAATATAACCCCGAATTATTAAAGAAAGATATAGTATATATAGTACCTCCTGAACGAAGCAGATATTTATCAGAGATTGCCAATACAATTAGAGAATACAATAAAAAGGCACAGGAAGAATCAAAAAAAGCCAGATATCTTTTCAGCATTAAAAATACGATTGAATATCTTAAAGACAATAATGATGAAAAGCTAATTGATGTACTACGACAAAAATATGATGAAATATACTCGCTACTTGAGGAAGATTCTAAAACTATACTAAAAACCTGGAAAAATAAAAAAAGTAACTATCAGGGTGAATACTATATTTATAATGTACGTAATAAGGAAATCAAGGTAAAAGCATATACTGAATCATTGTCGCATACTAAAATACCAAAGGTGTGCGTACCAAAATATGAAAGCTGGGAGGAAATTATTACATGGAATTATCAGGAAAATTTTCCTGGGCAATTCCCCTATACTGCAGGGGTATATCCTTTTAAGCGAGAGGATGAAAACCCCACCAGAATGTTTGCAGGTGAAGGTATAGCAGAAAGGACTAATAAGCGCTTTCATTATCTTTCATATAATATGCCTGCTGTGCGTCTTTCCACAGCTTTTGATTCCGTAACCTTATATGGCAATGATCCTGATGTTAGGCCTGATATTTATGGTAAAATCGGGAATTCAGGTGTTTCCATTTCAACAATAGACGATGTCAAGCGGCTTTATTCCGGTTTTATCTTAACTGACCCCAATACATCAGTTTCAATGACAATCAATGGCCCTGCGCCTATAATGACAGCATACTTTTTTAATGCTGCTATTGACCAGGAATGTGAGATATACATAAAACAAAACGGGTTAGAACAGGATGTTAAGAACAAAATTGAAAAGTTTTATCATAATCGTGCATGCAATCCGCCAGTGTATAGAGCACAAAAATTGCCTGATGGCCATAATGGATTGGGGTTGTTATTGCTTGGAATGCCTGGTGATATGGTATTGCCTAAGGAAATTTATGAAAATATTAAAAAAGATACCTTACGCAAGATAAGAGGCACCGTCCAGGCTGATATTCTGAAAGAAGAGCAAGCCCAAAATACCTGTATATTTTCTATTGATTTTTCGCTTAAATTAATGGGCGATATGCAGGAATATTTTATAAAACATAAAATTAATAATTTTTATTCCGTATCAATTTCTGGATATCATATAGCAGAAGCTGGTGCAAACCCAATAACACAATTAGCGTTTACATTAGCAAACGGATTTACCTATGTTGAATATTATCTTGCACGGGGATTCCATATTGATGATTTTGCTCCAAATTTATCATTTTTCTTTTCTAATGGGATAGACGCAGAATACTCGGTAATTGGCAGAGTTGCACGAAGAATATGGGCTAAAGCAATGAAATACAAATATGGTGGAAATGAACGTTCTCAGATGTTAAAGTACCACATCCAGACATCGGGCAGGTCATTGCATTCACAGGAAATTGAATTTAACGATATCAGGACAACACTACAGGCACTTTATGCAATATACGATAATTGCAATTCGCTTCATACTAATTCATACGACGAAGCAATTACAACCCCTACCGAAGAATCTGTACGGAGAGCTCTTGCAATTCAGATGATAATAAATAATGAATACGGATTAGCTAAAAATCAAAATCCAATGCAAGGATCGTTTATTATCGAAGAATTAACAAATCTGGTAGAAGAAGCGGTGATTGCAGAATTTGATAATTTAAGCCAGCGTGGTGGGGTGTTAGGGGCAATGGAAACGATGTATCAGAGAAACAAAATACAGGAAGAATCGCTTTACTATGAAAACAAAAAGATGACTGGCCAGTTGCCAATTATTGGTGTCAATACATTCCTGTCAAAAGAAGGTTCGCCTATACAGATCCCAGGTGAAGTAGTAAGAGCAACTCCTGAGGAAAAGAACCTTCAGCTTAATTCATTAGCAGAATTCAAGAAAGCATGGCAGCCAGAATCAATTGCTGCATTGCAAAAACTTAAAGAAACAGTAAACCGGCATGATAATGTTTTTGACACATTAATGGATGTGGCAAAATATTGTTCTTTAGGCCAGCTCTGTAATGCTCTCTATAGCGTTGGCGGTATGTATAGACGAAGTATGTAATGAAACACAATGAATCTCTTTGACAAAGAAACATATATCCCCTTGGCCCAGCGAATGCGCCCTAAAACAATTGAAGAGTTTGTAGGGCAAAAGCATATCCTTGCAAAAGGGAAATTCCTATATTCTGTTTTTGAGCAAAAGCGGGCGTTATCACTTATATTGTGGGGTGACCCAGGTACAGGAAAGACAACATTAGCACATCTTATTGCCAATGCTTGCAATATGGATTCATATTTTATAAGTGCAATTTCAGCAGGTGTTGCTGATGTACGCAAGATTATTGAAAAAGGCAAGGCTAACCGCACACAGGGCATTCAAACATTGCTTTTTATTGATGAAATCCATCGCTTTAACAAGGCACAGCAGGATGCAGTACTTGGCGCTGTTGAAAACGGCGACATCGTTTTAATAGGTGCAACCACGGAAAATCCGTCATTCAGCATCATTGCACCATTATTATCGCGTACCCGTGTGTTGCGGCTGTATCCATTAAGTGAGGATGATTTAAGGGCGATAGTAACCGGGGCATTGACTAATGACCAGGAACTATCGCACAAAAAAATAACACTTACCCAGGATGCGTTGCAGACGTTAGTACAGCTTGCAATGGGCGATGCACGGCGGGTGCTCAACATCCTTGAAGCTGCAGTGTTTTTGAAAGGCGAGGGGACAATTAATAACGAAACAATTTTTGAAGCATATAAGGAACAGAGTATTGCGTATGATAAAGCAGGGGACAAGCATTACGATACCATATCAGCGTTTATAAAATCATTACGAGGCTCTGACCCTAATGCTGCAGTGTATTACTTAGCGCGCATGCTGGTTGCAGGTGAAGACCCTGAGTTTATTGCACGGCGCATGGTCATATTTGCTTCTGAGGATGTGGGGAATGGGTATCCCTTGGCGCTAACTGTTGCAACAAGTGGGTTACTTGCAGTAAAAAATGTTGGATTGCCGGAATGCGAAATTATATTAGCACACATGGCTACGTTTTTGGCATCATGCCCCAAGAGTAATGAATCATATATGGCATTGGTAAAAGCCAAAGAAGTTGCCACGCAGGCACTTTACGAAATTCCATTATATTTGCGCAATGCACCCACAAAACTGATGCAGCAGTTTGGCTATTCAAAAGGCTATAAATACCCGCATGATTATCACGGTCATTTTGTGGATGAGGAGTATTTGCCAAAAGAAATAAAAGATTTGATTTTTTACACACCTTCTGAAGAAGGGAATGAAAAGAATATAAAAGAACGGCTTGCAAAATTATGGCCAAAAAAATATAAGAAGGAGAACAATACATGACCCACAAAGACCGACTATTTGAAATACTATACCAAAAATCATTCATGTACAGGGATAACCCACCATTTACACTGGTCAGCGGTAAGCAAAGCCCATATTACTTTGACTGCAAAGCAACCACATTAGACCCTGAAGGATGCATTCTTATTGGCAAATGCATGTTTGAGTTAATTAAAGATTTGCAACCGGACGCAATAGGTGGACTTACATTAGGAGCTGACCCTATTTCATTAGCAACAGCAATGGAGGCATATCAGCAAGGCAAAACAATGTTTCCACTGATTGTACGCAAAGAGCCAAAGAAGCATGGCACACAGAAGTGGATAGAAGGAAATACTTCTAATGTAAAAAAAGTTATTGCCATTGATGATGTTATTACTACCGGAGGCTCAACTATCACTGCTATTGAACGCCTTACTGAATCCGGTTTACATGTCATAGCAGCTGCAGTAATAATAGACCGTCAGGAAGGTGGCCGGGAAGCAATAGAAGAAAAAGGGATTCCCGTCTTATCGTTATTTAGGAGATCTGATTTTGACAAAAAACGGTTGGATCAATAATTGAAGGGGCGATAGAATTATCGCCCCTTTTTAATTTAAAAAATTAGAAATAATACAATATGCCTGCGTTTAATTTAACTATTGTAGAATCTCGGTCAGCAATGTCATGCCACAGATAGCGCAATTCAAGAGTAAGCTTCCATGGCCCAGCTAAATCAAAATCCATGCCTGCAAATCCCTCTAAACCTGCATCAGAATCACCTTCTGATGAATTATCCTCATAATTGTAATAATTTAATGCAGGGCCAAATCCCAAGAATGGCGAAAACTGCTTTTTGCCCATGAAGAACCAGTACCAGTCTAAATGTATGCCATATACATCAGCAAATTCAACATTTGCATCTTCATTTTCAAGTGTCAGGTAATCAAGGCCGGGCCTGAACTGCAAATTACTAAATAGAAATGTCCCCATGTCAAATACGATACCAAAATTCCATGTATCATCAACACGATCTGCATAGTCATCATACATCTTTGCGTAACCGCCTTTAATGCCAATCCCTGCAGCAAATACACTTGAAGCTGTGAAAACTACCAGCAACACAAGCAATAGTTTTTTCATACATCCTCCTTGTATAGTTAATAATTTTTATTATTATAAAAATAATTTATCTCAAACAATAAGACAAGCATTTTTTTTAGTTAGGTAATTTTTATCTGAAGATGAATGTTTAAAGATGTTAAGGTATTTTGGTGTAATATTATTTTTTGGAATATAGCTATAATTGACAGTAACTATCGCCCATTGTGCCTTTTAATTATTTTTTGTGCTGCTACATAAAGCTTTTCAGGAGACAATTCTATAGCCCGTTCAATATATTTTTTTGCGGCAATATAATCGCCATTTTTATAGGCATATTTTGCCATTAGGTAATTTAATCTGTGAAATTTTGTATCTATCTTGGAAGCTTTTTTTAAAACGTGAAAAGCATCATTATAGTGACGCTTTTTTGCATAGAGCTTAGCAAGGTCAATATATGCCCCAATAAAATTTGGGTTAAGCTCAATGGATTGCTTTATAAGCACAATGGCCTTATCGGTAAATCCCTGTGCAGCCCATTGCATGGCCATGTCATAGAGGTCTTCAGATTCTAAATCGTCATAGTGCTTTGGCATATTACACCTGGAATTAACAAAGCAAAATTAAATGTAATGTTTTAATACTAATCGTTACAATTGCAATGTCAATTATGATTTATGGTTTCATATTTTATATAATTTACTTTTTAAATGCAACTGGCACTGAAGATTTTATCTGTATAGTAAAAGTAAACATTTTATCGGAAAAAGCTGTAATTTTTAAGCGATAGTTACCTTTATTCAGTCGCTTTAGTGGATCAGTTTCATCGCTGCAAAAAACAATATTGCTCTGAAAACGCCAGTTGACATCAAAATTTTTTGCTATCTCAGAATAAACAGGTTTAACTGGTTTTTTAGGAAATCGTGAGGTATCAACTTCTGCTTCAAAAATATATCCACAACGCACACGTTTATTATACGTGTCAATGGCTATTACGCTTATTTCTATGCATTGTGTGGTGTCAGTTAGTTGAAAATAAACTTCGTATGTTGCCGTATTGTCAATACGCTCTTTGCTTTTTGCTAAAATATTAGATTCTGCTGTAAAAATATATTCTTGAGTTGTTTCTTTTTTAATAACAGATGAACTGCAAGAAAAAAAAGGAGAAATTACAATAATATAAAATAGTATTAGAAATGCTATACTATTCTGCAAATCAATAATATGTTTTGGATAGAGTTTCATATACAGTATGTCAATTATTTTACAAATGAATATGTAAAATTACCAGTATTTATTTTTTAAAATAATTCAACATAAAAACATGTACACTCCCGCCGCCTTCGGCGGTGGGAGTGTACATTAATTAATTTTTGTAGATATAATTACATTTAGGAATTAACAGTGTAAAATTATAACAATTATTTAAACTGGCTATAATCATATATTGCTTTATTTACTAGAAAAATTTCCTTTTTCAACAAAATAATCATAGAGCGCATCAACTGCTTCTAAAATGGCTTCGTCAGGTAATTCTTTATATGTGCCCTGTTGAATAATAAATTCTGAAGTTTCAATAACAGAGGCATATTCCTGCTTAAAAAAGTATGTAGCAATATCCGTAAAAAGCTGATCAGTATATTGTACAGGATTTTTTGTATAACGAGCTAAAATTGGCCAGAGAATTTTATTGCCATCTTCTCTATGGTTTTCATAAGTATCTACAACAAAACCAAAAAATGGGCCAATAAAGTCCATGATGGCTTTAATTATTTCATGCGGATTTAATAGATGTATTTTAATTTCATTAAAACGTTGATTCATTACCGTGGCGATAGTATCTATGGGAATGGCTTTCTCATTTGTTGAAGATAAAAATGTTAATATTTCATAAAATGATGTATGCACGATAGCTTTGCCATATTTTTTTAAGAGTTTTCTATTCTCTTTGGCAAATTGTGAGTAAAGAAGGCTTGATAATTCTTCATCAAATTTACAATACTTCATATATTCATTTATATGATATATAATCTTAGCTACGGTTTTATATAACTTTGCTTAAGAATATATTAGCGATGCATAGCATATAAATATATCAAAACTAACATTATTGTCAAGAATCATTTGCAACGAACGTAGTTTGTAATAAATTATTCAATTAAGAATTGTAATGATATGGTTATTTACCATAGTATTAAAGTTTGATTATTAGTTTATTGGCATTATTTTCATAGGCATTAAATATCAAAACCGTGGCACATAGATGGCAATAATATCTTGTGTGGTAATAAAGTTTTCTATTTTTTTGTCATTAATGTTGTAGATAAAAAGTCCATTATAGCCTGATGGATTTCCATAAGAAGCAATCACAATATTATCATCGTCAAGGCAATCCATAATAAAGTTTCCAACATTACCTAACGAAATTAATGGAGTGTAATCATTATCGCCGTGAATTTGTATTAGAGAAATATTTCCTACCTCATTTATAATTGCAAATATTTTGTCATCATCAGTAACAGCAACATCAATAACTGAAGTCCATGTTATAGTAGTATTAAAATTTGTATCTGTTATGCCATTTGTTCTAAAAATAGAATTATTTCCATTACCTGACCATATATAATAATAATTTTTAGTCCTGTACCCACCGATGGGGGTAATTCCTGGAGATGAAAGAAAAGAGATAGTCATTTGTATTGCTGAATCGCTAAAAACCCAAAACAAAGAAGGTGTTTCATCATATACATATACTTTACCATCATATCCGTTAAATATAAAAGAACAATTAGTTGCTCCAGGAATAGAAATTGGATCCCATGAAGAAGTTGTCTGAAGTGATGAAAGAGAAAATTGATCATATAAGCTGATAAAAGTATCGTTATATCCAATAACCGGCGTAGTTGGTGGAAAAGGTGCATATAGTAACCATGAGGTAAGGTTATTATCAGCCTTATAGGTTGATGTAGCAGCATATACTATTACATGTTGCTGGTTTACCGCTATGCCACTGAATGGCGAGGGAAAAGCAAAATTGCTTGTAAAAGTTTTATCAAACCATTTAGATGCTATTATTAACGTATATGTAGTTCCATCATACGCTATTGCATACACAGTACGGGATTTGCCGCTGGCAATATCATACAGGTTTTCCCGATCGCAGGAAATAAAAAAAATTAATGTACATACCACTACTAATACACGCAGTATGTACAAACTTGATGTTTTCATAAAATTATCCATTTTTATCTCTTAGGTTAACATAATAGCAAAAGTGTTAAAAAGTGCAATAAAATTTTGATTATTACACTAATAAAACTCTATTTGTAGATACTCAATAGTGTATTCTCAGTTAGTTAAACTGCTATAAATAAATTATACAATTTTATGAATTAGTATTGGTTATCAATGGTTTTTTTAATATATTTTGTTTCATAAAAATTAACTATCGCAACAAAATGTTGTTGCCTAATTTAGTGCTTTTTGCCTGTAATTGCATTTTATAGTGCGACATAAATATTTTCCTTGCATCCATTACAGGTAACTATCGCTTATATAATTTTACTAAGGTACTGTACAATGTATTTAGACTCACTTGAAATATTTGGATTTAAATCATTTGCCGATAAAACAAAAATTAATTTTGAAAAAGGAATTACCGCAATTGTTGGCCCAAACGGTTGCGGTAAATCAAATATTGTTGACGCCATAAAATGGGTTCTTGGCGAAAAACAGGCAAAAAATATCCGTGGCGAAAAAATGGAAGACATCATTTTTGCCGGCACTGACCAGCGAAAGCCACTGTCATTGGCTGAGGTTTCCCTTGTTATAAACAATACTAATAGAATTTTAAATATTGACTCGGATACAGTAACAGTTACCAGAAGGGTGTTCCGTGATGGTGAATCTGAATATATGATTAATAAATCGCCGGTGCGCCTTAAGGATATTGAGGAATTGTTTCTGGATACCGGTTTGGGCAAGGCTTCATATTCAGTCATGGAACAGGGTAAGATTGATTTAATTTTATCCACAAAAGCTGAAGACCGCCGTTACATTTTTGAAGAAGCTGCTGGTATTTCACGGTTTAAAGTTCAGAAAAAAGAGTCCTTAAAAAAATTAGAGGATACCACCGTTAATCTTGAACGCCTGAATGACATTATAAAAGAAATTGAGCGGGAAAAGGATTTTAAAGCCAAGCAGGCAGAAAAAACAAAAATATACTTTGGCTTGCGGGAAAAATATAAAAAGAATGATATAGCGTTACAGCTTTTACGGTACAGGGATTTTCAAAAGAAACTACAAAAAGTTACAGATGATAGGCAGCGCATTTTTGACGAACGTGAAGAGCTTTCAAAAAAGGTAGCATTAATTTCTTCTGAAAATGAAAATGATGAAAAAAGAAAAAATGATATCCAGTTACAGTTATTTGAATGGGATAAAAAGCTGCATACCTATACCGTCAAGGTTGAAGATATAGATGGCAAAACCTCACGCAACAAACAATTAATACAGCAGCAGCAACAGCGAATAGAAACTACAACATTACGTATTAAGGAAATTGATGAAGCAATCAAGCGCTTAACTGAAGAAAAAGAAAAGAATATTGAACAAAGCCATACTATTGTCAAAAATATTGTTAATGATAAAGAGCAGCTTGAAAACCTGTATACACACCGCAAAAAGAAAATCCAGAACATTCACGCATATCGCGATAGCATAGAGCAAAAAAAACAAGCCATTAAAGACCTGGAAACTACGGTAAAAAAATTACGGGAATCTTTAGAGATAGTTATCAGGCAATTGGTTGATGCAATAGAAAAACGTAAGCATGAATTGGAATCTTCCGAAGCACAGCGTGAACAGGTCCGTGAACGCATTCATGCCGCATTAACAGGTGCAGAGGAAAATTTACACAAAGCCTTACACAACCTTAGTCTCAATCTGGTTAATGAAGCAATGGATGCAATAAAAAAGATAGACTTTATGGCACTGAAACAGGATATACAGCTTTTTGAAAATTATGAGGACGGATTCAGGTCAATACTGTTTGACAAAACGGGTATTCATGCACAAAAAGAGCATCTTGATTCAAACATCCACAAGGCAACCACTGATATTGAACAGCTACGCAATGATATAAATCAGTTAGAAGTGAGTATACGCAGTGAGCAGGAAGAACTTGAAGAAGTTAATAACATGATAACCCGTGTGGAAAAGGATTTATCCAAAAATGAGAATGAAAAGGCATGGATAGATAAACATATACAAACTATTGAACGGCAAATTATAGAAGATACCAAGCAAAAAACTCATTTAGAAAATGAAATTCAGAGAATTACCCAAAACATTAATGAGCTTTTAAAAGAAATTGAACATTGGCAAAATAGCTTGGTTGAATTTAATGAAAAAAGTAATGAATTGAAACAGCAAATTCACGAGCTTATTGCAAAGCGTGATGAGATAGATAAGCGGATTATTGGCCGTAAACAATCCTCAAAAAAATGATATTAAATCTGTTGAAGAAAAATCCCAAACAACAAAAGATGACGATTTGATTATCAAAAAATTAACCACTGCTTATTCGAATTTTATTGATTCAGTATCTAATAATTTAGTATATTTTAAAGACAAAACAACTCTTGAATTTCACAATAACATCCATAAAAATACATTCGACGACACGCTCAATTATGCTAGCATTAGAGATCAATTTTGTCAAAAATATCCAATAGGTAGGTCTTACAAAATTCCAATACCCATTAACTTTGACCCCGGAAGAATAAGGAATGATGAATTCTTTAAAAAAATTTACGGAAAAACTAAAGATGAAGTAGCCAAAAATTTAGTAACAGTTGTTTGGCTTCCAAAAAAATTAGGTTTAAAAATTAAATTTAACAAATTAAATAATGCGGCAGCCAAATTACAAGAGGTCTCCAATGAATTGGATTTATTACCAGATTCTTTAACGAAATACTTAAACAAATTAGGTGGTACATTCAATTGGAGACCTATTGCTGGGACAAATAGATTAAGTATGCACAGTTTTGGGGTAGCCATCGATATCAATACCGAAAAATCTCATTATTGGCGAAATTTTCAGCCTAATAGCAAGGGTATTTATGAATACAAAAATATAATCCCGTGGCAAATAGTAGCCATTTTCGAAAAATATGGTTTCATTTGGGGAGGAAAATGGTACCATTTTGATACAATGCACTTTGAATACAGACCTGAATTAATCTCTAATTAATATTGATGATTTTGGTAAGAATTAAATTTCTTTTTTTTACGCTCCATTAAAAAAAACATAACGTTATTATTTAGAAGCATTTTTTACAAAAGTTTTGTGCAAACATACGAAGATTTGTGATATGCAAAAAAATACAAAAAATAAATCAAATTAAACAATTTCAAAATGAAAAAGGAGGGGTATAATGTTA
>Ga0101944_10002172_pt1 | contig 33498 bp, 31 predicted proteins | sample DewCreD2012metaG_FD_75245 | JGI IMG/M metagenome (GOLD analysis project Ga0101944, IMG submission 75245) | Hot spring sediment bacterial and archeal communities from British Columbia, Canada, to study Microbial Dark Matter (Phase II) - Dewar... ... | reverse complement strand
AAATTTGTCTGAATGATTCACCAACTCAAGATTATTAACATTCCCTGACAAACTGACTTCACGAACCTCAATAAATTCTTTTGAAATTGCAATGGGTCCGGAAATGTAATCAAAGGTATTTTGCTCCGAAGTAGCGAACTGAACAATTGATAACCTTTCGTGCTTGTTGAAAGAAAGAATTTGAACTTCCATTTTGTACCTCCATTTAGTTTTCGATACAAAATTATTCATTTCAAATCCAAAGAACAGTATCATTGAATGATACTAATTCTAAGATTCTCTTTCGAATCACTATTTCCCAAAATAAATTTATTTATGTGACTAAAACTTGTTCCTGCCCTTAATTTTTTTCGGATTGACTAAGAAATTTTTTGTGTTACTTAGTGCTTTGGTGACTTTGTGGCTGTTCTTTTGAATTCTATTTATAATAGATATTTTATTTGCCACAATGACACCAAGACACAAAGAAAATTTAGCCCTCAATAAATGCTCATTAAATGTGTTTTATCTATTGCAGTTGGATTTATCCAACTGTTATAGTAAATAACAGAATATTATGGGCTTTAGCCACATTTAATAAAATACTTTCAACAACAACATATTTTTTATAAGGAATTCAATTAAAAATGAATTTGTTCTCTTTTATTTTGAACTAAAATCAGAGATTACTGATCTTGCTTAAGTTTATTTTGAACAATACTGTTTCAAACGAAAAAATTTAATATTTAACAGAAAAAAATATGAATTTACTTTACTGTGTATTATTTTTCACAAGATTTTTTATTGGGGTGCTGCTATGTTCGACTTTCAAACGAAATTCAAAAGACAGATAGAAATTCTTGGTATCTGTCTTTCCGATGATGCTAAAAGACCAATCCGTATTTCTGACTTTGCTGATTTTTTCGGAGTTGAAGAATTAACTATCAAAAGGGATTTACAAGATTTGAGATCTTATGGAATTGATATTCATTCAAGTAAAAAGGAAGGTATTTGTTTAAGCTCTGATTTAGCAAAAAATAAATTAGTTGATATCATTTTGGATTATACAAGTCTTAATCATAGTGATTATGCTTTAGATAAATCAACATCTTTACTTGTTGAAAAGATGGGACACAATTCACTGAGTATCTTGGTGAATATTCAGTTATGTATTGACAGAGAAGAAATTGCAATGATTGATTACAATAAAATTGGTTCTGAAATAGAGCATAACAGAGAAATTGAGCCGCTGTTAATATTTCAAAGCGATGGAAGCTGGAGATTACTTGCAAGCAACGATGGAAAGATGAAGCAGTATTTGATTGATAAAATTATCAGCATCCGTTCAACTGGTAAGAATTTTTCCAAACATAATTATGATGTTTCAGATTTGTTTAAGTATTCCTGGAAAACCTGGCTTGGACAGGAAAAGCACAATGTTAAACTCTGGCTTTCATCATTTTGGGCTGAGAGAGTTAAACCCCGAATGCTTGTTGCAGAACAAAAAATTACCAGGCAGGATGATAGTTCAATAATATTTGAATGCACAGTAAATTCTTTAAATGAAATAGCCGGCTGGATTGCAAGCAGGGGAGAAGGAGTAAAAGTTTTACAACCTGATGAATTAAAAACAATGGTTATAAACCTTGCAGAAGGTACTCTACGAAATTATAATTAATGAAAAAAGTATCACTTTATGATACTGATTACATTAAAAGTGAATTTATTTTTACTTCTAACAGCACAAAAAATTTATGAGGTGAAAAATGAAAATCATTAGAATGAACAAATTAAGTGGTGGAAAGACTTTAGCTTTTTTTGACATCGAAACAGATGATGGAATAATTATAAAAGGTTTCAGGATTGTTGATGGCAATAATGGAAAATTTATTTCCTCTCCAGATGAGAAAGGGAAGGATGGTAAATATTATGAGACTGTAATACTTCCAAAGGAAATGAAAGCTAAATTAGAGAAAATGGCTATTGCCGAGTACGAAAAGTAGAATTAAATTTTTAATTAAAAGATTCTCAATTTTGAATTAAAAATTAGTACCTTCTAAAAATTAGCTTTAAAGAATTAAGAAGGCACACTGAGTGAAGTCGAAGTATTACATACTGAGCGTAGTCGAAAGTATGCTATACTGAGCGAAGTCGAAGTATGATTTTGTCCCAATTTGTTATCGCTCGACAGGCTGGCTCAAGATTAAGGAATAATAATTTTAAAGAATGTTATTTTAGTAATTCATCCATCCCTTAACTTAACTTTAACTTAAACTTAAACTCCACCTCCCCCAATCCCACCAATTTACTCTCTCATAAAACCCTTAACATTTTTATATTTAAGTAAACAAAAAAAACTTATATGAATTTAGCTGAAATTTGGTGGACTGTAAGTCCTGAGATAATTCGTTTTGGTCCTCTTTCAATTAGATGGTATGGACTTTTATTCGCTCTTGCTTTTGTCTTTGGTTATATCATTATGCAAAAAATTTATAAACAAGAGCGTAAACCACTTGAGGACTTAGATAAACTTTCTATTTATGTAATTTTAGGTACTGTCATTGGCGCCCGACTTGGACATTGTCTTTTTTATGATGCAAATTATTATCTCTCAAACCCTTTGGAAATTATTAAAGTCTGGCAAGGTGGTCTTGCATCTCACGGTGCTGCAATAGGAATTCTTACTGCTCTTTATATCTTTTCAAAAAAGATGAAAGGGCAAAATCTTCTCTGGATACTTGATCGTTTGGTAATTGTAATTGCACTCGGCGGTGCTTTAATTAGATTGGGTAATTTATTTAACTCTGAGATTTATGGAAAACCTACCGATGTGAGTTGGGCATTTATATTTCTTAGGGTTGATGATTTACCAAGACATCCTACTCAGCTTTATGAGGCTCTTTTTTATTTCATATCTGCTATTTCGCTTTACTTGAATTACATTAAACAAAAATCTGAATTGAAAGAAGGAGCAAATTTTGGCTTGTTTCTGATTCTGATTTTTGGGTTTAGAATTTTTGTGGAGTTTTTTAAGGAGAATCAATCAGCTTTTGAAGCAGCTCTGCCGCTAAATGTGGGGCAGTTGTTGAGCATTCCATTTGTGCTACTTGGTTTTTATTTTTTGCTTAGAAAATTAAACTCAAAAAACAAACGATGAAAAAATTTTTAGTTCTGATAATTGCTTTTTTAATTTTTAATTCTTGTGAAAAAAAAAGTGATAAAGTTGATATACTTGTTACTATCTATCCATTTAAATTTATTTTGGATGAAATTGTTAAAGATGAACTCAAAATAGATGTTCTTTTACCCGCTTCTGTTGACCCGCATACTTATGAATTAGTCCCTTCGGATTTAATAAAAATGCAAAATGCACAATTGTTTATTTATGGAGATAAAGACCTTGATGGATGGGCTTCAAAGTTCGATGTTAAAAATAAAATTCAATTTTCAGATTACCTCCCTGATAGTTTAAAAATGGATATTTCGGAGTCTCTATTTATTACAAATAAACAACTTCATCATCATAATCATCATCACTCACACGCACATACAGGTTTCGATCCTCATTTCTGGACAGACCCTGTAACTGTTCAAGGTATGGTCGAAAATATTGTTCTGATGCTTTCTGAATTTTTCCCCGATAAAAAAAATACTTTTATAAAAAATGCAAAGCTCTTTAAAACTAAGTTGAGTGAAATTGATAGCACTATTATATTAAAAACCAATTTGATTCGTAACAAGAATGTTTTCTCTTCACATCCATTTTATAATTATTTCTTCAAAAGATATAAATTTAATATTGTCGGCTTTCTTGAGGTTTCTCCGGGACAGGCATTATCTCCAAAAGAAATGAAGAATATTATGAAACTTGTAAAAGAAAATGATGTTAAAGCTATTTTTACTAACAAACAACATAGCGATAAAACAACAAAAATTTTAGCAGAATCAGTTGGTATTAAATATTTTGATCTTGATCCGATTGGTGGCACAAATGAACTAAATGATTATTTTACCATTTTGAATTTTAATTTGGAAATTATTGAACAAGCATTAAAATGAATTTTATTGTCGAAACAAAAAATTTATCTTTTAATTACAACGGAATTTATGTCTTATCAGATATTAATATCTCAATTCCTGAAGGCAAGTTTATCTCAATTGTTGGGCCTAATGGAGCCGGGAAAACAACTTTATTAAAAATAGTAATTGGTCTGATTAGTGATTATTCGGGAAGCATTTCTGTTTTTGGGAAAAGTCCTGATGAAGTTGATCCTTCGTTAATTGGATATGTCCCTCAAATAAAAACAATGGATAGAAAATTTCCAGCAGTTGCAATTGAATTGGTTGCTTCTGGATTAATAAGAAAATGGCCTTGGAGTATTAAAGGAAAATCGAAAGATTTATCTTATGAGGCTTTAGCATTAGTTAAGTCCGAGCATCTTGCCGAGAGATCGCTTTCAACTCTCTCTGGTGGTGAATTGCAAAGAGTTTGTTTAGCAAGAAGTTTTGTACGAAATCCCAAACTCATAGTTCTCGACGAACCAGCAACCGGAATTGATGCAATAGGTGAATCTGATTTATATAATCTCTTGGAAAATTACCAAAGTAAAACTGGTGCTACTATCCTGATGATTACTCACGATTGGCACGTTGCACATCACCATTCAGACCTTGTTTTACTGCTTAACAGAAATCAGATTGCTTTTGATATACCCAAAGAAGCTCTTAGTGAAAACAATTTAAGAATAGCATTTGGACATATTGGTCATAAGCACAATCTAAAAGGCGAGAATTAATGTTTGAAATTTTTTCTATACCTTTTCTTCAAAAAGCAATTATCGCAGGTGCATTGGTTGGATTTCTTTCAAGTTATTTCGGTGTATTTGTAGTTCAAAGAGGAATGGGATTTTTAGGCAGCGGGCTTGCTCACGCAGCATTCGGCGGGGTTGCTATAGGTCTTTTCTTAAATCAGGAACCCCTAATGATTGCTTTACCCTTCACTATTTTGATTGCAATAGGAATAACCTATGTAAAAGAAAAAACTAATTTAGCTGAAGATACAACTATTGGAATTTTTTTCTCTGTATCAATGGCTTTAGGTATCATTTTTATTGCTCTTAAAAAAAATTATTCAAGCGATGCTTTCAATTTCCTCTTTGGTTCTATTCTTGCCGTTAATAATAGTGATATCTTAATTACATCATTATTATCTGCTATATCAATTTTACTTTTCCCTTTTTGGAAAAGATGGGCTTATTCATCTTTTGATAGGGAACTTGCATATACAGATAAAATTAAAGTCGTTTTTGATGATTATTTACTTAACATAATGATAGCGATTACAATCGTAGTTTCGATTAAAGTAGTTGGTATTGTTTTGATTGCTGCATTTCTTGTTATTCCTTCGGCTTCAGCAAGATTAGTCTCTAAAAAGTTTTCTAATATGACAATCTTATCAATTATACTTGGAATCACCTCCGCATTTTTCGGATTGTTATTTTCATACTATTTGGATATTCCAAGTGGTGCAACAATTATCTTACTTCAAGCTCTTATTTTCTTCCTTTTTATGCTGATAAAAAAAAGAAAGTAACGTAGAAATTTTTTCTCTCTGTGTCTCTGTGCCTCTGTGGTAAAATAAAACTTCACGCAAAGACGCGAAGACGCAAAGAAAAAATGGAATACTGATGACGCAGATATTTCTGATATGTTGAGTTTAAGTTAAAGTTAAAGATAAACTCTGCATTCGTTAGCAGACGGATATTTGGTTAATAAGATTTTTTATCACAAAGAAAATCTAAAATATTATCTGCGTCTCTGCGACTCAGCGGTAAAAAAATATTTCACGCAAAGACGCAAAGTCGCAAAGAAAAAATGGAACGATGATAAAACAGATACAACTGATTCGCACTGATTAAAATCTCTGTGTCTCTGTGCCTCTGTGGTAAAAAAATAAAAGAAAATTAGAATTTAATCCTTGACAAAATAATCCCTGAGGCGACAGCGACATTAAGCGATTCAGCATTCCCGAACTTAGGAATTGTTACAAACTTATCCGCAGCCCTGACAATTTCTTCCGAAGGTCCCAAAGACTCTGAAGATAAAGTGATAATAAACTTATCTGGAAATTTTAGCTCTGAAATATTTTCGCCCTCTAAATCGCTGCAAAGTATTTTGTAACCTTTGGACTTTAGTTCAAATAATAAATTAAAATCCACATCATCATAAACAGTTAAATGAAACACAGAGCCCATAGAAGCACGTATAACTTTTGGATTAAGAAACTCAGCCGAATTTGTGCTAATCAATATTTCATTTATTCCAAACCAATCGCAATTTCTTAAAATTGTACCTAAGTTTCCAGGATCAGAAACATTATCAATATAAACTAATATTTTTGGAAGTTCTTTAACAGTAGAAAAATTTAATTTATCAAATCTGAATAATCCAATTATTCCCTGTGGATTTTTTGTGTCAGATATTTTTTGAAAATCCTGTGAATTAATTAATTCCGTTCTTAAGTTTTTTCTTTTGAGAACTTTTAAAGTTTCCTTATTATTTTCAGCAAATTCGTGGGTAACTAATATTAAATCAACAGGATAGTAGCTTTCAATTCCTTCTAAAACAGTTTTTATTCCCTCAGCTAAAAATCTTTTTTCCTGTTTCCTGAACTTTTTTTGATTCAAAGAAGCGAAGTATTTAATATCATTTTTAGATATCATATCATTGGCTCATAATTCTGCGGCTTATTTTCTTTCTCATCTTTTTCAAGTTTTAAAAGATACTCCCAAGAATAAATACCTGTATTATGTCCATCTTTCCAATGAATTTGCAAAGCATAATTTCCAACTGGCTCGATTTTTTCTATTACATACATATCAGGAGATGAAATATTTAATTTGGGTGGACGATATGTTTTCAGTAAAATAGTTTCTCCTTTACAATTCGCACAAGGACACTCATCCCGAAGATATTTTAAGGAAATATTAGATTCTTTACCATTATCCCATTTAATAAAAATAATTTCTTTATTGAGAATTTTTACTTGTTTTGGCTTCATATTATTATTTAATAATTATTTAACACATCAAATATAACTTATGATTGAAATTACTTTAATACTATTTTTGTGCTGTATTTCTTTCACAATTACGGAGTTTAATGTTACTGATTTTTATAATTGTTATTCTTCTAATAATAAATTTTTTATTATCAGTTTCTGAAATTGCCTTAGGTGCATTCGGCGAAAACAAAATAAGTGAGCTTGAAGAAAACAGTGACCCGGATGCAAAAATTTTTGAGAAGTTTCTGCAATCACAGGATGCAGTATATGGAGCCGTGAATTTTTTATACACAATTAATCTTGTCATTATAAGTATTATCGGTTATTTAATAATCAATGATTATCTCTTTGATTTTATCAGGCAATATCAGGGATTGCAGGATGTAGCTAAGGTTCTTTCTTTATTGATTACAGCACTTTCACTTACCTTTATTGTATTAATTTTTAATGTACTAATACCAAAATCAATAGCATTCAAGTATTCGGATTATATCGGAAGGAAATCTGTTCGGAAAGTATTATTTCTATCAGGTATTTTCTCAATATTTTCAAATTCAGTTACATTTCTGGCGAATTTAATTCTAAAACCATTTAAGGAAAAAACAGCTTTCAGTGAAACTAAACCATTTGAGGATGAAATACTTGATATTATTTCTGACGGAGTGAAATCAGGTACGGTTGATCAGACAGAACAGGAAATTATTGAAAATGTTTTTGAAACAACAGACCTTACAGTAGAGCAAGTAATGATTCCAAGAACAGAAATGGTTGCACTCGATGTCTTGGATGATGATCAGGTTAATATTCAAAAAATCATTCAAACTGGACATACACTTATTCCTGTTTATGAAAAAACCATTGATAATATTATTGGAGTGCTGCATACGAAAGATGTAATGAAGGTTTCAATTTCAGGAAATAAAATAAATTTTAAAGAATTAATGAGACCCGCATATTTTGTCCCGGAAAATAAGCCTATATTCCAGACACTTAAAGAAATGCAAAAACAAGGGCAACGGGTTGCGATTGTTACTGACGAATATGGAGGCACGGAAGGTATGATTACTATGGAAGATATTTTAGAAGAAATAATTGGAGAAATTAGACCCGAAGGAAAGGAGTTTGCAGAATACAACAAAGGTTCCGATGGTAAATATTATGTTTTAGGCACTATGAACATTAGTGATTTTAATGAAACTTTTAATTATAAACTGCCCGAATCAGATGATTACAATACAGTTGCAGGTTTTGTTGCTTCAAAATCCGGTATGATATTAAATCCTGGTGAACAATTTGAATTTGAAGAATTAGTATTTGAATTAATAAAAAAAATTCGTCAAAAGATGGTTCAATTTAAGATTTACTCAAAAAATTCTGATTTTGCTGAAGAACCAGACAAATAAATTTGATAAATAATAAAAACGCATTTAATTTTGCAACTCAAGTTTTGAAATGCTGGCGTATCTCAGTAGGTAAAGCAGTCCCTACAGTAGCTGTCGCATAGATGTCATTCCGAATTTATTTCGGAATCTAATGTTTGGATTTTCAACAAAAATGAGAACCTGATCCCGATAAATCGGGACAAGTTGACAGAAATCAACCTATTCGACAGCCACAAATCAAGGACTAAATTACAATTTTAGACAGCTATGAACTTTAAAAGAACAATTATACTAAGCCCTGATCAATCATTGCATCGGCTACTTTGAGGAATCCGGCAATATTAGCTCCATTAACATAGTTACCAGGTGTCCCAAATCTTTCAGCAGTTGAAAGACAGGTATCATGAATTCTTATCATAATTTCATGAAGTCGCTTGTCAACTTCTTCACGGCTCCAAGGCAATCTCATACTGTTTTGGGACATTTCAAGTCCTGATGTAGCAACTCCACCAGCATTTGAAGCTTTTCCCGGTGCATAAAGAATTTTAGCCTCTCTGAAAATATTATACGCTTCGATAGTTGTTGGCATATTAGCACCCTCACAAACACAGAAGCAGCCATTTTTAACTAATTCTTTTGCATCTTCTTCATAAATTTCATTTTGAGTTGCACAAGGCAGAGCAACATCAACTTTTACTCCCCAAGGTTTTTTGCCAGGGAAAAATTCAACTTTGAATTCTTTTGCATAATCTTCAATAGCATCTTTATTACTTGAGCGAAGTTTGAGCATATAATCTATTTTCTCTCCTTTTACTCCGTCTGGATCATAAATAAATCCATCAGGACCAGAGAGAGTTACAACTTTGCCACCGAGTTCATTAACTTTAATTACAGCTCCCCAAGCTACATTTCCAAATCCAGAAACTGCTACGGTTTTTCCATCAAATGTGGTGCTTCTTGTTTTTAACATTTCTTCAGCAAAATAAACACAGCCGAAACCTGTTGCTTCAGGACGGATAAGCGAACCGCCCCAATTCAATCCTTTGCCAGTTAATACTCCGGTAAACTCATTTTTTAATCTCTTGTATTGACCATATAAATAACCAATTTCTCTTGCACCAACTCCTATATCACCAGCAGGCACGTCAGTATCAGGACCGATATGACGGAAAAGTTCAGTCATAAAACTTTGACAGAAACGCATTATTTCATTATCACTTTTTCCTTTTGGATTGAAATCTGAACCTCCTTTACCGCCACCCATAGGAAGTGTTGTAAGAGAGTTTTTAAATACTTGTTCGAAAGCTAAAAATTTCAAAATACCAAGATTAACCGAAGGGTGAAAACGTAATCCTCCTTTGTAAGGACCAATCGCACTATTCATCTCTATTCTGAATCCACGATTAACATGAATCTCGCCTTGATCATCCATCCAGGGAACTCTGAACATTATTACTCTTTCAGGTTCAACCATTCTCTCCAAAATTTTGAATGATTTGTATTCGGGGTGACGTTCAAGCACTAATTCAAGTGATTCAAGAACTTCCTGTACCGCCTGATGAAATTCCGGTTCATTAGGATTTTTAGCTTTTACTTGAGCCAAAAGTTTGGTTATATATTCTGATGCCATATTTTACCTCTTTGTATTACGTTGATAATTATGATTCTGATTTATTTTTTAAGGTTATTAGTGAATGAATTTCTGAAAGTTTTATCCCCTATTATGATTTGTAATAATATTTGTTCTTATCATTTGTTTAATAAAAAAAATTATTTTTCATTTCAAAATTAGATAGCACAACAGTAAAATCCTATTATGAAGAATTAATAAAGACCATTTATTTTAGCATTATAAATAGTTGTAATAAATTTAACATATGAACAGAAATCCTTGCTGGCTTCTTGAATATAAAAAGAACGTTTTTTCACAGACGGGTGAAGACGGAATAATTGAAAAAATCCTCGAAATAATACCTGAAAAAGATTACTGGTGTGTGGAATTTGGTGCTTGGGATGGAGTTATGAACAGTAATACGAGAAATTTAATCGTTAATTTCGGTTATTCCGTAGTCCTGATTGAAGGAGGAAAAGAAAAGTTTAGAGAACTTAAAAAAAATTATTCTGATAATCAGAAAGTAATTGCATTAAATAAATTCGTGGGTTTTTCAGATAATGATAACCTCGACAGAATACTTAAAGAGACTCCAATTACAAAAAATTTTGACTTTCTTTGCATAGATATAGATGGAAATGACTATCACGTTTGGAATTCATTAAAGATTTATAAACCAAAGGTTGTCTGTATTGAATTTAATCCAACAATACCAAATGAGGTAGAATTTGTTCAGGAAGCGGATTTCAGTATCAATCAAGGCTCAAGCATTTTGTCTTTAACCAAGCTTGCTAAAAATAAAGGTTATCAATTAGTTTCAATAATTGATTTTAATGCTTTTTATGTTGATGAAAAATATTTTAATCTTTTTGAAATTTCAGATAATTCAATTCAAACGCTTAGAACAAACTTATCCTTTGTTACTTATTTCTTTACTGGATACGATGGAACTATATTTCTCAAAGGAAGTCAGCGTTTTTTTAATCACGGTGGAATTAAAATTAATTCAGAAAAATTACAGTATCTGCCTAAATTTTTAAGAAAATATTCTGGTAATTATAATTTAATCGAAAAAATTCTTTTTGCTATTTGGATTTTATATAAGGATCGTAAGACATTTGTACATCTGATTAAAAAAGTTTTAAAGAACGAACCCTTCTACTAAAAAAAGCTGAGGAAAGTATGAACTTAGATATTATTAAGGAAAAAGTACATCAAGCCATAGAAATTCTTAATGAGAAAAACATAGATATGTGGTTAACTTTTGTGAGAGAAACAAAAGTATCCAAAGACCCAATGATTGATATGATAGTTGGAGAAAATGTAACTTGGCAATCAGCTTTCATAATAAATAAAGATGGGGATACTGCTGCAATTGTTGGAAGCATAGAAGAAGAAAATATTAAGAAGTTGGATATTTATAATTATACTTATGGATATGTGCAGTCAATTAAAGAACCTTTAATTAATTATCTGGACATTAAAAAACCAAAGAAGATAGCAATAAACTATTCTAAGAATTCTGTTCTGGCAGATGGATTAACTTTTGGTATGTACCAACTTCTTAATGATTATTTACATCATACATTGTATAGTGAAAGACTTGTAAGCTCTGAAGAAATTATCTCTGCTTTAAGAGGAAGAAAATCATCTTCAGAAATTGAAATTATGAAAGAAGCTATTACAGAGACGCTTAAAATTTTTGAAGAAGTTACTGAATTCATTAAACCTAACAAAACAGAGCTTGATATTGCCAACTTTGTAAAAAGTAAACTAAAAGAGAGAAACTTTCAACCAGCTTGGGATTCTGAAACCTGTCCTGCTGTATTTACCGGACCTAATCCATCGGGTGCTCATTCTGGTCCTACTGATAGAGTGATTGAAAAAGGTCACGTAGTAAGTTTGGATTTTGGTATAAAATATAAAGGTTATTGCTCCGATTTACAGAGATGCTGGTATATTCTTAAAGATGGAGAAACACAAGCACCAGCACCAGTTCAAAAAGGATTTGAAGTTATTAAAAACGCAATTCAAAAAGTTGCTGATGCAATTGAGCCCGGAGTAATGGGAGTTGAAATGGATGACATCGCACGCAACTATATTGTAAAATCTGGTTATCCGGAATATCCACACGGTTTAGGTCATCAGGTTGGTAGAGAAGTTCACGATGGTGGGGCAGGACTATTCCCCCGATGGGAGCGATATGGACAAACTCCTTTTATGAGATTAGAAGCAGGGCAAGTTTTTACAATTGAGCCTCGACTTCCAGTTGAAGGTTATGGTGTAGTTACTATTGAAGAAGAAATTTTGATTACTGAAAATGGGTGTGAATTCTTATCCACTCCACAAAAAGAACTGATTTTAATTAGATAGAACTCATCTGATAATTTTTGCGCTTGTTGTAATATCTAATCGGATAGAATTTCGGCAATTAGAATTGATAAGATAGTCTTTTCATCTGTTGACGAGGATTTAACCTGAACATCTGCATTGTAAATTGCGTCCAGTGCATTTATAATTCTTTTAGAACCAAATTTTGTGTATGCGTTTACTAATCCCTGATAATAAAATGGATGTGTGCCGGTAATTTTTGCTTTTTCCTCTTTCGTCAAACCCGATTTTTCGAGTTCTTCAATTCTTAATAAAGCAGTGAAATGCTTGTTAAGCATCGCTATTATACCAATAATTCCCAAATTACTATTTTCAAGAAGATTGAAGGCTATTTTCAAAGAAGATGCGCTGTCGCCTTTATCAATTGCATTATAAAGATCAAAAATTGTATATATTTTTAATTTGGTTGCAAGCTCCTGAATTGCTTTGAAGGAAATTTCAGAGTCTTCTCCAATATATTCTATTATTTTATCAAGCTGATTTTCAATTACATCCCTGCTTTCTCCAACGATATCTATTAGTAAACCCGCATTCTCTCTTGAAATTTTTTTATTCTTATCTTCAACGAATTGTATCAACCATTTAAGAAGTGAATCAGATCTAAGTTGTGTAGATTCATATAAGAACTGATTTTTTATTAAACTTTTGAATGGCTCGGAGTTGCTGTTGCTTATTTTGCCCTCATTTAAGAAAACTAATACCGTAAAATCAGATGGATTTTTTATGTAATTAAGAAAGGTTTCATCCTTTGAGGAAAATTTAATTTCATCAGCATCTTTTATGATAATTAGTTTTTTTCCATCACCAAAAGGGAAAGTCTTTGCTGCAGAAATAATGTCAGCCAAACTCAGTTCCTTATCAGAAGCGTAATAAGTTTCAATATCAAAATCTGAAGCAATAATTTTTTCGACAGATTTTTTTATTTCTGAAAATGCGTAATGAATTCCGAATGAATCATCTCCACATAAAAAATAAATAGGTTTTATGATTTTTGATTTTAACTCTGACTTAATATCAATAACCGAAGGTAAACCGGATTTAGCCATTTAACTTTTTTCTCTCGTAATAGAAAGCTTTTTTTATAAGAAATGCTAATCCTCCCCATACAATTCCAACAACAAATATCATTGTGATACCGGTAATCAGACTCATTATTCCTCACCGATAGATTTTTTATAAAGAAAATTATTAAATAGGATTAGCAAAAAGATAACTATTCCCCATTGGAAAATAACCGTTCCAAAATTTTCAGCACGAAATGGATTAAGCCAATTTGAATCCCACGAAAAAGATGAACTCAGCCACCAGAATAATAGAATCACTGCCTGAATGGGAATCAAATATTTTATAACCACGTTAAACCATTTGCCAATTTTGAAATCACTGCCAAATCCATTAATTACTTCAACTCTGAACTTATCTGCACCGAATTTTATTATTGAAAACGAAATAAATGCACCACTCAAAATCAATCCAACTCCCCAGACCCAATCCTGATTAATTAAGAAAGAATTGTTAAGCGCTGAAGGTACTCCAAATAGAAATGCAAAGACAGAAACAATTATAATTGCCTTTTTTCTCAGCACTCCGAAGTCAATTAACGTTCTTGTTGCTAATTCTATCAAAGATATAAGAGATGTTAAGGCGGCAAAAAACAAAGCAAGAAAAAATGCAGATGCGAAAAGAGAGTTAATAAAATTACTTGAAGATAATTTTGTAAATAATACGGGAAGATAGATAAAAGTTAATCCGGTGTTTGCCGGTCCAGATTGAGAAATCCGTGAAATAGCATCAGCAGAGCTTAAAGCAAACACAGTTGAAAAAATAGTAATCCCAGCAATCAGCGAAATACTGTTATTCCCGAATGCAATTAAAGAGGCATTTAAAGAAATATCTTCATTTCGTCTCATATAGATTGCATAGGTCATTATCAAGCCCCAGCCAGCGCCTGTGTCCCACGCATTTTGTGTTAAGGCATTCAGCCATACTTTGTAGTCAAGTAATGTATTCAAATCGGGAGTAAAAAAATATTTAATCCCTTCGATAGAACCTGGTAAGGTTACTGCACGGAAAAAAAGTCCTAAAAGAATAATCAATAAAATCGGGACAAGAACTTTTGTAACTTTTTCGATTCCATTTGATATTCCTCGAAGGACAACTATTGCAACAATAATTATAGCAATCAGATGATAAATCACAGGCAGATAACCTGAAGAGAATTGATTCCAGAATTCAAGATGATTTGTTTGATTAAGTAAATTCCCCGACACTGAAGAAGTAAAAAAATACAAACACCATCCGGTAACAACAGAATAGTAAAACATTATTGCACTGGACACAACAACAATAAATCCACCCATCCAGGCAAAATTCTTTCCGGCGGTTTTGCTTATAGCTCCAATTGGTCCGAGTCGTGAATTTTTACCGATTGCAAACTCTGTTATAATCAGAGGTACAGACCAAAGCAGTAAGAAAATAACCCAAGGAATCAGAAAAGATCCGCCGCCATTTTGAGCAACTATTCTGGAAAACCTCCAAATGTTACCAGTTCCGACAGCAATTCCAAGTGTTGCAATTATCAATGCCCAGCGTGAAGAGAAAAATTCCGGTTGTTTCATATAACTAAATTAACTTGCTCTTTTCTCTTTGGCGAGTTTATATAGCTCTAAATATTTTTCAGCAGATTTTTCCCAGCTAAAATCTAATTTCATTCCGTTCTGCTGGATTTTATTCCAGACTTTTTTATTTGCAAAAGTATTTACAGCTCTTTCGACCGATTTGAAAAGTGCGTAACCCGAGTAATCATAGAAAGAAAAACCTGTTCCGTGATCAAATCCCCAACTGTTTTCTTCATCCCAATCTTTTACGGTATCGGCTAATCCACCTGTTTTTCTTACAACAGGCACAGTCCCATATTTTAAGCTGTAAATTTGATTTAAGCCACAAGGCTCATATCTTGAAGGCATTACAAAAATGTCAGATCCCGCTTCTATCAGGTGAGCTAATTCATTGTTATAACCAATATAACTTGCAAACTTTCCTTGATTATGATATGAAAGTTGTCTGAAAAACTCTTCGTATCTATACTCTCCACTTCCAAGTAAAATCCATTGAGCATTTAGAGTCATCAAATCTTTTACTGCATCAGCAAAAATATCAAAACCCTTCTGCGGCACTAATCGGGAAATCATTCCGATAAGAGGACGATTTTCATCAAAAGGTAGTCCGAAGTGTTCCATCAAAAATTTCTTGTTGGATTTTTTACCTGACAAATCTTTTGAAGAATATTTATATGGAAGGTATTTATCTGTTTCAGGATTCCATTCTTCGTAATCAACTCCATTTAGAATTCCATACACATCCGACTTTCGTGAAGAGAGAATTTTATCTAAACCTGCTCCGAATTCTGGTTTTAGTATTTCGTGTGAATATTTAAGACTAACTGTATTTATCAAATCAGAAAAAACTATTCCTGTCTTCATAAAGGAAACGCTGTTTTCAAATTCCACAGGACCTTGCGGATAATAAAAATTAGGATTTATCTCCGCTTTGAAAAGTGTTTCCTTTCCAAACCTTCCCTGATAACCAATATTATGAATTGTAAAAACAGTTGATGTTTTATCAAACATTCTATCCCAGTTATAATTATCTTTTATGTAAAGAGGTATTAATCCTGTTTGCCAATCATTACATTGAATAACATCGGGTGCCCAGTTTAATCGTTGACAAGTTTCAATGACCCCTTTACAAAGAAGAATAAATCTTTCATCCTCATCCCAATCATTAGTGTAAATTCTGCCACGATTGTAATAATGCGGACAATCAATAAAATTAACTTCAACGCTTGAGTTAGGAAGTTTTGCTTGATGAAGATGTACCGATCTGATTATTCCACTCACTCTTATGGGCATTTCACCTACATTCCAATTATAACGTAAACCATATTTGGACTCATCTATAAAAAGATATTTAGGAAGAAAAACTTTTACCTCACAGCCTAATTTTTCTAAAGCTTTGGGAAGAGAACCTACAACATCTCCCAGCCCCCCTGTTTTTGCGTAAGGAACACATTCTGAAGAGACAATAGCTATTTTCATATAACACCTTTCTGTTTAAGGTTGTTCATAGAATTTATAAAATTGATAAGAATAATTTTGATTAGCAAACTGGCATTACATTATTTTTCAATACAAAAAAATCATTATCAAATCAGGACACCAAACAAAAAATTTATTTTTTACATATGAATAATAATTCTTAAAACTGTAATTTTCACTTGTCAATTAAAAAAATCTGAATAAAATGAAATTTCAAATAAACGAGCTTTCCGTTATTACTGACGGAAATAAAGAAGCAAAACCAATTTTGTTCATTCACGGATTTCCATACGACCACACTATGTGGAAAAAACAAATTAACCTTTTTAGCAGCTCCCATTATTGCATAAGTTATGATGTAAGAGGATTTGGAGAGTCCATAAATTTTGACGGTCAGCATACTATGGAATTGTTTGTGGATGATTTAGAGAAGATAATCGAAGAGATGAAACTTGAAAAACCAGTTGTTTGTGGTCTTTCTATGGGCGGATATATTACTCTTCGTGCATTGGAAAGATTCCAGAATAAATTTTCTGCCGCAATTTTGTGTGATACACGTTCACAAGCAGATGATAATCAAGGAAAACTAAAAAGAGCTGCTGCAATAAAAAGAATCAATTCTGAGGGGCATAAAGAATTTGTAAAAGAATTTATATCAAACTGCTTTGGTGATTATTTCAAACAAAATTTCCCTGATGAACTTAATTCAATTATTGAACATTCCCAAAACTTCGAATCAAAAGGAATTAAGGGTGGATTGCTTGCTATGTTAAGCCGAACTGATACAACCTCTTTCCTTGAGAAAATCGAAATACCAACTTTATTAGTCTGTGGTAAAAATGATACTCTTACTCCACCGTCAGTAATGAAAGATATGTATCACAAAATAAAAAATGCCGAGTATGTGGAAATTCAAAATGCCGGACACATGTCTCCGATTGAAAATCCAGATGAAGTAAATTCTGCAATTACAAAGTTTCTCAAGAGAATTGGTTACTAATTTGTCTTCTGAAATTAAACACATCTGCTTTGATTTGGACGGAACGCTGATTAACTCAGCAAGGACAATTTATAAATCCACTCTGAAAACTTTTGATGATTTGAATATTGCGTATCAACTTCCCGAAAATGAGTTCAATAAAATGATAGGGATGCACTTTGTTGATATTTTCCATTACTTTAAGATTGATGTACCCGATTTTGAAATATTTATCTCGCATTACAAAAAAGTTTATTTCGATTTTATTGATGAATCAGTTTTTTACTTCGGTGTTAAAGACGTTTTGGAATTTCTTAGAAAAAGCTCACTGAAAATTTCACTGCTCACAACAAAAGCACAAGATCAGACAGAAAGAATTCTGGAGCATTTCAACATAACAAAGAATTTCGATTTTATAATGGGGCGTACAAACGGAATACCTCACAAACCTGATCCGACTCCATTTTTTATGATTTGTAATGATTTGAAAGTTAATCCTGAAAATAGTATGATAATTGGCGACACAGAATTAGATATTTTATGCGGAAAAAATGCAAACGCAAAAACAGTTGCTGTCACCTATGGTTACCGAACTATTGAAAGACTTAAAGAATTTTCGCCGGATTATTTAATAAATGATTTAACGGAAATAAAATCTATCCTAAAGTTTTAATCTTTTCCTTTTGTCTCCGTTCTATCCAAAAGAAGAACAAACTCTCCTTTAAGATTTTTAGATTTTGCTTCATCTAAAACTTCTTTTGCGCTTCCACGAATAAAATTTTCATCTGGTGTTGTTAATTCATAAGCAAGCACTATTTTAATTTCAGAGCCAAGAATATTGACTACATCTTCAAGTAAGGTTATAAGCCTGTACGGAGTGTCTAAAATTACAGTTGTGTACTTTCTTCGCTTTAATTCCTGAAGCTGCTTTCTTCTTATCTCTTTTTTTGGTGAAAGCCATCCGTAGTAATGAAATTTATCTAAATTCAATCCGCTTCCGACTAATGCGGCCAAAATTGAGCTTGCACCGGGAACAGGCACGACCTTGATTTGATTTTCTATTGCAAGATTTACAAGATAAGCTCCGGGATCAGAGAAAATCGGAGTGCCACAATCAGATATTAAAGAAACCGAATTGCTCTGTTTTATTTTAGAAATCAGTTCTTCACTCGCTTCTTTCTCGTTGTGTTCATTTAATGCAAAAAGTTCTTTTTTAAGATTGAAATGATTTAACAGTCTTGAAGCTTCTTTGTATTCTTCACAAATAATAAAATCAGACTCTTTCAGAACATTTAATGCACGTATTGTTAAATCTTGATAATTACCTATCGGAGTTGAAACCACATAAAGCGTTGGATTATTCATTAGTCTGGACAGATAATTTTTTTATTCTAATCTTTTCATAATAAAAAGTAAATATAGATGACAAGAACAACACTATGAAAAACCAGATGAAAAATTGAAGTTCATTCTGTGAATCGTAAAAAAGTACAGCAAGGTTGCCGATTAAAAGCCATTGAAAGACATAAATAGCGGTTACATTTTTTCCTATCCACTTTATATAAATTAAAAGAGATGTTTTCCCAAAATAGTTTTCTAATTTGTTAATCAGAAATAGCCATACTATAATAAAAGACGAGTTCCATAATGCAAGCATAATACCGTGATGATAGTAATCCTTTAGTACAATTACCTGATGGAAACTTTTATAAGCAAATGATAATACAATAACCAAAGCAACAATAATAATTTGATTTACATTTTTAATTAAAGATTTTTCTGATAGTAACTTAAATGAAAATCCAACCAAGGGATAAAACAACCAAGGAAACAGTGGGAAATAAGACCATTCACTGCAGCCGTAAACAAATGAAAAAATATACTGTATCCAAGGACTTGCATTATCAGGTAACATTGGAAGATAATCGGAAATAAGAGCTATCAATAATGCAGTTACCAAATAAAGATAAAATTTGTTATTAAAAACTTCTTTAAGCAAACCGATAATGATTAAACTTAATCCCGCGAAAGGAAGAATATCAACTCCGAAAATGTATTGTAAAGGATTTTCGTCTATAATTTGATTTTGAAAGTAAAGAATAAGATAGTAGAAATTCAAACCAATATTAAGTAAAATACCACCAAGAAAAAGAATAGTCCCTCTTTCAATATAATAGTCCAGATTCTTTTTTACAGAAAGAAAATAGCCCATTACCATCATAAATACTGGAGCCGCGGGAGTTCCGCCAAGAAAAAAAGAAACAACTCCAAATGTTTCTTCGTGAAGATTTAACTTTAAAAAATTTTCGGTAATGTGAACCTGAATCATAAAAAGGACTGCCAATCCTTTTAGTATATCTGCCGTTTGATTTCTTTCAGGATTATAAAATAAACTTAAAATTTTTTCTTTCATCTTGTTGAAAAGTTTTCCCTTCTCTCAAAACCAAGGAAAGTTTTTTGAATATATTTGAACAAATGAGATTATTATTCTGTTTTAACTATATGACAAAAATAAAAAACATAACCGTATTCTTTCTATTACTGATAGTGCCGTTTTCAAATTGTCAGAAAGAAAATTCAAAGGGAAAAATTACTATGAGTGAAAATTCTAATCTGCAAATTGCAACTTTCGGCTCGGGTTGTTTCTGGTGTACAGAAGCCATTTTCGAGCGTGTTAATGGAGTAGTTGATGTTGTTTCTGGTTACTCAGGTGGAGAGATAGAAAACCCCACTTATCAGCAAGTTACAACCGGAAAAACAGGTCACGCAGAATGCACCCAAATTAAATATGATCCATCAATTATAAGTTATGATGAATTGTTAGAAATATTCTGGAAAACTCACGACCCAACTACACCGAACAGACAGGGAAATGATGTTGGTCCACAATATCGCTCTATAATTTTTTATCATAACCCCGAACAAAAACAAAAGGCTGAATTTTACAAACAGAAACTTGATGAAGAGAAAATTTGGGAAAACCCAATTGTAACGGAAATAGTTGAATTCAAAAAATTCTATCCAGCCGAAAATTATCATCAAGATTATTTTGAAAGAAATCCATATCAGGGTTACTGTGCTTTTGTTATCGCTCCCAAAGTTGAAAAGTTTGAAAAGATCTTTAAGGATAAACTCAAGAAAAGTGAATAGAAGCTTATGCTCTTATCAGCAGCACAATATTTTCGATATGATAAGTGTGAGGGAACATATCAACGGGTCTCATTCTTATAAATTTATATCCTGCTTCCATTAACAATTTTACATCTCTTGCCTGAGTTGCAGGGTTGCAACTTACATAAATAATTTTCTTCGGAGATAATTCTGCAACATCACTGATAGTGTTTATGTGCATACCGCTTCTTGGCGGATCAATAATTATTATATCAGGTTTAGGAATTTTATTTGTTTTAACTATTGGCAAAAAACTTTTGTATAAATCAGCCAGAAAAAATTTTACATTATTGACATTATTTAAACTTGCATTAAAATTGGCATCCTCAACTGCGGATCTGACAGATTCAAAAGCATAAACTTCTTTAGTAAAGTCTGAAACGAAAATAGCAATCGTCCCAGCTCCTGAGTATAAATCATAACAGATTTCGTTTCCTTCAAATTCTGCAAAATCTACTGCTGTTTGATATAACTTTTCTGCCTGAATGGTGTTTGTCTGGAAAAATGAATTTGAACTAATTCTGAATTTATATTTTCCTATGTAATCGTAAATAAATCCAGAACCGTAAAAAATTTTCTCATAATCTCCGGTTGAAACAGAGGAAAGTTTTTTGTTTATATTGTTTACAATTGTAGTTATTGCGGGAAATTTTTCTAATAAAGATTTTGAATATTCTTCAATAAGTCGGAGGTCATCTTCTGATGTAACTATGTTTACCATAAAATCATTGGTATGAAATGCCTGTCGCAAAACAAGATTTCGTAAAAATCCCTTATGAGATTTTTGAGAATACGCTGCAACATTTTTTGATTTGAAATATTCGCGAGTGAAATTAACAATATTGTTTGCAAGTTCTGTTTGAAGAAAGCATTCATCAATATCAAGGACTTTATCATAAATTTTGGGAATGTGAAAACCCAGTGCAAAATTCCGTTCAATCTTTTGGGCTGATTCAAGTTCTTCTTTTGTTAACCAACGAATATCACTGAAAGAAAACTCCATTTTATTCCGATATTCAAAAATTATATCGGAAGGAATAATCTTTTCTGATTTAATTTCTTTCAATCCTGCTATATTTCTGAATACATCTTCAACTTGAAGTTGCTTAAAGTTTAATTGCAAATCATATTCTAAATCCTGCTGTTTGCAGCCGCCGCAAACTCCAAAAAACTTACATTTCGGTTGAACACGATATTTTGATGATTCGGTAATTTCGACTGCGATTGCTTCTGCGAAAGAGCTTTTAATTTTTAGTAATCTTGCCTTTACTTTATCGCCTGGATATGCGTTCTGAACAAATACAACATAATTTTCTTCATCCAAATCAGTTTTTTCTCCGAGCAATTTTGATTTAGAAATTTTTGCAATACCTTTTCCTTCGAAAGCGTATTTACTGATTGTTAATTCTATTATATCGCCTTTTTTTGTTTTCATCACATCTGTCTAAAATAAATTTATGTATGTGGCTAAAGCCTGCCACTTTTTTATTTTTTCCCAGTTTACTGAAGTGAACTGCAATAAATGCTCATTAGATGTCTTTTTTCTATAACAGTTGGATTTATCCAACTGTTATAATAAAGAATAGAATATTATGGGCTTTAGCCACATTTAATTAAAACCTGCAAACAATAATAGTAATACTTGTTATAAGGGATTCTAATCAGATTTAAGTTTATTTTGGACAGCACTGTTTTTTATTATACCATTAACGTAAGTCCAAAATAATTATTATTCCAAAGATAAAGTAATAAGACCATATCTCTCTGAGATGTATCGTTTTACTAAGATTTTATAAAAATAAATTTCTCACTTTAAAACTCTTATAACTTTACTAAAATATTGTACAAAACCTTAATAATAAAAAATTTGGTTAATTTTGTGATATGAAAAAAATTAAGTTAATAATCTTATCTTTTATTGTTTATTTCATCTTCGGAGGAAATGGTTGCAATAAAAGAGTTTATGACTCACTTATAAATTATAACAGCCCGACCCCAATAATTTTTGAAAAGACTCGTGACAGTATTAAAATTAATAAATTCGTTGGAGCAGATTTAAGATATTCGAGGGGAGATTATCATCGGGAAGATCTGGCATTATTGAGACTTACTTTTAATTATGTTACAACAAAAGAAAATGCTTTTTCAAACACTTCCATAATTGCATACGGCGGATATTATAAAGTTGATGGCTTGGGAGCGAAGCAAGGAGCAAATTACACAGACATAAATTTTGACGGCAGAAAATGGGGAGGAGGTCTTTTAGGTAATATTAAAGTTGGTCTGAATTTTAATTTTTCAAATTTCAAACTCGGTTCCGGAATTGATTTTTTAGTAGGAGCAGAAACAGGTGAATTCTTAGATTTCAGGAATACTGCTAAAGAACTTGGTGTTATTGATTCTGACAGAGGCTGGGCTTCTGCAAATTTTAGTTTATTTTTATTTGGTGCATATAAATTTCAAAACTCTTCGATATTAAATTTTCAAATCAATCTTGGTAAGCCAGGACTTTTCTCTCCCATATTATCTTATCAGGTAAGAGATAATGTTTATTGGATTAGTTACTCAGGTAATAGAGGAAATCTTGGATTTATGACAAGTATTGATAAAATATTTTGATTAAATCTTCACTTTGAAACTTCAGAATCTAATATTGCAAATTATTTGTAGATTATTAGAAATTCCCAAAAATCAAAGACAACTAAACGTTTTATTTTGAAAAATCTTTGACAAATTATAGATATAAAAACAAGCATATTGAAATTAATTTCAGTCAAAAAGAAAAACTTAATGGCTCACCTATAGCTATGTGATAGATAAAAATTGTGGCGTTAGCCACAAAATCTTCGTAAAAAAAAGAACAAAAACATAAATAAAGGAGCGTAGCCCTGAAATAAATTTAAATTGTGCTGATAAATATTATTTGAATATAATGATTAGAGAAGATTTCAGGGCTATAGCCCCTAAAATAAATGTGATAAATACTATTGCTACAAAGATAACAAGGCTAAAGCCCCAGATTATTTATTAACTCACTTTAATCAAAGTATAGTGATGACATCTTTTAAAATTAAATAAGTCACCTTACCTATTTTTCAAGCTGAATTTATTTCAGCATCTAAAATCTTAACAAAAGAAGATTCTGAGCCCGAAAGCTTTTAGGACAGAATGACATTATTATAAATTATATTTAAGGTGAGTTAGTAGTTCGCAGAACTTTCTTCAAGGATCTAATTCGTGCTAATCTGTGTAATTCGTGGCTAATTTTATTTAAAGAACTTGTTTATTTAGATTTCTATTGATTAGCTCATTAAAAACGACAAATAATTTTTTATCATTCCTGATTTATCCCTTATTGACATAATTACTTTTTATATTTGTAACAGAATTATTTTAGATTGAAAATGATAAAGATTTACAACACTCTTACAAAGCAAAAAGAAGAATTAGTTCCGCTTAATCCACCCAATATCAGAATGTATATGTGTGGACCAACAGTCTATGATTACTTTCATATCGGGAATGCACGTTCATTTATTATGTCTGACATTGTTAGAAGGTACCTTGAATACAAAGGCTATCAAGTTACTTTTGTTATGAATCTTACAGATGTTGATGATAAGATTATTAAGAAATCAATAGAAGAAAATAAACCAGCGAAAGAAGTATCTGAATTTTATGTAAGAGAATTCTTCAATGATATAGAAAAGCTGAAAATCAAAAAGGCAACACATTATCCTAAAGCAACTGAGTTTATGAATGAAATGATTGAAATGATAAAAAAACTTGAGGACAAAGGAATTGCTTATAATAAAGATGGAAATGTTTTTTACGACGTTTCTAAATTTTCAGAATATGGAAAGCTAAGCGGTAAAAACATTGATGAACTTGAAGCCGGCTCAAGAGTAGAAATAAATGAAGAGAAAAAGCATCCGCTTGATTTTGCACTTTGGAAAAAAGCGAAAGAGGGAGAACCTTATTGGGATAGTCCTTGGGGAAAAGGACGACCCGGCTGGCACATTGAATGCTCAGCTATGAGCTGCAATTTACTCGGCGAATCTTTTGATATTCACGCTGGTGGACACGATTTGATTTTCCCTCACCACGAAAATGAAATTGCTCAAAGCGAAGCAGCAAATGATAAACCTTTTGTTAAATATTGGCTTCATTTCGGGTTTCTGAATATTAACGAAGAAAAAATGTCAAAATCTCTTGGTAATTTTTTTACTACAAGAGATATCTTAAAACAATACTCCGCAGAAGCAATCAGATTATTCTTTGCACAGGCTCATTATCGCGGACCTCTTAATTTCAGTGAAGACTTAGTCAAAGCTGCAGAGAAAGGTATCGAGAAAATTCAAAATTCTTACGATAGAATAAATGAGCAGTTGAAGAAGAAAAACTTCTCGAAAACAGAAGTTGATTTTAATTTTAATCAATGGTATGAAAAGTTTGAACAAGCTATGGATGATGATTTCAACACATCGAGTGCAGTAGCAGTAATTTTTGATTTCTCGAGAGAAATTAATAAAGCAATTGACGATGATAATTTTAACGAACAGTTTTTGATTAATGCTAAAATTTTCTTTGATAAAGTTGCTGAGGGAGTTTTTGGTTTACTAAAATCTGATTTGGATTATTCCTCAACTTCTTTAGAAGAAGAATTAATAGAGATTCTAATTAAAATTAGAAACGATGCAAAGCATGAAAAAAATTATGCTCTCTCGGATAGAATAAGAGATGAACTAAATAATATTGGAATAGTTCTTCAAGATTCTAAGAGTGGAACAACTTATAAAAAAATAAAAAAGTTAAACTGATATGAATAAAAAAATTACAATCAAAAATTCTGGAGAGAAAATTTCAATCAACAAAATTGTTTGCGTTGGCAGAAATTATGTAGAACACATACACGAACTTGGAAATGAAATTCCTGAAAAGCCAGTAGTGTTTCTTAAACCAAACAGTTCAGTAATTTTTAACGGAGATGAAATAGTATATCCATCTTATTCTCAGGATATGCATCACGAAGTAGAACTTCTTCTTTTAATCGGACAGACAATTAAAAATGCAAATCTTCAGCAAGCAGAGAATGCAATAATTGGATATGGTTTGGGTTTAGATATGACTTTGCGAGATGTCCAAAATGAAATGAAAAAGAAAGGATATCCTTGGACTAAAGCAAAATGCTTTGATACCTCAGCAGTAATATCAGATTTTATTTTAAAGAAAGATTATACTTTAACTCTTGAAGAAGAACTTTTACTAAAAGTTAATGATGAGGTTCGTCAAAAAGATAAACTGAATAAAATGATTTTCAAGCCAGCAGAAATTGTTGCATATCTTTCATCAATTATGACACTTGAATATGGAGATATAATTTTTACTGGCACGCCTCAGGGGGTATCAAAAGTAAATCAAGGCGACAGACTTTTTGCTGCATTGGATGATTTAATAACTTTAGAGTGCCGTGTTATTTAATATTAAATGACTTTCAAAAAATTATCCTGTTGATTTTTAAAGGATTGACTTTTTGTCTTTGTGTCATTGTGGCAAATTAAATATCTCTTATAATAAGAAATCGAAACAACAGCTATGAAGTCACTAAGGAGCAATGTCAAACAAAAGACTTTTTTGCGAGCTCGTAAATTTTGAAATTAAAACTTCGACAAGCTCAGTTTACCAAACTTCGACAAGCTCAGTTTGACAAACTTCGACAGGCTTTATTAGAATTGTAGAGTAATTTTTTAGAAGGCTCTATTTTTAAAATTTCTAATCGAAAAAATCCTCTCAGGTTTATTTTTATAATTCAAATTTTTAATCTTATGAGAAGAAAAGGCAAAAAACAGCAAGAAGTACGTCAACTAAAAAATGTTCTTTGGGGAACTACAGAGGACATTGCCAAAGATTTAAATACCAGGGATTGTTTGGAAGATAAAAAGATAACTTTGGAACTCGGTTGTGGAAACGGAGAGTACACTCTTTCATTATCTCAGAAATTTCCCAACAGATTTTTCATCGGAGTTGATGTAAAAGGCAGCCGTATTTGGACAGGAGCAAAATATGCTTTTGAAAATCAGATAAATAATTGTCTGTTTATGATTACCCGAATTGACAGATTAAATTTAATTTTCCAGCCAAATTCAGTTGAAGAAATATGGATACCATATCCAAATCCATTTCAAATGAGAAAAAGTATAAAACAAAGATTAGTTCATCGTAGATTTTTAGAAGTTTATAAAAAAATCTGTATTCCTGATGCAAAAATTCATTTGAAAACAGATGACGATATACTTTTTGAATATACTCTTCAGGTTATTAACGAAGAAAATCTTAAACACATTTACTCAACCAAGGATTTATTATCATCTCAACTTTATAAAGATGAATTGACCATTAAAACTAAATTTGAACAGCAGCATTTGAACTCAGGTAAAAAAATAAAATATGTTTGTTTTGCATTATAAATGCCGCTTATTATTTATTTTATAGTATTCCTGCAATACTTATTTTAGATTTCACGAATAATAATATTCATAAAATTTAAATTATGGCATACAGGGATCAACAAAAGTATTTGGATTATCTAAAAAAGTGTGAAAAGAAATTTAATCCAAAAGAGTTAGAAGAATATAAAATGTTTTTGAAGCGTCAAAGGGATGATGAAGATTTTGATACTGTTTCGATGAGAAGATTAAAAGAACTTTACGATAAGTACTATGAAAAAAAAGACATTTCAAAGTTAGACGAACTATTTAAGAAAAGTTAAAATATTGAATAAAAGAGGTAATAGATGAACTTAAAACTATTAAATAGAATTTTCGCTTTTGCAGTATTTATGATTTCTTTGGTTGTTTTTTTAATGACCGTACAACCAACAGTTTCTTTCTGGGATTGTGGAGAGTTTATTGCTGCTGCATATTATTTGCAGGTTCCTCATCCACCGGGAGCACCGTTATTTTTGTTATTGGGCAATATTTTTTCAAAAATTCCATTAGTTGAAAATATTGGCTATCGAGTAAATCTTCTTTCTGTTTTAACAAGTGCATTATCAATTTTCTTCTTGTATTTGATAATAGTAAAAGTTATTCAGAATTATCTTAAAAAAGAAATGAAGAGTTTATCAGAAGGTTTAATCCTTTATATCTCTGCAGCAATTGGTGCACTTGCATTTACATTCAGCGATACTTTCTGGTTTAATGCTGTTGAAGCAGAGGTCTATGCATCAAGTACTTTTCTGTTTGCCGCTGTTACTTACTTAATAATGAGATGGAATGAAAATCCGGATAAAAAAGATTCAGAAAAATATATTATTCTTATAGCGTATTTAATCGGTTTATCAACCGGAGTTCACCTGATGAGTGTACTGGCGATAGTTCCAGTGGTTATGATTGTTATGTTCAGAAAATACGTTCAGGATGAAGAACAACTCAAGAAAACAGGAATATGGTTTGTTGCTCACGCCGGAGTTGTTTTGCTGATTGCAATTTTTTGGTGGGCAGGTGAAAAAACTCAATCTCCTCCAACCCCTGAAGAATATCAAAAGTTTGATTCTACTTTTAAGATTGTCATTGCTTTGATAAGTGCTTTAATAGTTGGAATCAACTATAAAAAACTTTTAAATCGAAACTCATTTTATATGCCCTTGATAATTGGTGGAGTTGCATTATTTGCAACATATCCCGGCATAGTAAAATATTTCCCCGCATTATTAACTTTAATCGGCGGCGAAAATATTGTGGTTGAACTAATAGTTGTTGCCATTGTCTTCGGAATTCTTGGTTATATGGTTTATTATTCAATAAGAGAATCAAAGCCCACTCTGCATCTTGTTTCAATGTCAGCTATTTTTATTCTTATCGGATTTACGACCTTTGCAATGGTAATAATCCGAGCAAATCAAAATCCGCCAATGAATGAAAATGAGCCGAATACTTTTCCAGAATTAGAAAAATATCTTAATCGTGAACAATACGGTGATTTCCCAACTTTCAAAAGAAGATTTAGTGCAGAACCTCATCAACAGCAAATTTATACCCAATATTCTTCAGATTTAGATTTCTTCTATAATTATCAGATGAATCATATGATGACCCGTTATTTATTATGGAACTTTGCGGGTCGTGAAGGATGGGTTCAAGATATGGGTGCGAACGTTGCTCCTTTTAATGGCATCGCTAATATTTTTGGAAAATTAATTGGTGTTAACTTTAAAGGTGATGTTAAAGATTCTTTATTTGGTTTGCCTTTTTTATTGGGACTAATTGGAATCTATTTCCATTTCCGGCGTGATTGGAAAATGGCTTCGGTATTTATGATAATGTTTATTTTGATGGGCTATCTTACTGCTTTTTATCAAAATCAACAAGAGCCGCAGCCAAGAGAAAGAGATTACTTTTACGTGGGTGCGTTCTTCGTATTTGCTATCTGGATATCTGTCGGAGTTTATAGTCTTATTGAATTAATTCAAAACAAAATTCAAAAAGAATCTTTGAAGAATGCAGCAATTTGGGGAACTCTTGCTATTACTTTTGTATTAGTTCCGGGTAAAATGTTGGCTGCTAATTATCATACTCACGACAGGTCAAGAAACTATATAGCTTGGGATTATTCTTACAATTTACTTCAAACCTGCGCTCCAAATTCAGTTTTATTTACAAATGGTGATAATGATACTTTTCCACTATGGTATCTGCAGGATGTTGAAGGTGTCAGAAGAGATGTTAAAATTGTTAATCTTAGTTTGTTAAATACCGAATGGTATATAAGGCAGCTTAAAAATAATGATCCTTATAAAGTTGGAACCGTTCGAATCAGATTTAGCGATGAACAAATCCAAAATATCAGACCAGTTCAGTGGAAAACGCAAGAACTATCTATTCCATTACCAAAAGAGCCGGGAACTGATATCGTATCTTCTAAATTTATAAATGATAATAGTGTTCGTGATTCTTCAATAATTAAGCAAGGTAAGTTAAGCTGGACAATGCCGCATACATTAAATTTTGGTGATGTAACTGCAATAAGAGTTCAGGATATTATGGTAAGAGAAATAGTTGAAGCAAATAATTGGCAGCGCCCAATTTACTTTGCAGTTACTTGCTCAGATGATAGCAAAATTGGTTTGCAAGACTTTTTGAGAATGGAAGGAATGGCTTTCAGATTAGTGCCTGAAAGAAGACCAAGCCAATCTGAATTTGTTGAACCTAATGTATTAGCAGCTCAACTAAAAGAAAACCCTTCATTTAGTCGTGATTATAAACCCGGTTTTAAGTTCAGAGGGTTAAATGACTCCACTATTTTCCTTGATGACAATCATAGAAGAATGATTCAAAACTACAGAAATGCTTTTATAAGGATGACTCTTTACTATTTAAGTCAGGGTCAAAATGATTTAGCAGTTCAAACTTTAGATGAAATGGAAAATAAAATGCCCATAAAATTATTACCTGTTGAAATGGGCTTGATGTTCGAACTTAGCAATCTTTATATGAGGGCTGGTGCATCTGAAAAATACATTAAACTTTCTGAAATAGTTGAGAAAATGGCGATTAAAAAAATTGAAGAAAACCCAAACGATGTTCAATCATTTTACAATCCTTATAGAGTACTTTTGGAAATTTATGAGAATCAGAACCGAAATGACAAACTTTATGAACTCTGGAAAAAGATAGAAGCTTTATTCCCAAATGATCCGACAGTGAAAGAGAATGTTGAAAAGTACAGACAACTACTTCAGGGAAATGATACAATAAAGTAAAAAATAAATTTGACTTGAACTCCACTTTGTGTCTTGGTGACTTGGTGGCAAGTAAATCGCCACAAAGGCACTAAGGCACAAAGTATAATACAACAAACACTGATTTTATCTTTTAATAAATGAAAATTTTAATTCTTGCTCTATCTGGTATTGGTGATGCACTTATGTTTAGTCCTGCCTTAAAGTTATTAAGAAGTTCATTGCCTTCTGCTCAAATTGATATGTTAGTTATGTTCAATGGTGCAAAAGATATATACCAAAATAATCCTCATTTAACTAATCTTATTCATTTTAATTTTTTAAAAGAAGGCGTTGTTAAATCATTGAGGTTTGTTTTTAGATTAATGAATCAATACGATGCAACAATAAATGTTTATCCATCAAACAGAAAAGAATATAATATTATCAGCTTTCTGATTGCTGCTAAGAAAAGATATGCCGTAAGGTATAAACGTATGTTCAATCAAAATCTGGGCTGGCTTAATAATGCTATGATTGATGAAAATGATGAAACTCATAATGTTGAAACTAATGTAAAAATGATTGAAAAACTTTTAGGACAAAAATTAAACAATATTCCACCAATGGAAATTTTCTTCTCTGATGATGAAGAAGTTTTTGCAAAAAAGTATTTGGAAGATTTAGAAATCTCAGATAAAGATTTTGTAATTGGAATTCATCCCGGATGTGCTACGCTGAAAAATCATATTAAACGACGCTGGGAGCCGGAAAAATTTATCGGGATTTCAAAAAAACTAATATCAGAATACGATTCAAAAATATTTTTGTTCGGTGGAGTTGAAGAAGAAGAACTAAAAACTAAAATTTTTGAAGGTATAAATTCTAATCGAGTTCATATAATAAAAACTTCAACTCTATTGCAATCAAGTGCGGTGATGAAAAGATGTAATCTTTTTTTAACTAATGACTCAGCATTGATGCACATAGCTTCTGCTCTTAAACTAAACGTTGCTGCGTTGATTGGACCTACAAATGTTTATTACATTCACCCTTGGCGAACAAATTATGAAATCATTTCACTTAATCTTGATTGTTCTCCGTGCTTTTTCTATTCGCCAAAACCTCTAAGCTGCAGCAGAGAGGACGTTCAGTTTAAATGTATTAAAGAACTTTCAGTTGATTTTGCATTTGGGAAATTAAATAATTTTATTTCAAAAATTAAAAACTAATAATATGTCACGTTGGAAACTTGCACAAGAGTATGAAAGAAATTGGTGGTTGAATAAAGCCGAAACAATTTATTTGGAATTTTACAAAAATTTTGCTGTTGAGATTATTGATTTACTGAAACCCTACATTGAGATTAAAAAAGAAACTAAAATACTTAAAATAGGTAGTGGTGCAGCGGGAATTATAACTCATCTTCCATCTGATTATAGATTCGCAATTGACCCTTTAGAAGACTTTTATGCTTCAATTCCAAGATATAAAAATTATCGTGATAAAAAAGTTTTTTATCAGACAGCGTTAGGTGAAAGTTTACCATTCAAATCTGAACAGTTCGATTTGATTATTATGGATAATGTGCTTGACCATTGTGATAATCCAACTCAAGTATTGAATGAAATGAAAAGAGTATTGAAAAAAAACGGAATTCTCTATTTCCGGCAAAACACTTATCACTTATGGGGTCGAATAATCAGAAGGATTATGGAGTTATTTTTAATTGACAAAGGACATCCTCATACTTTTGCTAAAAAGAATCTTGATAAAATTTTCAATCAATTTGGATTTAAGATTCTTTATAAAAACAGAGATGGTTATTTCGCAACTTGGAAATGGGAAATAAAATCAAAAAGACTTATTGACAAAATCAAAGCAATTTTGCTTGTAAATCGGGATAAATATACTCTGGTATTAAAAAAGTCTGAATAACCTAATGACCAAAGTTTTTCTCTCCTGCTTCAATTCTTAAATTCAAATAATTCTGTTTTGGCGGCAATGGGCAAGTTGCAAATTTTGTAAACACGCAAGGAGGATTATATGCTTTATTAAAATCTAAAATTATATTTCCATTTGAATCTGGTTTATCAACATACAAAAATCTTCCACCTCCGTAAGTTTCTTCTCCGCTTGTTCTGTCAGCGAAAATAAGAAACAGTTTGTCTCCTTCATCTAAAGCATCAATCTTATAAAATTTTTCACTATATTGAAAAACTACTGCTCCGGGAGATAGTTCTTTATTCATTTGTCCTAATACATTTGGTACAATAATTTCTTTTGGTGGAATATATTGCTGAAATCTTGCAGTAAATTTCCATTTGGGTGAAACCGGATATCTCTCAATACCAGGGAAGTTTTTAACTAATGGAGATTCAAGGTCTCTGAATCTTACACCATAAAGGGTATCTCTGATTATTAAATTCCATTTAACAGTTGAATATTGAAAAACAGTCATATCAGGTTTTTGATCATCTATCATTCTGATTTCTTTAACGGGTTTACCATTTAGCAAAACTTCTACGCCTTCGTTGACTTTCATAATAACCAACGAATCCTTGAAAAGAAAAGAGCCCATATATGCTGGAACTTTATCAGACTCAATTACAACATCATTATCTTTTGCGGAGCCAAATTTATTTTCTCCGGGTTTCAACCAGGTTCTTCCAACAAGATTTAACCAACCATCTTCAGCTTTTAATCTTGAAATTCTTCTTTGATGCCATTGATTTATTTCTTCAACATAATTTGGGTCAGCAGGTGGTTCTGATTCACAACCCCAAATAAACAAGAATGTTATTGCTAATATTGATAAATACTTCATAAAACTCTCTTTTTGATTATAATTTAACACAAAATTAAAGTAAGATAGCCAAACATAATTAATTTGAAAGTTTTTTCTTTGGTATTTTTGATTTCAAAAATTTGAAAAGTTGGAGAATAAATGTATTACAATCTTATCAGGAAATCAGAATTTGATAAAGTTAAATCTCATAAGGGCGATTGGGCAAAAAGAATGAAACTCTTTGCCGATATGTGCCGCTACAATACTCTTGTTGCTGTTAAAAAAGCTGGTTCAGGTCACTTGGGGTCATCACTCAGT
>Ga0101944_10002171_pt1 | contig 33506 bp, 23 predicted proteins | sample DewCreD2012metaG_FD_75245 | JGI IMG/M metagenome (GOLD analysis project Ga0101944, IMG submission 75245) | Hot spring sediment bacterial and archeal communities from British Columbia, Canada, to study Microbial Dark Matter (Phase II) - Dewar... ... | reverse complement strand
AGCCCGCCAGCCCCTGGCTCGCGAGGAATTCCTCGTAGCCGCCGCGGTAGTCGGTGACGCGCCCGCCCTTGATTTCCCACACGCGGGTGGCGAGCGTGTCGACGAATTCGCGGTCGTGCGACACGAACACCAGTGTGCCGGGGAATTTCTCGAGCGCCTCGTTGAGCGCGCGCGTCACGCGGAGGATGTCCGCTTCGAGGTCGCCGGTCGGCGTCACCGGGATCTCCCGCCCCTCGACGACGTAGCGCAAGCCGCCGTCGATCGGCCGGCAGAGCGCGAAGAGGAGGGGCGCGCGCAGCCGCAGCGCGAGAAACGGGAGCGCGGTGGAGGTGGTCGCAGCCGTCCCGAAAAAGTCGCAGAAGATCCCGCCGTCGCGCGGGAGCACGGCCATGTCGATCACCGAGCACGCGATCTCGCCGCGCCGGAGCGCGCCCGCGCAAGCGAGCATGGCGCCCTCTCGGTAGGCGAGCCGGTTTCCCGTGCGCTCGCACCATTTGCCGATGTCGGTGGCGAAGCCCGGGTCGGTGGCGCGCACATTGACCAGCCGCGTGCCATCGGTTTTGGGGAAATAGGCCATGCTCAGCAAGTTGAGCACGCGCGCCACCTCGACGTTGGGAGCGGCCTTTAGGCGGGCTAACAAGGTGTCGGGCAGCGGAAAATTGCCTTGGATGAGTAGGTCGGCGCCGAGCAAATCGCGCGCTTCGCGCTGCACATCAGCCTTGAGGTTCTCGCTTAGAGTGCGCACAGCGGTGAGGGCGGCTACGCCTGCCACAATGGCTGAAACAAAGAGCAAGAGTCTAGAGCGACTGCGCCGGCTGTCGCGCCAAGCCATTTTCCAGATGAAAGACATGGATTTCGGTGTATTTATTTCGAGGAACTCCAACAAGTGAAACCGCCAATCGTTCGCCAATAAAAAAGTGGGAACTTTGTCCAACAAGATTGCTCAACCGTCCCTCTGGAGGGGCGCAGCACTCCTACCTAGCGATGCGCGAGACGGCTTTTATTGAACAAAACCGGGAAAAATGGGCAGCATACGAGGAACTGCTCCGCCAGCCGACCATTGACCCCGACCAGCTGCGCGAGATGTTCATCCACATCACAGACGACTTAGCCTATGCCCGCACGTTTTACCCCAACCGCTCGGTGCGCTATTATCTGAATGGGCTGGCGCAACGCATTTTCAACCAACAGCAGCGCTATCGGCGCCAACCGCTAAAGCGTGTGCTGGCTTTCTGGACCGACGACCTGCCGCATATTTTGTGGGAGACGCGCCGCACCCTGTGGCTATCCTTCGGCATTTTTGCTCTTTCTGTGGCTATTGGTGTGGTGTCTTCTCATATTGACCCCGACTTTGCCCGCCGCATTTTGGGCGACGAGTATGTAGACATGACCCTGCGGAACATCGAAGCGGGCGACCCTATGGCAGTGTACAAAGACTCGCCCCCGTTGGGTATGTCTGTAGGTATTGCCGCCAACAACCTATTGGTGGCCATGCTTACTGCGCTGTCGGGTGTGCTGACCCCCGTAGGCACGGTATTCATCCTCATACGCAACGGCATCATGTTGGGTGTCTTTCAATACTTCTTCATCGAGCGCGACCTGTTCTGGCCTTCCTTCCTGACCATCTGGATACACGGCACCTTAGAAATCAGCGCTATCATCGTGGCAGGAGCAGCTGGCTTAGTGATGGGCGCTGGCCTGCTTTTCCCAGGCACTTACACGCGCCGACAGGCGTTTCAGCGCTCGGCACGCCAAGGCTTAAGCATTTTTTTGGGGCTTATCCCTGTGTTTGTGTTAGCTGCCTTTTTTGAGGGCTATTTAACGCGCCATACCGAAGCACCGGCAGCCTTGCGGTTGGGATTTATCCTGCTGTCGCTAACGGTAGCGGTGGGTTACTTCGTCGTGTACCCATGGTGGAAAGCGCGCCAAGGAGGTTTTAATGTGTCGAACCTGCGCCAACCTGTGCCACAGAGGGACGAGCCGGTTTCTTTGGTAGCGCTCAAAAACACCACGGCAGTTTTCATAGATGCCTTTCGAGTATTATCCCGGCAGGCGTCGGCTACAACAAAGACATTGCTCCTGACCTCAGGCCTTGCTGTCGGGGCCTATTTCGCGGCAGAGGGGCTTTTCGGGCGGGAGGACTTTAGCCGGCTACCCACAGATTCTGCTCTCGTGCTGGAGTGGGCATCAGGGCTTCGCCCTGGCGGCGTGTGGTTTGTCGTTGCCGTGGGAGCTCTGTTGTTTTTGACCCTGTTAGCCGCTGGCTTCAAGATGCTGCTGCGCCAGACTCCAAACGACCTGTTGGCGACATCGGGCGACCGTACCGAGTTATTCCTCTTACTACAGCTGCTGTTGTTTTGCGGGATAATGTCGTGGCTCACTCAACAGCAGAGCACATGGCCCTTCGTGCTGTTTAGCTTCCTGGCCGTTTGGGGAGGCTACTACCAAGCATGGCTCCATTTTGGCCGCAAGTCATGGAGCCAATGGGCGAAGCTCTCATCGTTCAAACATCTATACCGGCTGTTCCGCTTGAGTTTGTCGGGGACAGCGCTGTTTTTGCTGCTCAAGTGGGGCACCGGCGCGATGGTGATAGACCTCATTGTTTCGGCGTTCAGCTGGTTAGTGCCGGCGGAGCCCGAGTTTCTGGAAGTATACTTCGCAGGAGTGCGCGTTTTGCTGAAGAGCCTAACTGTGCACCTGATTTGGCTCCTAATGGTCATAGCAGGTGTGCTCCAATATTTTACCAGCGTAGAGATGACCGAAGCGCTGCATCTTCGCGAAGGTATCCGCACGGTTGGTACTTCCACTCGCATTCGCGGGTTGGCGCGCGAGTGAGCGCGGCAAAAACACACAATAACGCCATGGAACTGCCGCCCCCATTTGTCCGGCAAATGCGTACCCTGCTGGGCGAAGCTTACGAACCTTTTGCCACTGCTCTGGCAGAGGAGCCTCCTGTCAGCCTTCGCCTGAACCCGCAAAAGCGGTGGTCGGCAGAGGAAGTGCCTTTTCCCGGGGCAGAGCGGGTCCCTTGGTGCGCCGAAGGCTGGTATTTGCCTGAGCGACCCAGCTTTACACTTGACCCGCTTTTCCATGCGGGCGCCTATTACGTACAGGAGGCTTCCTCCATGTTCCTGTGCGAAGTCTTGCGCCGGGGCACCGATACCCGTCGCCCTTTGCGCGCTTTGGACTTGTGCGCTGCCCCAGGCGGCAAGACCACCCTGCTGCAGGCGACGCTGCACCCCGACAGTTTGGTGGTGGCCAATGAAGTCGTGCGCTCGCGCCTGGGAGCGCTGCGCGAAAATATAGAGAGGTGGGGCCACGCCAATAGTGCTCTGGCTTCCGCTGTGGGCGAGGAGTGGGAAGCTCTGGGCGCCTGGTTTGATGTGGTCGTAGTGGATGCGCCTTGCAGTGGCGAAGGGCTGTTCCGTAAGACGCCCGAGGCTGTGCGCGAGTGGTCGCTGCCTCACGTAGAGGCGTGTGCGTTGCGGCAGCGCGCCATCCTCAACTCGGCCGTGCGTGTGCTAAAGCCCGGCGGTTTGTTGGTGTATTCGACGTGCACTTTCAACACCTCTGAGAACGAGGAAAATGTCGAGTGGCTGCTGCAAAAATTTGACTTAGAGCCGATAACACTGACGCTGCCCAACTCGTGGGGCGTGATTAACAGCGCTCCCGGCGCGTACCGCTTTTTCCCGCATCGGCTTCGGGGTGAGGGGTTTTTCCTCGCAGTTTTTCGCCAAAAAACAGCCGCTACGGCCAAACTTACACCGCGCTCGCCGGCGACATTCCGGCGGCTGCAGCCCTTGTCCCAGCGGCACCTGGCTGCTGTGAGGCACTGGCTGCGAGAGGCCGAAGCCTGGGCTTTCTTTACTGGCCCCGGCGGCGAAGTGGTCGCAGTGCCTAAGCAAGCATTGGCCGATCTCCGGCTGCTCGACGCGGTGCTGGCAAACAAATGGCTGGGGGGGCGCATAGGGCAGTTCAAAGGGAGCGATTTCGTGCCCGAGCACGCGCTGGCACTTCACCAAGCGCTATCGCCTGACCTGCCCTCGGTGTCTTTCAACCGAGAGCAGGCGCTGCTTTATCTGCGAAAAGAGCACTTCGCCTTAGAGGCTGCTCGGCAGCATCGCGGCTGGCTGGTCGGCCGTTTCGAGGGCTTAGCCTTAGGGTGGCTCAAGACCCTGCCCGACCGATGGAACAACTACCTCCCCCCCGAGCGCCGTATCCGCCTTTCAGCGGCGCCCTCACAAGATTGAGGGGGCCACGCGCGAGACCTCGTCACGGCTCCAAGCGCAGCTTAGGTGCCTCGGGCGCCCTTACAACGAGCGGCGCAGGGTGGAGGCGCTGTCCATCCAATACCTGCTCGTAGAGTTGGAAGTACTGCCGGCTCATGCGGCAGGCAGAGAACCGCTCGCGAGCGTACTGATGGCAGCGCATCGGAGAAAAAGCATCCGCACCGTGTCGGAGAGCATCCACTAATTCACTCTGGCGGACGGATAAGCATCCAAAATCAGAGAAACACCCATCCACCTGCCCCGACCAGGCACCGGCTACCGGGCTGGGTTTGTTACAGATAAGTTCAGGCAGAGCGCCAAAGGGTGTGCCGAAGACAGGGCAACCCAAGTAAAGGCTTTCGATAACAGGCAAGCCAAAAGGCTCGTGCCACAGAACAGGGAAAAGGAGGCCACGGGAGCCGTTGATCAGGATGTTGCGCCCTTCACGGGACATCATAGCGTGAAAGCGCGCGTAGGGGCTGAGCGAAATGCGCGGTGTAGGAGCCAGCGCGATGCGTCGGCTGCCGATGATATGCACATGCACACCCGCGCGGGTGGCCAAGGCGATGGCATCCTTCAAATTGCGGCCGGGTAGGTCAGCTTCCGCCAAGAAGTGAAAGTAACGACGCGGCCAATCGGGCAGCATCTCACCATAGTCGCGGAAATCAAGCCCGGGATGCACGTAAACGCTGCCGCCGTGGCGGGCGGCGTGATCGGCCGAAAGAAACACTGTGTTGGGGTCCAGTTCGCAAGCCTTAGTGGCGTTGTCGAAGCAGGTAATGAGGTAGGGCTTTTCTAACCCTTTGAGCATCTGCGCTGTTGGCTGTCGAAAGAAATGAATGAGCGCTGTATCGGCGGGCAGCTGCTGGGCAATGGGTTTGCTGCGCTGAAGCTCCACCACTGGCGCATGCTTGCATTGAGAACCTGCACGCACCAACAGGACGACATCGTGCCCAGCTTCGACCAAATAGCGGCTGTGCCACCAGAGTATGCGTTCGCTTTCACCGTATCGGGGGGTGGGAATTATGTTATCGAGAACAAGAACAATTTTCATGTTTGAAGGGCAGGATTACGCTCCTTGAATGACGCCAAACGCCATTATGGGCAAAGAAAGAAACAACCCTTGAGCTGCGGCTACAGGAGTGGAAGTGTTTTCGGCAGACGTATCCTTTTCATCGGCTTAAACGGGTGCAACTTCTACTACACCTAAGACGCAAGCGCTTTGGAAAGCCGCCTTTTCGGCAGCACCAGGCGCCCAGCCTCGGCCCGCTGCTAGGAAAGCCAGAATTACCTGCAGAACAAACGCTGGCGCTGATGTTTCTCCATGCAACCGGCAGTTAGGCAAAAAATTGAGGTATTTTGGAAAAAAAGGTTGCTAAACATTGCGAAGAGATCGGTTTAAGGTGAAAAAATACACAGCAAACATACAGTCATCCCCGTGCTTTATTCTACTTTTGCTGGGTAGCCAATGCGCTAAAAATTCATCCTTTCGCTGACTGTGTCCATGGCCCAAAAAGCGCTTCGCCTGTTGTTAGCGTGTTTTCTCTGTGCCGCGTTGATTGGCGCTACGGCCCTGCTTGTGCGCAACTGTTCACCTACCTAAACATTATCTGGCTATGAAGAAGAACATGGGTAACCTCGACCGCATCATCCGTGTGCTCTTAGCAGCAGTAGCGGCAGTGCTGTACTTTACCAACATGCTAACGGGCACCCTGGGCATCGTCGCCTTGGTGGTAGCTGTTGTTTTCTTGCTTACAAGTGCCGTTGGCTTCTGCCCGCTTTATCGCTTGGTCGGGCTTTCTACCTGCCCAACAGCACCTTCCGAGCAGGCCTAAGGGTTGCTCGAAGCCTTCTACTTCCGCGCCAGTGCATCCTTCGGAAAAAGCACTGGCGCGGTTATTTTTCAGAAACATAGCCGTAAAAACTCTTGATTCTGCCGAAGTTTGCCCGTCCGATCACTTCTACAGCATCGCTCATCAACCTAACAAAACGCATGCACATCAACTTTAAAAACAAGCGCGCCTTGGTTCGGGTGGACTTCAACGTGCCCTTAGACAAGGATTACCGCATCACTGACGACACGCGCATCCGCGAGGCGTTGCCCACCCTGCGTCACATCTTGGACGCTGGCGGTTCTGTCATCCTGATGTCGCATCTGGGTCGACCTTTGCAGAAGCTCCTTCCGGATGGCTCTATCAACCGGGAAAAATTTACCCTCAAACACCTGGTGCCTCACTTGCGCCGCAAACTAAAGACGCGCGTCCTCTTTGCAGAGGATTGTGTAGGTAAAAAAACCCGCGCCAAGGCAGCTAAACTTCAGCCTGGCCAAGTGCTCTTGCTAGAGAATACGCGTTTCCACCCAGAAGAGGAAAAAGGCGACCCCGACTTTGCTCGCCAGCTGGCCGAATTGGGCGACGTTTACGTCAACGATGCTTTCGGCACGGCGCACCGCGCTCACGCCAGCACGACCATTGTGGCGCGCTACTTCTCTCCGGAAAACAAGTGCTTCGGCTTCCTCATGCAGCGCGAAATCGAAAATGCCGACCGGGTGCTGAAAAACCCAGAGCATCCCGTCACCTGCATCGTGGGTGGCGCCAAGGTGAGCGACAAAATCGTCCTATTGGAGCGGTTCCTAACGTTGGCCGACTATATCCTCATCGGCGGGGCTATGGCCTACACTTTCTTTTTGGCCAAAAAAGGCGCTGTAGGCAACTCTCTGGTGGAGAGTGACCGGGTGAAAGAGGCCAGAGCTTTCCTCAGAAAGGCCAAAGCGGCCGGCGTCAAGGTGCTACTGCCTAAAGACTCAATATGTGCCGACCGTTTTGCTGCCGATGCCAACGTGCAAGTATGCCTTAGCAACCAAATACCCGATGGCTGGCAAGGGCTGGACATCGGCCCGGCGGCGGTTAAGTCGTTCGCGCGCATCCTTCGCAAGAGTAAAACCATCATCTGGAACGGTCCTATGGGTGTTTTTGAAATGGCGCCGTTTGCAGAGGGCACTAAGGCTGTTGCCCGCGCCGTCGCTCGCGCTACCCAAAGAGGTGCGTTCTCTATGGTGGGCGGCGGCGACTCCGTAGCAGCCATCAACCAGTTGAAGTTGGGCAAGAAAATCAGCTTCGTCTCTACAGGTGGCGGCGCCATGTTGGAGTATCTGGAAGGGCGCATGCTGCCCGGTATTGCCGCCATTCGCGGCGGCGACTGACCCCGGCCGCCTCACGAGGAAGATAGTTAGCTACGGGCTAAATGCCCAGCAGACGGTTGAACAGCGGAGCCACTAACGTGTCGTATTCCGCCTGCTCTATGGGCGCATTGCCATACCAGATGCGTTCGAAGGTGGTCACGGCAGAGTGAAAGAGCGAGGCGCGCTCATTGTCCTGAATTTCGCGCGCGTATTGGCGGTTGGTCTTCTCCTGTTGCCAGTGAATGGCGCCGGTGTGGGAAAGGTGGCGGATGACCCGGAGAAAGTGCACCCGCGTGGCTTGGCGATAGTCGCCCGCGGCCAAGGCCTGTCGCAACAAAGCGGGAAGGTCACTCTCATGAATGCGCTGCTCTAAATCTGTCGGAGGGGCTACTGGGGTCTCCGACGCTGCAGGTGTTGAATGTCTCGGGGAGTAATTAGATAAGATGAGATAAGCTATCCAGCCCACCGCGATCACCAACAACACCACAAGGGCATATTCTATCCCTTTTACCCATGGGTTGTCCGCGACTGGTAGTGCGGTTGGTGGAGGAGGCGCCTTCTTTGGTGTTTTTTTCGTGGGCACATCCTGACTGTAGTCCAAGTGCCCTATCGCCTTTTGCCACGTCTTCGAGGGTATGGGGCGTTCTGCCGGGTTAGGTGCGGCGGATTGCCCTACCGCAGCCTCTGCGCACGGGAGAAAAAGGACAACAACTATCCAGCATTTCCACCACATAGGCAACAAAGATAGCGGCGATTATCTCCAACAGGAGCAGCCCTTTGTCGAGAGCAAAGGGTTAGTTATCTTTTTTAACACGGCTTGTGGGGAAAAAGGCCTATTCTTGGTTTCGATTTTCCGCTTTTCTTTCACCGTAGCCTTTCTCTTTTGCTTATGAGTTACCTCCACCGACGCGATTTCTTGACCCTGTTGGGCAGAAGTCGCCCCAGTGCAGCCTCCTCGGAGGCAGCGCTAGACGTTGCTCTTTCTCCGGCAGTTGAAGCTCATTTAGCCCAACGCACAGTGCATCCACCGACCAGTGGCCTCGCTCCCTACACCGGCCCATGGACGCGTGCCGAGGTCATTCACTTGTTGCGGCGTACCCTGTTTGGCCCCACCAAATCCGACGTGGACTACTTCCTAGGCAAGTCCATGGCTCAAGCCGTGAGTGAAATTCTCCGCGCGCCGTACACGCCACCCCCCGGGCCGGTCAATGACTACAACAACCCCAACTTTACCGACCCGAATGTGCCTTTTGGCCAGAGTTTTCTCAACGCTCCGCTCCATCCTATGGCTGAGCCTTACCGCATCGAGAGCGTGCGGGGCTGGTGGCTCCGCCTCATGCTCAACAGTGGGCGCAGTATTCGCGAGAAAATGACTCTCTTTTGGCACAACCACATACCGGTGGAGTTTTCCATCGTACCGCTGGGCAGTGCTCTTTATCGCTACAACCAAACGCTTCGCCAGCATGCGTTAGGCAATTTTAAAGACCTCATCCGCGCCGTTACGCTCGATCCAGCTATGCTGTTCTACTTGAACGGCTACCTCAACTCCCGCCAAGCTCCTGACGAAAATTACGCGCGTGAAATCCAGGAGCTCTTTGTCATTGGGAAAGACCTTCCTCAGCACTACACCGAAGACGACGTAAAAGCAGCGGCCCGCCTGCTCACCGGTTGGCGTACCGATGGCTTTAGCACGTTCTTTTCGGCATTTCATCACGATGCGGGCGATAAACAGTTCTCCGCTTTTTACCAAAATCGCCTCATTAAAGGCCGCAGCGGACCCAACGCCGGCGCCATCGAACTGGAGGAGTTCCTCGACATGCTACTGGCGCACCCCGAAGCGGCGCGCTTCCTTTGCCGGAAGATCTACCGCTTCTTTGTCTACCACCACATTAGCCCAGAGGTGGAACAAAACGTCATTGAGCCACTGGCGCAAATTTTCCGCGACAGCAACTATGAGATTTTGCCCGTGCTGGAGACACTTTTTCAGAGCGAGCACTTTTTCGACGTGCTTAATCGCGGGGCCATGATCAAAAGCCCTGTAGACCTGGCTGTAGGGCTTTTCCGCTACTTCGATGTGTCCATGCCGCCGGCATCCGACCTATTCGATAGGTTGTTTATCTCCTACCAAATCAACGTGGCCTTGGGCGCCATGATGCAGTTGCCCGGCGACCCGCCTAATGTATCGGGATGGCCGGCATACTACCAGAAACCGCTTCTGGATAAGGTTTGGATAAATACCGCCACCTTACCCAAGCGCGCCGAAGCCACTAATGCGATGGTGTATGTTGGGCTGTATGGCTTAAACCACCGCGTTGCTATTGACCCGTTGAAATGGGCTGCTGGTCTGAGCAATCCTGCCAACGTCAACGCGCTCATTCACGAGTCGTTAGAAATGCTTCTGGGTTTGCCTGTGTCGCAACAAGTGAAGGACACGCTTAAGCCTATCTTATTGTCGAACTTGCCCGACGAGGCCTACTGGACGTATGGCTGGCAGCTTTGGCAGGCCAACCCCAACGACCCTACCCTCAGTGGCGCCTTGAGCATCCGTTTGCAGGCCTATTTGCAGCGCGTGCTCCAAATGGAGGAGTTTCAATTGTGTTAGCCACCCTCACCTCTTCACTTTTTAAGAAAAAAATATGAAACGCCGTTCTTTCATTAAAAATGTGGCTGCGGGGGTGGCACTGCCTTCGCTCCTCGGTGGCTTTGGCGTTCGATTGCACGCCACCGCACCGTTAGGGCGCCTGATGAGCGCTTTAGATGCAGACAATGACCGCGCCCTCGTGCTCATCCAGCTCGACGGGGGCAACGATGGCCTGGCCACGCTCTCGCCGCTGGACCAATACGACCGCCTGAAAAAAGCGCGCCCCAATATTGCTCTGCCTGAAAACCGCCTACTGCCCCTGACGGGGCTGAGCACGCTAGCTATGCACCCTGCCTTCATAGGCATGCGCAATTTGTACGAAGAAGGCCAGGTGCGCATCGTGCAGAACGCCGGCTACCCCAACCCTAATCTCAGCCATTTTCGGGCGACGGACATCTGGATGTCGGCCTCCCATGCCGATGAGTTTATTGGCAGCGGCTGGGCTGGGCGCTATTTAGCCTACGAGTATCCTAATTTCCCTATAGGCTACCCGAATGCCAATATGCCACACCCGCTGGCGGTGGAAATTGGCTATTCCATGTCGCTGAGTTTAATGGGGCCGCAAACGGGTATGGGCTTCGTCATACCGGATACACAGTCGTACTATCAGCTGTTGGCTGGCGAACAAGCGCCGGCCCCCAACACGCCCGCAGGGGAGCAGCTGGCTTATGTGCGCCTTATCGCCCAGCAGTCGCGCGTCTTCGCGCAAGCTATTCTGGATGCCTCGAAAAAGGCCACTAACCAGGCGACGTATCCCGATACGCCCTTAGCGGCTAAGCTGAAAATTATTGCCCGTCTTATCGCTGGTGGCCTCAAAAGCCGCTTTTATCTGGCGAGTATTGGTGGTTTCGATACCCACGCCCAGCAGGCCGATACCAGCGACCCCACTAAAGGCGCTCACGCCCAGCTGTTGCAGCAATTGGGCGATGCGGTGTGGGCTTTTTGTCAAGACATTCAGGCGCTGGGCGTGGCCGACCGCGTAGCGGGCATGACGTTCTCCGAATTTGGCCGCCGCGTCGCCAGTAATTTTAGCGATGGCACCGACCACGGCGAGGCGGCGCCGCTCTTCCTTTTCGGTACGCCGGTGGCGGGCGGCGTCACGGGCAGCAACCCTAAACTGCCACTCAACCCCACCCTCAACGACAACCTGCCCATGGAGGTAGATTTCCGGTCGGTGTACGCCACTGTCTTGCGCGACTGGTTTTGCGTGCCTGAGGCCGATGTGCCCAGCATCTTGATGCACCAGCATCCCTTTGTCAATGGACTGTTCCGCCCGGGCATGGCCTGCCTTACCTCCAGCGTGCGCGAAGACCACTGGGAAGCAGGCCGTTCGTTGCTTACCTGTCGTCCTAACCCCTTCCGTGAGGCGGTCGTGCTCGACTATGAAAGCACAGGTGGGCCTACCGTAGTGCAAATCTTAGATGCCAGCGGCCGCATCGTGGCCACGCCCGTCAGTGGCTGGCAGGCACAGGGCCGCTACCAGATCACGTGGGACGGCAGTGCGCTGCCAGCGGGGGTTTATTTCTGTCGGTTAGTCAGCGGGCAGGCGCAGCAGACGCGAACGCTGCAAAAGCACTGAATGGCGCACACCCCCGTCTGTGTTGAGGAGAAAAGCAGCCTGCAGGGAGGCGATGAATCCTTTGCGGGGAGGTTGGTTCGCTCCTGCAGGCTGCCGGCTTTGAGGAGGTGACGAAGATGGCGATGGGCAGTGATAAAAGTCACGCATCCTGCCCTTATTGAGGAGGCATCTTTGAAAGCCTTATTCAATTTGATTGCCCATTTTGTCATGCATCCCTTAGTCAAGTCTTTTTCGGAAATCTCGCTTCGCGACCTGCCTTTGGTAGGGGGGAAGAATGCCTCGCTGGGTGAAATGTATAACCAGCTCAAGGTCGCCGGCATCCGCGTCCCTGACGGGTTTGCCGTGACGGCGGAAGCATACCGGCTGTTTCTGGAGGAAAACCAGCTGCATGGGTCTTTGCACGCGCTCATGGACCAGCTGGACAGAGCAACGTTGAGCAACCTGTCCGCTATTGGCACGGCGACGCGCGACCTAATTTACGGGGCTACGATGCCCGCAGCGCTCCGCGAAGCCATTACTGCAGCCTATCGAGACCTGTGTGCGCGCGAGGGCAGGGAGGTGTCGGTGGCAGTGCGCAGCAGCGCTACAGCGGAAGACCTGCCCTCGGCTAGCTTTGCAGGGCGCTTGGATAGTTTTCTCAACATTCGCGGTGAGGAGGCGGTGGTGCATGCTGTACAGCAGTGTTTTGCCTCCCTGTTTACCGACCGCGCCATCAAATACCGCGAGGATATGGGCTTTGGAAACATGAATCTGGCGCTGTCGGTGGGTGTGCAAAGGATGGTGCGCTCCGATTTAGCCTGTTCGGGGGTGGCCTTTACGCTCGACCCGGACACGGGTTTTGATCGCGTGGTGGTTATTGACAGCATCTACGGGCTGGGGGAAAACATCGTGCAGGGGCGCTCTACGCCGGACGAGTTCTGGCTATTCAAGCCGCATCTGGAAACGACTTTTAACCCCGTCATTTACAAAAAAATAGGAGAGAAGGAATGGACCATGGTGTACGCCGAACGGGCTGGTGGCTTGTCGTCTGTCCGAAACTTGCCTACGCCGGCGCATAAGCGCGAAGCGTTCTCCCTATCCGATGAGGAAGCGATCCTTTTAGGCCGCTGGTGTGTGCGCATCGAGCAGCACTACGGCCGACCTATGGACATTGAGTGGGCCAAAGATGGGGAGAGCGGTCTGCTCTACATCGTACAGGCGCGCCCAGAGACGGTGCATGCAGGCAAACCCAAACAGACCAGGATCGCTGTTTATACGCTCCACCGGAAAGGCCGCAAGTTGGCAGAGGGCATCGCGCTGGGAGGTAAAATCACTGCAGGACGGGCTCGCCTGCTGCGCTCACCCGCAGAAGGTGACCTGCTTCAAGAGGGCGAGGTGTTGGTCACGGACATCACTAACCCCGACTGGGACCCTATTCTAAAGCGCGCTGCGGCCATTGTTACCAACAAGGGTGGGCGCACCAGCCACGCCGCCATTGTGGCCCGCGAGCTGGGCACCGTCGCCGTAGTGGGCTGCGGCAATGCGACCGACTTTATTCACGACGGAGATCTTATTACTGTCAGCTGTGCCGAATGTAAAACGGGCTATGTGTATGCCGGCCAGGCCGAATGGACGGTGGAAGAAAAAGACATCTCGAATTTGCCTATGCCCGCGACGGCGCCCATGCTTATTTTGGGCGACCCCTCCCTTGCTTTCCAGCACGCGTTGCTCCCCAACCGCGGAGTGGGCCTGTTGCGCATGGAGTTTCTCATCGCTCACCACATTAAGGTGCACCCGTTGGCCCTTACGCGCTTTGAGCAGGTAGCCCAACCTGAGGTGCGAGAGCAGATTAACCAGCTGACCAAGCACTATCGAGACAAGAAAGAGTACTTCATTGACCGCTTGGCCCAGGGCATTGCTCTTATCGCCGCTGCTTTCCATCCTCATGACGTTATCGTGCGGATGAGCGACTTTAAGAGTAACGAGTACGCCAACCTAATCGGCGGGCGTCAATTTGAGCCTGATGAGGAAAACCCCATGCTCGGCTTCCGCGGTGCTTCTCGCTACTATTCGCCGCTCTACCGCGATGGTTTTGCTTTGGAGTGTAAAGCCATCCAGCGCGTTCGAGAAAAGATGGGTTTCTACAACGTTAAAGTGATGATCCCTTTCTGCCGTACCGTAGAGGAGGGTCAGCGCGTGCTCGAAACGATGCAGGAGTTTGGCTTAGAGCGCCGTAAGCACGGGCTTGAGGTGTATATGATGGTCGAAATACCCTCGAACGTCTTGCTGGCGGAGCAATTCGCAGCGCTTTTCGACGGTTTTTCTATTGGGTCCAATGACTTGACGCAGTTGACCTTAGGGCTTGATCGCGACTCCGCTTTGGTGAGCGAGCTGTTCAACGAGAAAAATCCGGCGGTCATGCAGCTAATAGCCACCGCTATCCGCGTGGCTCGCCAGAAGGGCATCAAGATTGGTCTGTGTGGGCAAGCGCCCAGCGACATGCCGGAGTTCGCCCAATTTCTCGTCCAAGAAGGTATCCACAGCATTTCTTTTAATGCCGACGCCCTGCTGACGGGCATCGAGAACATGAACGCTGCCGAAGCCCTATTGGCGAAGGAGGTCAGATAAGGCCCCGAAGTCAACAAGAAGGAGTTTTTCAGCGTCTGCGCTTTCTGAAGGGCCAGCAGCAGATGCCTTGAGGCTAAGGGGAGCGGTGGTCGTCTTTTTTGCCAGAGCCGGCGGCGTGTCGGCTGTTTATGGCCATTTTCGTCATTTCATCAAAAAAGTGCCCGACGGCCTCTTTGAAAACTCGATTTTTGTACTTCGAATACACAAAAAATTTCTCCCGCTTTTACAAAAAACACTCTCTCTGCTGATTATGCGAAAAATGACCCTTTTAGCCTGCTTGTTTGGGCTAATGCATGCGTTGGGTGCTCAAACAGCGCTCAATTTTTGGAAGACAATACCGGAAAGCGAAGTTTTGCTGCCCGAAAGCGCGCGTCGCACGGTAGAGCCTACTCGTTACCATACCTATTGGCTGAATTATGAGGCTATGACGGCAGCCCTTCGACAGGCGCCAATGGAATTTACAGAAGCGGCGCGCCAGCAGCCGGTGGTGTTGCAGTTGCCCGATGCCGATGGCCGCTTGCGGACCTTCCGCGTTTGGGAATCGCCTATCATGGCGCCGGAGCTGACGGAGCGCTATCCAGAGATACGGACCTACGCGGGTGAGGCGGTAGACGACTCTAGCCTGCGTGTGCGGCTGGGCGTGGGCTATCAAGGTTTCCATGCGTTTCTTCGCGATGCTTACGGGCAAATACAATCGGTACGCACTTATGCCGATGGATATCGCGATTACTATGTGGTTTATCGCCAGGCTGACCTGCTTCAGGAGCCGTTGCTGCGGCAAGGTATCCCTTGCGGCGTAGCAGAAGGCGACTTGGCCGCCGAAGATTGGGAGCGACTGTTGGAAAAGGAGCAGCGCCCGGTGCAGGCGCGCTCCAACAATCCGGCCCCTGTCAAGACTTACCGCACGGCTATTGCAGCAAAGGGCGAGTACTCGCAGTTTCACGGCGGCACAAAGCCGCTGGTATTAGCGGCCATCAACACGGCGCTCAATTACATTGTGAACATTCAAGAGCCAGACTTTGGCGTCCGCTTGCAACTCATTCCCAACAATGACCAGATTATTTTCCTCGACCCCAATACTGACCCCTATTCTGGGGAAACGGTAGGGGACTGGATGAGCCAGAATCCTGGCGCCATTAACCCCATCATTGGCATTGACTCCTATGACATTGGCCACGTCTTCGCACGCTACATCACGGGTAACCAGGCCGGTGTGGCAGGTGGTCGGGCCTGCAGCGCTTTCGGCAAAGCGCGAGGTGCCTCCTCAGCGTCGAACACGAGCACGGAGTACTTCTATCGGGTAGCGGCCCACGAACTGGGACACCAAATGAGCGCCAGCCACACGTGGTCGAACTGCCCAGGGGCGGAGCAGCAACTAGCCCAGGGTACTGCTTTTGAGCCAGGCAGCGGCAGCACGATTATGTCGTATGCAGGAGCCTGTGGCAGCAGCAATATCCAGGGGGATGCGGATTCGTATTTTCATTTGGCCTCCATCATTCAGGTGCGCAACTTTGTCACCCAGGACGAGGGGGCAACCTGTGGTGGAGAGTTAGACCTGGGCAACCGGCTCCCGTCTGTTACTATTAACAGCCCGCGCGGCGTCGTGATCCCCATCCAGACACCTTTCCGCTTGACGGCTACGGGCACTGACCCCGACGGCGACCCGCTTCGCTTCTGTTGGGAGCAGTTCGACACCGGCCCGAGCTCACCTCTAGGACAGCCTACCGGCACAGCGCCTATGTATCGCTCATTCCCGCCCACGACGAATACCACGCGCTTCCTGCCTCGCCTTCAAGTGGTGGCTAATAACACGACGTCTATCACAGAGGTAATTCCTAACTACAATCGAAATTTCACTTTCCGCGTCAGTGTGCGCGATGGCCGAGGTGGTCAGGCGTGGGAAGAAATCCGCTTCTCAGCTAATGACAGCGGCGGCCCCTTCCGTGTAGACTATCCCAATGCCAATGGCGTCGTCTGGACGCAAGGGCAAGACCAGGTCATCCTTTGGGATGTGGCGAATACCGATGGCGCGCCGTTCAACTGCCAGCGTGTCAACATCCGCATGAGTACCGATGGAGGGCTGTCGTTTCCCATCATCTTAGCCACAGATGTACCCAATAAAGGCCGCCATTGTATTCGAGTGCCCAATGTCATCAGCAGCACCGTACGCATCATGGTGGAAGCCGCCGACAACTTGTTCTTCGACATGTCGAATGCTAACCTGCGTATCGAGGCTCCTACGCAACCTGGCTTTACGCTTTGCGCACCGACGGTGTACGATACGGTCTGCTTGCCTGCTGCGCATAGCAGTATCGTTAGTACGCGCGCGCTCGGCAATTTCACGACGCCTATCACCCTCAGCGCTCTGAACTTGCCCACTGGAGCTACGGCAACCTTTACGCCCAATCCTGTAATGCCCGGTCAGGATGCTATCCTGCGCATCAACTTTGGGCCTACTCAGCCGGAGGGTACTTTTGAAATCACCATCCGGGCGCAAGCCGACACGCTCACCAGCACGTTCAACAAGCTAGTATCGGTCTTCTTTAACGACTTCACCGGCCTATCGCTCAAGGGGCCAGCCAATGGCGCCGATGGCCAAAACCGCGCTCCAGCGCTGCGTTGGAACGGCTCGCCCAATGCCAATACCTACGAAGTGCAGCTGGCAACTAATCCATCGTTTGAGCCTTCGACCATCGTGGTTAGCCAAAACGGTATTGTGGTAGATACGTTCCAAGTACCCTTATTGCTTGAAAAGGGCACCGTGTACTATTGGCGTTTCCGCCCCGCTAACGAGTGCGGTACTGGCGAGTGGATAGGCCCCTTTGCGTTTGCTACCTTGGTGGACGTGTGTGCCAAGTTTGAGGCCTTCGATCTGCCTAAGAACATTCCGACCAGTATCAGCACGGTGGAGTCGAAGATCAATGTAGTGGCCAACGCTGTGCTTAGCGACGTCAACGTCACTCGCATTCGAGGCAACCACCAGTTCTTCCGGGATTTGGAAATGTCACTTATCAGTCCATCGGGCACTACAGTGCTGCTCTTCCGCCAGCAGTGTGGGGGCGTCAACAGCAACTTCAATTTTGGCTTCGACGACTCCAGCCCCAACGCCTTTGCTTGCCCGCCGGTTAACAATGGCTCGCTGTTCCGACCGCAACAGCTGCTCAATGCGTTCAATGGCCAATTGGCTCAAGGCACCTGGACCCTGCAGGTGAAAGACAACTTCGTCAGTTCCGGCGGTACGCTGTCGGAGTTCATCTTGGAGCTCTGCTCGGGCAGCTCACTCAATCCACCGCTTTTGGTCAATAAACTCCCCCTTGTTCTGGACGTGGGTACCAACGCGCCTATTACTAACAACTTGCTCAAGGCGCAAGACGGCAATAACAGCGAAAACCAGCTGGTGTACACCCTCATGAGCCAGCCTAAGTGGGGGCGGTTAGAGCTGGACTGGACGGGCGAAATGCCGGTAGGGGCGCAGTTTACACAGGCGCAAATCAACAGCGGTGCTCTGCGCTATTTCCACTACGGAGCCAATGCCCTGCCCGACGAGTTTTGTTTTACTATCACGGATGGCGAGGGGGGGCTCATTTATGACTGCCTGCCCATATTGCCGCGTCCGGTCAGCACGCGCGACCTGCAGCCGCTCGACTTTACCCTTTTACCTAACCCGGCGGTAGATATGGTGCGCGTGTTCTTCGGCGAGGCGCTTCGTTCGGACACGCGCGTGCGGCTCTACGATGCCTCGGGCCGTCTGATGCACGACCGCATCTGGGGGGCTGGCCAGAGCACGCTGTGGGTATCGGTAAGCGACTTGCCTACAGGTCTCTACCTGCTGACCCTTGAGAATGCCGAAGGCGTTGGGGTGCGAAAAGTAGCTGTTCGCTAGAGTAAGGGCTTTTTGTTGCGGGAGCGCGGATTTTTCCGAATTTTACTGCTGTTTGGTAGTGTTTTTTTCGGAATTGTCCGCGCTCTTGCTTTGGGCTGAAAAACGGCTCCGCTGTGCGACGGGAAGGTGGGCGTAGGGCTGCTCGGAAAAAAGTCGTTCAGAACCCTTAAACGGAAGGTGGCCTATGCGAGAAGAGTTTCTCCATTTTTTATGGCGCTGGCGGCGTTTCGACGCTAGAGACCTGCAAACTACGGACGGCCAGCCGTTGGAGGTGGTGCATCCGGGAGAGCCTAACACCCATGCTGGGCCCGATTTTTTTAACGCGCGCATTCGCATTGGCGACACGCTGTGGGCGGGCAACGTGGAGATACACCTGCGCGCCTCCGAATGGCTTGCCCATCGGCACGATACCAATCGCGCCTACGACAGCGTAGTGTTGCACGTCGTTCTGGATGAGGATGAGCCTGTGGTGCGCCCTAATGGTCAGCGCTTGCCTTGCTTGACTTTGCGGACGCGCATACCGCCTGGGCTATTGGAGCAGTATCAGCGCCTGCTGCACGCGCGCGAGTGGGTGCCTTGCGCACCGCGCCTCGAGGAAGTGTCGCCCATCGTCAAGGTAAACTGGTTAGACCGCCTGCTGGTAGAGCGCCTCCAGGAAAAGACCGAGGCGGTGGCGCATCGCGTCGCAGCAAGCGGTAACCATTGGGAAGAGGCTTTTTATCGGCAGCTGGCTTACAGCTTCGGGCTGAAAATCAACGCTGACGCCTTCGAAACACTGGCCCGGTTCACTCCACTCAGCCTGCTGGCGCGCCACCAGGACAATCTCTTGCAACTGGAAGCCCTCCTCTTTGGCCAGGCCGGTCTGTTAGAGGAGGCTCCTGCTGACGAGTACAGCCAAGCGCTGACGCGCGAATACCGCTTTTTGCAACATAAATACCAGCTCAAGCCGCTGGCTGCCAGCCAGTGGAAATTCTTCCGCTTGCGCCCGACGAGTTTTCCTACAGTGCGTCTTGCTCAGCTGGCTGCACTGCTCCACCGCAGGCCGCTATTGTTTAGCGCTCTATTGGATGCGCCCGAAACGCACGATATGGAACGCCTCTTCGACGTCGAAGTAAGCTCGTATTGGCTGACCCATTACCGCTTTGGCAAGCCCACCGGTGCAAGAAAAAAGTCGCTTGCGCCTGCGTTCGTACATTTGTTGCTCATCAACACTGTGGCGCCGTTTCTTTTTCATTATGGCCGCGACAAGGGCATTGCCGAGTACCGAGATCGAGCCCTGCGCTTGTTGGATGGGCTGCCACCCGAGAAGAACGCTATTCTGGAACGCTGGGCACAGCTGGGCTTGACACCAAAAAACGCCGCACACTCACAGGCACTGCTTCACTTAAAAACACACTATTGCCAGCCGCTGCGCTGTCTGGAATGCGCTATCGGCACCGCTCTTTTACGCTGAGAACTTTATGTTGCTGTTGCTGGCTCGTTTCCTTTCTGTTGTGGGGCATCCGCTGCTGGTGCTCACATATGCCCTACTGGTGCTTCTCTTGGCTGCTCCTTATGAGTTTGGAGTGTCCTCCTTAGCTGATCGCCGGGCGCTTCTTCTGTTGTTTTACGTGTTCAGTACTACCGCGCTCATTCCCGGCGTAGGCATTGCCCTGATGAAACCACTTGGCTTTATTCGCAGCCTGCAGTCGCCGGAGCGGCTGGAGCGCATTGGGCCATACATTATTGCCGGCGTGTTTTACCTGTGGCTCTACCAGAATTTGAAGACCTCCATGCAGGTACCGCTGCTCTATCGCGCTTGTGTATTGGGGGCGGCGTTAGCGCTTTTTGGGGTATTTTTTGTCAATGTCTTTACCAAAGTCAGCGCGCATGCGGCCGGTATGGGTGGCTGGGTAGGCATGCTGCTGTTGTTGGTGGTGCAGTGGCCTTTGCGTCCGATAGGCCTGCCATTGAGCTATTTTACGGTATTTGTCAGCCCACTGTTTTTACTGGCGAAGGGCGTATTGTTGGCCGGAGCGGTAGGCTGGGCGCGGTTATGCTTGAAAGTGCATACGCCTCGCCAGGTGTGGTACGGCTACGCTATTGGCTTCCTCGGTGCCCTATTAGCTTGGTGGATAGTCGGCTATCCGCGATAGGCTTCAGCGGAACGCCTTACTGCCCAAACTGCGGGATGCGATTGGGATAGTCGGTAATAATGCCGTCCACGCCCAGTTGCAGCAAGCGGCGCATGGCATCGGGGTCGTTGACCGTCCAGGGAATAAGTTGCATGCCCTTCTGGCGGCAAAAGCGCACCGTCGAGCGGTTGACCAGTAGATAATAAGGACTGTAAATGGCCGGGGTAAAGCCCAAGCGCTCGAGGTTTTTGGCGGGGCCAAGCACGTTTTCGACCAGCAGAGCGAGCGTGAGGTTCGGGTTTTGGGCGCGCACAGCCCGCAAGGCGCGTGGGTCGAAGGACTGCACAGTGCAGGAGGTCTGCAAATGGAGGGCGGCAACCTCCTCCACCACCAAGCGGGCGAAGGTGTCCACCGGTGGTGTGCGCACACCATCCCATTCGGGGCGGCTCTTGATTTCGAGGTTCCAGCGTACGGGCCGGTTGGGATAGGCTGAGCGCACCGCTTCCACCACTTCGCGCAAGGTAGGCTTGTGTGCCGAGGTGGGAGTCTGCTCGGGAAAGCGCGGGTGGCGAAGGCTGCCGCAGTCATAGGCGCGGATGTCGGCAGCGCTCAGCTGGTAAAGAAAAAGTTTTTCTGCCTCTGCCGCCGGAATGCGACTACCGTCTGGACGCAGGCAAATGTCGGGGTTAAACCACGGCTCGTGGCTGACGATGAGCTGGTGGTCTTTCGACACGGCTAAGTCGAGCTCAAGGGTCGTTATTTGAGGAAATTGGAGAGCGCGCAAAAAGGCCGGGATAGTATTTTCGGGCGCCAGGCCGCGCGCACCGCGATGCCCTTGCCAGTCAAAAGCAAGAGGAGTAGTTAAAGACTTATTTTCCAAAGGCTTACAAGTCGAAACCACCAGCAGGCACAACAAGAGCAACCAGTTTTTGGCTGCCAGGCTTGGTTTACTCATCAGCAGCACCGTTTCTTTGAAGCGTCTTTTAGCGCCAGGCAAAAGTAGCGGCAGTATTTGGGCGGTACGGGTTAAATAATCGCAAATTTTTGCTTTGGCAAGAGGTCTTCTTCCATTCCAAACAGCGCGTTTCAACAATGCTCGACGTCAAACAATTTCTTTTCGACTTGCCTAACCGGATTGCCTCCGAAGACCTGCCCGACGATACCTCGACGTTTCACTTCGACATTGCCGGAGCGGGCCAGTTCACCGTGCATTTAGCCAACAAACAAATCAACGTCAGCGAGGGCTTAACGGGCGAGGCGACGTGCTCCGTCAAGACATCGGCGGAGGCGTTTGCCAAAATTCTCTCTGGTGAGCTCAACCCTATGATGGCCATGATGACGGGCAAGCTGTCCATCCGCAACCCAGGCGAGATGCTTAAGTACGCCAAGATGTTTGGCTTAATGTAGGCTTATTCGTCGTCGAAGAATCCTTCATAAGGCGAGTCCTTGAAGCGCTCGAGTTCGCGGCGTTCTTTTTTTGTTGGGCGGCCAGCGCCCTTCTGACGCGTTTCGGCGCTACCTGAGGCGTTGAGAAACCAAGCGTTGTATTTGTTTTTCTCTTCCGCAGGGGTAATGTCCTCGTAGCAGGTAACGGCGATGGGCGCTCCTACGCGCTTTTCCAGGAGTTTGAGGACGCGAAACTGAAAATGGAAGCCTGCTTTGCGCACGGTCAGCACGACATTCTCGCCAATAAGGTGCGAGGGCTTGACCGGCTCGCCGTCTATGCGCACGCGCCCAGCCTTGCAGGCGTCGGCAGCTAGGGTGCGGCTCTTAAAAATACGCACACTCCACAACCACTTATCCACGCGGACTTTTGTCATAACCCTCTGATATTCGGTATTCAGACCGACAAAGGTAGGCGCCTGGCCGGCGTTTTCCTCCGCTCCTCCACAGCCTTTTCCCCAGTCAATGGTGGATAACTTAACACTAACTGCGTGCTGCCTTTTTGTGCTGGGCAGTCTATCTTTGCCTGGTTTTTGGCTAAAAAAGGGCATTTTACCATGAAAATCACCTACTTGGGGCATTCGTGCTTTGCGGTGGAAGCCGGCGGCAAGCGGCTGTTATTCGACCCCTTCGTGTCGGGTAATCCGCTGGCCTCGAACATTCGGGTGGACGACATTCGCTGTGATTACGTCTTGCTTACGCATGCCCATAGCGACCACGTGGCCGACGTGGAAACGGTGATGAAGCATAACCCGGACGCTGTCATTGTCGGCATCTGGGAAATCTACGCACACTACACGGCCAAAGGCTATAAAGCGCACCCCATGAACAAGGGCGGCTGGTGGTCGTTCGACTTCGGTCGCGTGAAGATGGTCAACGCCGTGCACAGCAGCAGCTTCCCCGATGGCTCCTATGGCGGCGAGCCAGTGGGCTTCGTGCTGGATACGCCCGACGGCGTGCTGTACGTGGCGGGCGACACGGCGCTGACCACCGACATGCAGCTCATCCCGCGCATTTGCCCGCCCCTGACTGCAGCCATTTTGCCCATTGGTTCCAACTTCACTATGGATTACCAAGACGCTGTGCTGGCCAGCGATTTTATCAGTTGCAACCGCATTATCGGCTGCCATTTCGATACGTTCGGTTTTATCAAAATCGATCACGAGAAGGCTAAAGCAGCCTTCGCAGAAAAAGGCAAAGTGCTGCACCTGCTCGCCATCGGAGAATCATTGGAAATAAAACCCTCCTTTTCTTAACCCAGCATTCCACTTCCGCTTATGGGAAAAGTTATCACCATAGCCAATCAGAAAGGCGGCGTAGGCAAAACGACGACAGCCATTAACCTGGCTGCTTCGTTGGCCATTTTAGAAAAGCGCGTTTTGCTCATTGACGCCGACCCTCAAGCCAATGCCTCATCGGGTGTGGGCGTAATTACGGATGAAAATACCGTCAGCCTCTACGATTGTATGGTTAGCGGAACCGACCCGCGCTCAGCCATTGTAGAGACCCCAACTCCCAACCTATGGCTGCTGCCTTCGTGCATCAACCTGGTCGGCGCTGACGTCGAGCTAGTCGACCGCTCCAAACGCGAATACATCCTGCGCGACATCGTGCGCCAGGTGAGCGACGAGTACGATTTTGTTTTTATTGATTGCCTGCCGTCGCTGGGCCTCATCACAGTAAATGCCCTGGTGGCCGCCGATACGGTACTCATTCCGGTGCAGTGCGAAATGTTCTCCTTCGAAGGGCTGGCTAAACTGAAAAATACCATTGCGCTGGTCAAGCAGGGCTACAACCCCAGCCTGAAAGTGGAAGGGCTCCTCATTTCTATGTACGATAGCCGTTTGCGCTTGGCCAATGCCATCGTCGAGGAGGTGCGCAACAGCAGTACGGATTACGTCTTCGAAACCATCATACATCGCAACGCCCGGGTGGCAGAGGCTCCCATGCAGCACGTGCCGGTAGCCATGTATGACGTGAGCAGCAAAGGTGCTGTGAACTTCTTCAATCTGGCGGATGAGTTCCTTCGCCGGAACACCGCGAACTAATCACTGCTATGTCAAAGAAGCTGAATAAGACCGATTTCGGCAAGGGTATTCGCGCCTTGCTGGCCAATCCGGTAGAGCTAGAACAAGCCGTGCAAGAAAACCCGCAAGCCGTTGTGCGCGAGCTGACGCACACCGTGGCGATGTTGCCCATCGAACAAATTGAGGCTAACCCCTTCCAGCCGCGCACCGAGTTTGACCAGGAGTCGCTGCGCGAACTGGCCGAAAGCATCCGCGTGCATGGCCTTATTCAGCCCGTCACTGTGCGACGTCTGCACGACCGCGCCTACCAACTCATCTCCGGCGAACGGCGCTTCCGAGCTAGTCAGATGGCTGGCTTGAAAGAAATTCCCGCCTACGTGCGCCTGGCCGACGACCAGCAGATGCTGGAGATGGCGCTTATTGAAAACATTCAACGCCAAGACCTTAACGCCATAGAAATTGCCATTTCTTACCAACGCCTCAAAGAGGAATGCAGCCTGACGGATGAGCAACTCTCCGAGCGCGTAGGCAAACAGCGCAGCACCATCACCAACTATTTGCGCCTGCTCAAATTGCCGGTGGACATCCAGCAAGCCATCAAAAGCGGCGCTATCAGCATGGGGCACGCGCGTGCACTAGCAGGCGTCAGCGACATTGCCTTTCAACTCTCGCTCCTACGCCAAATCTTGCAGGAAGACCTTTCGGTGCGCACTGTAGAGGAACTCATTGCTCGCCATCAGGCGGAGCGTTCCAGCAGAAAGGCCCGCCCCGACAAGCGATTGCCCGACTCACTGCGCGAAGTACAAGACCATTTCCGCGCCTTCTTTGGGGCCAAAGTAGACCTCAAGCGCAATGAGCGCGGCAAAGGCCAAATCGTCATCCAATTTGACAGTGACGCCGAGCTAAACCGTATTCTGGACATTATTACGGAGAAAAGCTAAGCGTAGCGGCGTCTTCGCACGGGAAGCGCCTTTGCCTCAAGGGCCGGCGGGCTTTTTCAGCAGCACGGCCCCTACGCCGACGCTGGCTTTTGACCAGCCAAACAGCGCCCGGTCGAGCCAAAGGATGCCATCGGTCAGCCCGGCGAGGCGAGGCACCCGATTGGTGCGCGGCTGAATGGCTATCGAGGGCGCCTCGTTGCTTGTGGTGTTGCCGGCGTTGCGCTTGAGTAGGCGCTGCCACAGGCCGGTGTGGTACATCTCCAACAGCCCCACCAGGTAATGGCTCAAGGGTTGGAGTTGGAGAATAGCGAAACCGCATGCCGCGGCCCATTGGGCGAAATTTGCCCGGTCTATCAGGTAGGTATGTCCAAAGGCATAAGCGCCTTGCGAGATGCAGTATTCCCGCTGGTGCGGCCTGCGAAGGCGCTGCCAGAGGTAGTTGATGGGGTCGTAAGTGAACGGGTAGCCCAAATGAGGAAAAGTGAGGAGGGCTTGCCCCCCTGGGCGCAACACGCGGTGCGCTTCACTAAGCATGCGCGCCGGGTCGCCCACGTGTTCGATAACTTCACAGGCGACCACCAAGTCGAAGTATTCGTCGGGATAGTTTAAATGCAGCGCGTCGTTTTTCTCATAAATCAGGTTAGGGACATCCGCATTTACCGCTTGAGCACAAGTGAGGTCATCTTCATTGACGTCGCAGGCCACCAGCTCGGCGCAATAAGCGGCCAGCATGCGGTCGTAATCGCCCTCGCCCGTGCCTACGTGGAGTGCTCTGGAGAAAGGGGGAGCACCCTGAGCCGACGAGGAGCATGCTTGAAGGTATTGCTGGACAAAGCGGTAGCGGTTGCGGAAGGTTGGGAGTAAGAATTTTAGGTTCATGTGCAGGTTTTTCCCAAAGAGGACGAAAGGGTAGAGGTGATCTACGGGACAGAGGGCCAGACAAAAATGCGCTAGACGACATCTCAGAAGCGCGGGCACACTACTCGTGAGCGTCGCACGGCCGGATGGTAGTACGTGAGGGAAAGCTCGAACGCCCCGCGCGAGTTGTTTGCGCGCGCCAGCGAGGAGGTGGTGAGGTCATAGCTAAGCCCGAGCATCCAGCGTTCCAATTCGAGCATAACCACAGCCACCAAAGCGTCGGTTTGCAGCCCCTGATGGAGACGATTGACGGTGCGCAGCCAGGCACCCGTGCGTAGGGCTATTTCGTTGCGGTCGTTGTTGGCATAGCGGATGCCTGCCCCGGCGGTGGCTTCGAAAGCCGGCCCCTGCCGCATGACGAGAACGCCGGGCAGCAGGCCCAGTTGGTCACTCAGTGGAATTAAGCCGCCGGCATGCATCGTCCAGCGCAGGTAAAGGCGCTCCGTAGGATTTTCAGCCAATAAGGCGACGTTAGGTCGGTTTAAATGGTGCCAAGCAATACCCATTGTCCAGAAGCCGTCGTTGCGGTTCGACACGACATACCACAGAAGCCCTGCGTTAAAGTCCAAATAAACATCCGAGTTGCCCCCTGCATTGGGTTCTCCATTGGGCGCGTTGAAGTCGGGCGCTTCTTTGTTGGGGTCAAATTGTCGGCTGAACCACAGCCGCCCCCAGTCTACGCTGTTTTGGCCAAAACCCACCTGAGCCCCAGCACTCAGCACCTGCGTGGGGCGATGAGGGCCACCGCTAATTTGCTTGAGAAACGCCCCGCCCAAAAGAGCCTTATTTTGCGAGAAGCGCGCCTGGCCTGCCTCATCGTGCAACAACCCTATACCCAGGGCAGCGTGGTCATAGGGGCCTACATTCCACCGCATGTCGGCAGCCGTAGAGTAGGTGCGGAAGGGCACTGGAGACAGGAGGCTGCTCCATTGGTCGCGATAGTTGGCCACTACTCGCCAACGTCCCTCGAAGGCACCAGTCAGCGCCGGGTTCAGATTCCACGGCGAGGCAAAAAATTGCGAAAAACGAGGGTCTTGCGCTCGGGCAAAAAGCGCTAAGATTGCCCAAAATAACCCCGTGGCGACGACTCTTGACACCATAAGCCTACTTGCGCCTTACACCAGCGCGCCGCCAAAAGTAGGGCATATCTCGCAATGCTCACCCTCTACGCGCCGGCAGCGCTCCTCGAGTCCCCTCTACAAAAAAAGCGGCTGCCTGTAGGGAAGCCCGGGCAGCCGCATGAGGCGGATTGAAAAAATAAAGCGTCGTTCACGGGATTGTACGCGCTTCTTGGAGGAGGACTCATTCACTTCAGAGGACATTGCCGTTGTAAAAGAGCATTGCGAATGCCCAACCGCAACGTCGCGGAAAAAAACGGCTAAAAGCGTGCCAAACAATAACATCTTTTAACTTAAACCCAGCCAACGAAGCAGAGGAAGCCGTTGTCTTTTATGGCGTGTCGGCGCAGCACAGCCCTCGGCCGTTGCGTCTTTATATTCGTCAAACTGTTTAAACCATGTTTTCTATGAAAAAAGGATCCTTCTTTTTGTTTGGGGCACTGGTCGCTCTGTATTCTTTAAGTTGTCGAAAGAGCCCTGAAACTCCGCTTGTTTGGCCCGGTCAGGTAAGCCGCGCTGCTGAAATTAGCCAAGTCATGGGGTGGGAGTTGTTCCGCCAGGAGCAGCTGGCTAAGCCAGGCCAGAATGTGCTTCTATCCCCCTACAGCATCCAGGCGGCGTTCTCCATGGCCCTCAACGGCGCTCGTGGTCAAACGCAAGAGGAACTGCAGAACTTCCTCGGCTGTAGAGGTTGCAGCCCCGACACCATCAACATCCAGCACCGCTACTTAAATACTTTGCTTACTTCACACAGCGGTCATCCTACCCTCACGGTGGCTAACCGGTATTTCTACGACAGCAAGCGCATTGCAGTAAAAGCGTCTTTTCTGCAAACCTTGGAACAGTATTACCAAGGCGGCGCCGACGCGCTGGATTTTAGTGCCGAACAGGCTGCCCTCAAGCACATCAATGGCTGGGTAAGCCACAGCACAAAAGGGAAAATTGACCGAATTCTGGACCGCATTACTCCGCTCGATGTAGCCTTTCTCATCAATGCGCTGCACTTTAAGGCCGACTGGGCCAAAGGTTTTGCTCCGGATTTGACGCAGAAGTCAGCTTTTACACGCCCCGATGGTTCCAAAGTACAGGTGGACTTTGTCAATGCTGATCGCGATTACTTTTTTGCCGCTACGCAGCAGTTCAACTTGATAGACATTCCCTTCCGCGACTCTACCTACAGCTTGAGCCTCCTTCAAGCGGCGGTGACCAACACCGATGCCCAATGGCATCTCAACGTCACTCCTTCAAAGTGGCGCACCCTGTACGATAGCCTACGGTACGGGCGGGCGCATGTCTTTTTCCCGAAACTGCAGCTGACGTATGAGAATGACCTGATAAAAAGCATGGAAGCCATGGGCGTCAAAGCGCCCTTCTCTGAGCGCGAAGCAGATTTCAGCCTCATGGGTACAAGCCCTACCGACAAGCGCATTTTTATCAATCAGGTCAAACACAAGGTCGTTCTGAACGTTGACGAAAAAGGTGCCGAGGGGGCAGCAGTAACGTCCATTGGCTTTGGCATTGATTCCATGCCACCGACGTTTTGGTTCAACAAACCTTTCGTGCTGGTATTGCGCCACATTCCCACCAACACCATCTTGTTCTTGGGGTATGTGGCAGATCCGAGTGCCTGAGGCGAGCCTTATTTTTTAGCAAAAACCTGGACAGGGCCGTTGTTATTGGCGACGACAACGAGCCTTCGACCGTTGGTGCCACGCAAAAGAGCCATGTCTCTCGCCTCTTGGCGGGCAACAAAGCCCGATGACACCGGCCCTTGCCAGGTGAATGTGCCTTTACCATTGCCCAAGAGCAGGACTCCAGTGCCGGCATCGCAGCGGTTGGTTTCGTATTCGAAGCCGTATTTGTTGCCTGCCAAGAGGAGATCAGCTTTACCGTCGCTGTTAAAGTCTTCAACGACAATGCCTTGTACGGGCGACACCTGAGCCTGCAAAGGCAAGGAGCGGCGCGCGAAACGCCCGCCCTGGTTTTCCCACCAGCATGTTTCGAGGGTGTAGCAATAGAGGCCGAGCGCCTCGTTCAGGTTGGGCCACAGCATGTCCATGGTTGCTTTGCCATAATCTCTGGCGTACAGGAAATCCTTCTTAAGCACTGGGCAATGCTTGGTCACTACGTCCTTTTGTAGCAGGGGATACAGTTTTCCATCCTCGTGGTAGGCGACGAAGGGGTCGAGCGTGCCGTTGTTATCGAAGTCTTTGGCAAAGCAGCGCAAGGGGCCTTGCGCAGAGGCCGTCAGACGCGTGTTCAGGCCAAGATTGCCAGTAACCAGGTCTTGGTCGCCGTCGCCGTCTATGTCGGCCACGGCCAACCGGAACCACAGGCCGTTGGATTTGTCCAGGCCGTAAGCAGCCGTAACGTTGCGCAGTTGGCCGTTTTGCCATTTGAAAATACTCACGGGCATCCATTCTCCGACAACGATCAGTTCCTTATCAGCGTCGGCGTCTAGGTTGACCCAGGCCAGGTCAGTGATCATGCCGCAGCGCTCAAAATCAGGGGCTACCTGAGCGGTCACATCGGCGAAGTGGGTGCGTTCGTTGCGCCATACCATGCTGCGCGGAGTGAGCGGCCACTTGCCCGGCTCTACGCGCCCGCCGATGAAGAGGTCAATGTCGCCATCCCGATCGTAATCGTGAGCGGCCACGCGAAGGCCGGCGTTAGGGCTTAGAGGAACGGCCCCCCGCGCATGCACGAAGGTGCCCTTGCCGTCGGTGTTGATATACAGGCGATTTTGAAACGCCTGTGGCGAAGTAGCTTCGGCTCCGCCGCTCACAACGAACAGGTCCAAGTCGCCGTCTATGTCGGCGTCGAAGAACACAGCGCCGTGGTCTTCGTAGATTTTGTCCTGCTCCCAGGTGGGAGTGGAGGCTGCTCGGAAAGTGCCGTTGGCTTGCTGCAGGTAAAGGGCTGCCGGATGGTCGAAAGCATTGCCTACGAAGAAGTCGTCTAACCCATCGCCGTTGACATCGCCAACCGCCAGTAGAGGCCCCAGTTCTGTCACTTTCCAGATATTGAGAGGCCAGGCTTCGAAATCGTTGTATTCGTTCTCCGTGTGCACAAAGCGCACTCCCGCGTTCTGGGGCGCTGCTGCGAATAAAGGAGAAGCAGGTAACGATGGGCTGAGGTGCGCCGTATAGCCACTGGCGTCGCTTTGTTTGAGCACCAGCCGCTGGTTAGCGCTTACATCAGTGAGCGTTTGCGTTTTGCCGTCGGGCCAGCGCACTACCAAGCGGTCTACTTTAGGCACGCTCCCTAAGCCAAAATGCAGCAAATGCTCTACGGAGGAGAAGATGCCCCGCGTGGGGAAGTTCTCGGCATACTGGACCTGACCATTGGCGTATTGGATAAGCACGGACGCCCCCACTCCTTGGGTATTAGGAGCATTGCCCTGCAGTCGAATTTGCAGGTAATTACTGTTTGGCTGTCGGCTTGCCAAGTTCTCGTAGATAAAGGCGGGTTGCTCCAGGTTGTTGACTACTAAGTCCAAGTCTCCGTCGTTGTCCAAGTCTGCCCACGCTGCGCCGCACGACCAAGAGGCCGGTATCGTCATCCACTGGCCGCTCTTGTCGGCAAACGTCCAGTCGCCCCGATTCTGAAAGCAGAAGTTGCACACCTTGTAGGAAGGGAGCTGGCTCATGAACTCCTCGAAGTTCGGGAAGACCTCGCGCAAGGGGCGTCCGGCTGTGGCTTTAGCAATCTCGGGCATGCGGAAATCGCGGAAGTCGCGGTCGGTAACTTCGCGGCGATACCCGTTGGTAATGTACAGGTCGCGCAGGCCGTCGTTATCCATGTCGAAGAGGAGCGTGCTCCACGACCAGTCTGTCTGAAAAACGCCGGCCAGACATCCGATGTCGCTAAAAGTGCCGTCGCCGTTGTTGCGCTGCAGGGTATTGCGCACTACAGGCTCAAAATAGCCATTTTGTATCATAATGGTGTAGCTGCTTTGGCTTCCCGTGCCCAGCAGGGTTTTGCGGCGGAAATTTTTGGCCGCCAGCATATCGGCCGTCACGAGGTCCACCCAACCGTCGTTATCAAAGTCGGTCAGGTCGGTGCCCATAGTGTTCTGGCTACTGTGCTGAAAGTGGTCGCGGATGCGGTCAGTAAAGGTGCCGTTCCGGTTGTTGATGTATACCTGGTCGGGCTGGACGAAGTCGTTGCCTACGTACACATCTATCCAGCCGTCTCGGTTGAAGTCCGTCGTGCTTACGCTCAGGCCGTAGCCTAAATTCCAGATGCCGGCCTGCTTGCTGATGTCGGTGAAGCGCACGGGCCCACCTCCTTTAGGGGTGTCGTTGCGGTAGAAGCGGTCGCTGTCGTACTCGCTGCGCGGGTGAAGCAAAGGGTAATACTTGCCGTCCTCCCCCAAGCGGGCCTCTACCTTATTGGTGTACACGCCCTCTGTGGGGTAGTTGAGCAAATAGACGTCCAGATCGCCGTCGTTGTCGAAGTCGAAAAAGTTGGCGCCAGTACATGCACTCATGTCGTCCAACCCATACTCTTGAGAGCGCTCGGTGAAGGTGACCGAACCATCGGGCCCAGCGCCATTGTTAACAAAGAGCCGATTGCGCCGGATGTCGCCCTTTTCCGTGCCCCCGCGGCATACGTAAAGGTCGAGCCAGCCGTCCCCATTGATGTCCACCACCGTAACAGCGGTTTCAAAGCCGTCTGCTGAGCCGACACCGGCGGCATCGGTAATATCGCGGAACTTCAACCCGCCGGCGTTCTGGTAAAGCCGGTTTTTGCCATTGCTGCACACAAAATACAGGTCGGGCAGTCCGTCGTTGTTGAAGTCACCCACGGCCACTCCGCCGCCGTTGTAGATGTTGATATTGGTCGTAATGTTGTTCTCATAGGTTTCGACGATGCGGTTCTCAAAGTCAATGCCGCATTCGGCGGGCGTGAGCAAGCGCAGCAGCGGGTCGGAAGACGTTTTAGTGGGCTCACCGTCTGCAGAAACGGTGCCTTTTTCTGGGGATTGGCAGCCTATTACACCTAAGCTTATTATTAACGAGGAAAGAATGCAGCGGGAGATGAGTGCACAGTGGTATGTCATAGCAGTTACTTTTCGAAAAAGTGCTACAAAGTTAGGGCTTTTAGGGTGCGGCTCGTTGGCGTGGCCGCTGGGAGAGAAAAATCTGCATACCCGATAGGTGGCACCGAAGAAAGGGCGCCTTTTAATTGGAATAAGGTTAGCAAGAGCGACTATCTGGGAATGTCCGGGTCGGTTGAAAAAAAAATTTTTACCTCATGGCTTGCTCTTTGTTTTTGCCTTCAGTTATATTTGTGCCCTGAAAAGGAAGTCGTAACGGCATCTGTTTTTTAATCTACTTTCTCGTGAAGAGCATCCAACAAAAGGTGGTAAAGGGTTTCCCATTCTTTTCTCGGTTGCTCGGTGAGAAAGATTTACAGAATGGCAAGATATTTGCCTCTGTTTCGTGCTTTTATTTTTAGTTGCGAAGCGTTTAATCCTTGTTCGAATAACAACAGGTTTTCATCCTATTGAGTAATCTCATGAAAAGAAACATTTACACTGTTTCCATTTTCGGTTAAAATGATTTAGGCAGTGAAGAAACGCCATTGGCGTTTCTTCACTGCCTAATTTTGTTTGCGAATTAAAAATATATTGCTGCAAATTCAAACTAACGTAATTTTTTAACTTAAAATCGCTTAACACATGAAAAGAACGTTTGCAAATCTCGTCCAGAAGTCTCTGGTAGCGGCGTTACTCGTCTTCGGTGCGCTGCTCTGTGGTACTTCGAGCGTTGAGGCGCAGGTGTCTTCTATCCAGCCTGTTGATCAAGTTGACTGGGTAGATACCGGCGAGGCAATGGCTCGGGTGAAAGTGGCGGTCGAGGCACTCGGCCAAGACCCGAATGTTAACACAACAGGGTCGGATGCCTACATCCGTGTCCACTACTACAAGTCGGTTTATCGCCGCTTGGATGGCGGGGAAACGGTGTATCTGGCCGTAACCAACCCGTTACTGCAGAACCCATCCACGTTTGTTGCCCCCGATACGATCCCTGGAGTAGTCCTGTCGGACACCCAGCGTCAGGGCTTGATGAACGAGATGGTTAACCTTCTCAAGAAGTAACCCTTTCATCAAAAACCGTTTGAATCCTTCTCGAAGCTCATTTAAAGTTTAAAAACAACGTTCATCTCATGAAAAAGAGAAACACGATCCTGTGGGTGCTGACGTTGCTGGGGTGTCTCGCGTCGTCCGGGGCATTTGCGCAAACCCCCGTCAACCACCCTTTCAACTTCAACGCTGGCACTTTCTCCAATAGTGGTGCTCCAGGCTTCTTTTACAACTACTACGACGACGGTGGACCTTCTTTTAACTACTCAAACAGCCAATGCTATACCTTCAATGCCATTACTTTCGCTCCGAGTAATGCGACAACACACCGGACACGGGTGACGTTTACGTCCTTTTCGGTAGAAAATGGCTGGGACCCTCTCTACATCTTTAACTCCAATGTAGTGGGCACCAACCTGGTAAACGGCGGTGGTGCTGTGCCGATTGGTGTCGGTGCCGGCTGCCCTGCTGCTCCAGCGGGAGGCTTTTATTCCAGCCCAGGCACCGTTATCGCCAACACTGGTATCGCTGCAGTAGGCACTAATGCCTCTGAGGCATTGTCTTTCACATTTGCTTCTGATTTCTCCATAACCCTCGCTGGGTGGGCTGCTACGGTAGATCAGGTAGCTAAGCTGCAGTGTGCCCTGGTTCAACCGGCTAACATCACAGTGAATGCTTCGGCTACGGGTTGCCCG
>Ga0101944_10002168_pt1 | contig 33550 bp, 34 predicted proteins | sample DewCreD2012metaG_FD_75245 | JGI IMG/M metagenome (GOLD analysis project Ga0101944, IMG submission 75245) | Hot spring sediment bacterial and archeal communities from British Columbia, Canada, to study Microbial Dark Matter (Phase II) - Dewar... ... | reverse complement strand
CCATCGGCGGTTCGCAAGCCCGCGAAACCGCTCTCGCCGTTGACAAGGCGGATGGCTTCCTGCGCCAATTCATCCAGGATGACGTCCACGTCCAACGTTGCGTTCAGTTTCGTGCTGATGCGAAACAACGTTTGGATCGTCGCTTCCGATTGCTTGAGCTGCTCGACCGCGGCTTGCAATGCGGCGGTGCGATCACTGACCCGTTGTTCCAGTTCGGCATTCAGGCGTTGACTCTCGCGATACAGCCGGGCCTTGTCCAGATAGATGGCGATGTGGCTGACCAGATTCTCGGCCAGGGCCAGCGCGTTCAGATCAAAGCGGCGACCGGACTCGGCCGCTACAAAGGTGATCGCGCCCAGCGTCTGTGGCCGCGCGATCAACGGCACGATCATATACGAATTGATCGCCGCCGCGGCCGCCTGTTGGTTCGCGGTCGCGTCCGAAACCAACTTCGGTGCGCCATTGCGCAGCACGGCCGGCAGCCCATCCACCTCATCACTGGGCAAATAGTTTTGCAGCCAATCGTGCGCGGCCTGCGGGGTGCCGATCCCGGCCGGCGCCACCGCCACCTGTTCAAGCGTGCCATCGGCTTGCAGCAGGTGGACGGCACACCAGTCGGCCAGCTGCGGCACGGCCAGTTGCGCCAACGTGGTGAGCTGTGTCTCGTAACCCACGGCGCTCGCCAGTCGGGCGCTGGCTTCGGCCAGCAGCCGGTTGGCCTCGTGAAGTTGCTGTTGCGCCGTGCTGTCGCGGGACATGGCGACGATGCTGATCAGCGTCGTCTTATCGTCCTGAATCAACGAGGCGCTGACGTGCGCAATAAACGTCGTGCGATCCTGCCGTTGGACTAAAAATTCACCCGACCAACTCTCGCCGCGCCGCAGTTGCCCCAGATTGGCGCGGGCCGACTCCATCAGCAGCGGGGCCGCCAGCACCTCGTCGATATTGCGGCCCTGCACGTCGGCCACCGGCCAGCCATACAGTTTCTCGGCAAACCGATTCCAGAAGATGATGCGGCCGGTCAAATCGACGGCCAGAATGGCCTGCTCCACGGCATTCAGCAGTTGAGCTTCAAACCGAAGTCGATCATCATTGGAGTCGAAAACGGGTGTAGACGACATCGAACTACCCCTGCTTTTCTCTGCGTGTTGCTTGCCACACCGGCGTTCTTGAAACGACGCCGCTGAGTTCATTATAGCCCCGACTCGGTCGCGTGATACATCGAAATCCGCGATTTTGGCCCGTGTAGGACAAATACTGACAGCCGGTTACGCGCCATGCCTACAAATTTTTCAGCCGCGCGCTGATAGCCAGCGGCCTGCGAAGCCGCTATCATGAAGTCGCACCAATCCGCACTACATCGGTCGGACTCATACCCATGACAACTACTGAATCGTCGCAGGCCACACCCTGGCCAACCTGGACACCCCCGGCTTCAAGCAGGTGCTGCTGAGCCTGGATGACTTTGTGAAGACGACGGTCAGCACCCGCCCGGGCGACGAGGTGTGGCCGTCGGCCCCGCGCCTGGTCGGCGAACTGGGCCTCGGCGTGGAGACCATACCGCCGGAGACCGACTACGCTGACGGCGCGCTGCGCCAGACGGGCCAACTCCTGGATGTGGCCCTGCATGGCCCCGGCTTCTTCCGGGTGCAGACGCCGGCTGGCGAGCGCTACACGCGCGACGGCCGTTTCCTTAAAGACGCTGACGGCAACCTGGTGACGGTGGACGGATACGCCGTGCTGAACGAGGCCGGCGCCCCGATCACGCTGCCGGATGGCCCAGTGGCGATCGGCGGCGACGGCGCGATCACGGTGGACGGCCAGGCCGTCGGCCAGCTTGGGATCGCGTCCTTCGCCGATCCGGAGGCGGAATTGACGCGCGACCAACCCAACCTGTTCGCGGCTGCCGGCCAGCCGACCGGCGTGGAACGCGGCACGGTTGTGCAGGGTTTCCTGGAGACCGCCAACGTCAACCCGGCCCAGTTGATGACGCAGATGGTGGCCGTCAACCGCGCCTACGAGGCGGCGCAGATGCTGGTCCAGGTGCAGGACCAACTCCTCGGGCGCGCGATCGCGACCCTGGGACAGCTTTGAGATAGGAGCGGCCGATGTCCAACGGTTTGACCCAACTCCTGGCCGTGGCCCGCAGCGGAATGCTGGCCCGAATGTTTGATCTGGATGTCGTCGGCGCCAACCTCGCCAACGTCAACACCAACGGCTACAAAGGGGCCCGCGCTAATTTCCAGGAGATGCTGTCGGCGGCGGGGGCGACCGGCACCCCCAACGGCGCCGGGCCGCGCGCCACGCAGAATCTCATGACCCCCGGCACCCTGCGGATCACGAGCAATCCGCTGGACCTGGCGATTGAAGGCGAGGGCTTCTTCGCCGTCACTTTGCCGGATGGCCGCACCGCCTACACCCGGGATGGGGCCTTCCAGCGCGACGCCAACAACCAGATCGTCACCGCCGCCGGCCTGCCGTTGGTGTGGGAGGGTCAACTGCCGGCGAATCTCGAGGACATGCACGTCAACCCGGACGGCACGGTCATGGTCAAGCAGGCGGGCGCATGGTCTCAGGCCGGCCGTATCCCGCTGGCCCGCTTCGCCAATCCGACGGCCCTGGCCGGTTATGGCCAGAACGCCTGGCTGGCGACGGACGCCTCCGGGCCGGCGCAGACGGGCAATCCGACGACGGACGGGTTTGGCGTCCTCCACGGCAATGCCCTGGAGAGCTCCAATGTCAATCTGGCCGAGGAGATGACGCACCTGATCGCGTTGCAGCGCGCTTACAGCCTGTCGGTCCGCGCTTTCCAGCAAACCGACCACATGTTCGACCTGGCTATCCAAATGCGCCGAGGCTGATCAAGAATCGGTCACAGATGCCGATAACGTGTTACGGAAAGATATCGTTGCGGCTATCTGGCAGACGGAGGCAGGACGGTCATGAAGATCGAGAACAACGGCTCCAATCCCATTTCGCAGGCCCGGCTGACCGGTGCCGCGTCGGTCGAGGGCGCGCGGGCGACAGGCGCCGCCCGGTCGAGCGAAGGCGCCGCCGGCCGGGACCAGTTGACGCTTTCGGATCAGGCGCGTCTGTTGAGCAGGGCGCAGGCGGCGCTGGCGGAGCAGCCGGACGTCCGCGCCGAGAAGGTGGAGCCGCTCAAACACGCCGTCGAATCCGGCGCGTATCAGGTGCCGGTGCATCAACTGGCGCGCCGGTTGATCGCGCGCCTGTAAAGGATCAGGATGGACATGCCCGACACTGTTACCGTGCCGCTGGCTGCGCTGGAGACGGCGCTGGTCCAGGAATTCCGGCAGCTGCAGACGCTGGAAGCGCTGACCCGCGCTGAGCGCCAGGCGCTGACCCGCGGCGCCGCCGACGAGCTGGAAAGCGTGTTGGCGCAAAAAGCCGCTGTCGAGGCCGAGCTGAGCCAGCTGGAGCGCGCGCGCGAAGCGGCGCTGGAGGCCTGGGCGCGCGCGTCCGATTGGGCGGGGGCGCGGCCCGTGTTGTCGGACATGCTCGGCCACCTGGAGCCGGCGGTCGCCGGCCGTCTGAGACATCTGCGTCAGGGCATCCTGGCCCTGGCCGGCGAAATCGCCGAGCTGACGCGCGGCAACCGGGCGCTGGCCGCTTCGGCCCTGGAGCGGGTGGCGGCCGTGCGCGAGTTCTTGCTCGGCCTGGATCAGCCGGCGGCGGGCTACCAGCCCTGGGGCGCCGCGCCGGCCCGCGCGCACGCGACGCTGACCCGGGAGCATTGGGCCTGAGGTCGAGGAGACGATATGCCGTCGTTATTTTACGGGATCAACCTGGCGCTGCGGGCGGTGCTCAGCCATCAGCAGGCGATTGAAGTCACCCAGCACAACGTCGCCAACGCCAACACGCCGGGCTACCGGCGGCAGCAGGCGGTGCTGGTGGCCGGTCTGCCTTATGCCCCGCCGACCCTGATGCGCGAGCTGGCCGCCGGCCAGATGGGCGGCGGCGTGCGCGTGGACCGTATCCAGCGCTTCAACCTGGAATTTTTCGATGGCCGTTACCGCCGCGAGCTGGCCGAAGCCACCCGGTGGCAGGCGGAACGGGATGTGCTCCAGCAGGTTGAATCCACGCTGGCCGAATCAACCCCGGACGGCCTGCTACCGAAGCTGGACGAGTTTTGGGCGGGATGGCAGGCGTTGAGCGCGGACCCGACCAACACCGCCCTGCGCGGCGACCTGCGCGAGCGCAGTTCGGCCCTCGCCCAGGCGCTTAACCGGCGCGCCGGCGCCCTCGCGGCCTTGCGGGTCGATCAGGACCTGGCCATTCGCCAGCGCGTGGACGAGATCAACGCCGCCGCCAGCCAGATCGCGCGCCTCAACGTCGAGATCGCGCGGGTGCTGGGCGTGGGCGACCAACCCAACGACCTGATGGATGAGCGCGATCGGATGCTGGACAAGCTGGCGACGCTGGCCGGGGCCGAGTCCCACCTGCAGCCGAACGGCGAGGCGATCGTCTCGATCAACGGCCATGCCCTGGTCGTCGGCCGCACGACGTTTCAGGTCAGCGCCGTCCCGGACGCCGCCAACGCCAATCTGGCGCGGCTGGTCTGGCAGGATGGGCAGGCCTTCAGCGCGCCGCGCGGTGAACTGAAGGGTTTGTTCGACGCCCGCGATCGCGTCATCCCGGACCAGCAGAACGGCCTGGATAGTTTTGCGGCGACGCTGATCAACCAGGTCAACGCGCTGCACCGCGCGGGTTTCGGCCTGAACGGCGCCACCAACCTGGATTTCTTCGCCGGGACGGACGCGTTGTCCATGCGGCTGGACGCCGCCATCACCGATCCGGTCAACGGTATCGTGAACATTGCCACCGCCGCCGCCGCCGGCAACCCGGGCGATGGCAATGTGGCCCGGCAGATCTTCGATTTGCAGCAGGCGTTACTCATGAACGGCGGCACGGCGACCCTGAACCAGTTTTACACTGCCCAGGTCGGGCGCCTGGGGCTGGAGGGGCGAAGCGCCACGGCGGCGGCCGAGGATCGGGGCCTGGTGGCCGAGTCGCTGGACAGGCAGCGCGAGTCAATCGGCGGCGTGTCGCTGGATGAAGAGGCCGCCAACCTGGTGCAATCTCAGCGCGCCTACGAGGCGGCGGCCCGCATGATGACGACCATAGACGAAATGATCGACCGGGTCATCAACGGCATGGGGCGCGTCGGCCTGTAGGCTGAGGCGCTGGGCAGAAAGGATGGTCGGGATGCGCATCAGCAGTCGTATGATGGTGGAGGACGCCGTCGCCCACATGAACGACAACCTCGAGCGGTTGAGCGTCCTGCAGACGCAGGTCGCGTCCGGCAAGGTCATCCACACGCCGGCCGACAACCCGGCGGTGGCGGCGGCCAGTCTCAGCCTGCGCTCAACCCTGCAGACCAACCAGGCGTATCTGGACACCGGCTATGTGACGCGCGACTGGCTCAGCGCGAACGAGCTCGCCCTCAAGGACCTGGTCGACATTGCGACGCGCGCCCAGCTGCTCACCAACCAGGGTCTATCCGACACGCAGGGGGTGACCGAACGGCAGGTGCTGGCCCAGGAACTGGACGGCCTGCTCCAGCACGCCGTGGGGGTTGGCAACACCCAGCACCAGGGCAAATACCTCTTCGCCGGGTTCAAGGTGACGACCCAGCCTTACACGTACACGGGCGCCGGCGTCACGAACAACCTGGCCTCGACCGCCGACGCCATGCAGCAGAGCATTGCGCCCGGGCAGACCCTCACGGTCAATATCGACGGCAACACGGCTTTCACGCCGCTGTTCAACGCGCTGATCAGCGCCCGCGACGCCCTGGCCGCCGGCAACATCCCGGCCGCGCAGGCGGCCGTCGGCGCCCTGTCGGCGGCGCTGACCGGGCTCACCGCTGTGCGCACGACGAACGGCGCGCGCCAGCGGCAACTGCAGACGGAGATGGATCGCCTGGAACGGACGAAGATCGACCTCAAAAACCTTCTGACACACAAGGAGGACGTCAACCTGACGGAGGCGATCTCCATGCTCAAACAGCAGGAGACCGTATATCAGGCGACTTTGGAAGTAGGCCGGCGCGCGATCACGCCCAGCCTGTTTGATTATTTACGGTGATCGCCTCAGGAGGACATGATGACCGCGCCTGCTATGACAACGGCAGAGCTCAACTTCCCGGAAGGCCTGGTGGGTTGTCCGGAATGGCAGCATTTCGTGCTGGAAAGCAACCCGGCGATGGCGCCCGTGGTGCTGCTCAACTCGACCGATGAGCCGATCCTGTCTTTGCCGGCCGTGAATCCCTGGCTGGTGAAGCCGGATTATGCGCCGACGCTGGGCGACGCCGATCGGCTGGCGCTGGCGCCGGAGTCCGATTCGGACCTGGAATGGCTGGCGGTGCTTAATATCCAGCCGGAGCCGTTGCGGGTGACGGCCAACCTGCTTGGCCCGCTCGTCGTGAACCGCCGGACCGGGATGGCCCGGCAGGTGATCCTGTCTAACTCGGGCTACCCGGCCGCGTACCCGATCCAGGCGCCCTGGCAACCCGCCGCCGGGCCGGAGGTGAGGCATGCTCGTCCTGACGCGACGGCCTGAAGAAAGCCTGGTCCTCACGCTGCCCGGCGCGGGCGAGCCGATCGTCGTCGCCGTCCTGGGGGTGGACGGCGACAAGGTCAGGCTCGGGATCCAGGCGCCGCGCAGCGTCACCGTGTTGCGCCGGGAATTGTGTGAGGCGGTGCGCGAGCAGAATCTGGCGGCCGCGCGGCGGGCGAGCGACGCCTCCGCCCTGCCGGCTGAGGCCCTGCGCCGACTGCTCGGCGAGCGCGAGTCGGAGAGGCGTGAGGCCGCCGGCTGAAGCCGTCATCTTTAGGCGGTGATCTATGTCTGATGTCGCAGTGCTGGTTCTGGACGACGACGAATCTCTCCTGGTGGTGCTGACGTTGCTGATCCGCCGCGAGGGCTTTCGGGCGCTGACGGCGCTGTGCGCTGAAGAGGCGTTGGCCGTCATCGAGCGCGAGCGCATCGCCGTGGTGTTTGTGGACCAGAACCTGCCGGATCTGCCGGGCATCGAGTTTCTCAAGATTGTGCGCCGGCGCTGGCCCGACATCATCCGCGTGATGTTGACCGCCTCGGCTGACACGCAGACTGCCATCTCTGCCATCAACGAGGGCCATGTCTACCGTTACATGACCAAGCCCTGGAATAACAATGAACTGCGCGCCGTCGTGCGCGACAGCGTCCATTTCCACGAGTTGTTACGCGAGAACCGGCGGTTGTATGAGTTGAGCGTCAACCAGGCTGTCCAACTCCGGGCGCTGAACGAAGACCTGGAGAAGAAAGTCGCCGAGCGCACAGCCGAGATCGAGGCCAAGAATCTGCAGTTGGAGGAGAACTTGCTGGACGTCATCCGGCTGCTCACCGGCGTGCAGGAATTGCGCAACTCGTCGATGGCGGGCCACGCCCAGCGCGTGGCCGAGGCCGCCCGCTGGCTGGCCCAGGCGTTGGGCCTGAGCGAGGACGAGCAGCGCGACATCGAGATTGCGGCCACCCTGCATGATGTGGGCAAACTCGGCTTGCCGGATCGCGTCTTTCACAAAGACACCTACAGCCTGAGTCGTGACGACCAGGAATTGATCCGGCAGAGCCCGCTGCTGGGCGAAGGGCTGCTGGCCTCCATCCCGCGCCTTGACAACGTGGCCCATATCGTCCGGCATCAAGGCGAATGGTACAACGGCCGTGGCTACCCGGATGGGCTGGCCGGCGACGCGATCCCCATCGGCGCGCGCATTATCGCGGTCGTGGACGGCTATGAGAAACTCGGCGGCGATTGGCAGGCCGTCCTGCAAGGGGAGGGGCGTCGCTTCGACCCGCGTATTGTGCGTGAGTTCCGGCGTTACCTTGATGAGCGACGCGTGGCCGCCCAATCGGGCACGGAAGTCCGCATCAACCCCGGCGACCTGCGCGAGGGCATGATCCTGACCCGCGACCTGTACACCGGGCGCGGCCTCCTGCTCGCCACCAGCGGCAAGATGGTCGACCAGCCGACGCTGGCCAAGATCCGCAACTTCAACCGCGTCGATCCCATCCAGGGGCGCGTCTACGTTCACGTCTGAGTTCTGCCCAACCTCCTGAGGGCGGACGCGCCCCTCGTTCCACTCGGGCGCGTTTCCATTTTGTTCCTGAGAAGCGCCCGTAAACGAGATCAGGGAAAGGGGATCATCGGGGCAGGGTGCGCTGCCGGACGCGATAGACGTACGCCAGCACCTGCGCGACGATCGCATACAACTCGGGCGGGATGACGGCGTCGAGCTCCACGGTCGCCAGGGCGGCGGCCAGGACGGGGTCCTCGCGGATGGGGATGCCGTTGGCGCGCGCGGCGGCGAGGATCTGTTCCGCGATGCGCCCCTGGCCGGTGGCGAGTACGCGCGGCGCGGCATCTTTCTGGGGCTCATAGCCGAGCGCCACTGCGCGCGACAGAGTGGTTTTAGCCCGAAACACCTGGCCGGGATAACGCATCGTCAGGCCTCCAGGTTTACGTGGTGCGGGCTGGCGCGGGGTGATCCGGCGCTGGCGCTCCCCGGCGTCGGCGGCGCCGGCTGGCCGACCCGGCAGCTGGCCGACTTGAGGTGATAGCCCAACTGCTCCAGGCCGGCTTCCAGATGGGGCAGTTCGGCTTCAGCGCCCGCGCGCAGCGTCTCGTCGGTCGCCGTGATCCAGGCGCCGATCTGACGGTCCGCCACCGAGAGGTCGATCTCCAGGGCATGGTCGTCGTCAAGATCCAGCTGCAGGACCAGGCGGGTGTGGGCGGCGTCGAGGACATCCCCCTCCTGGCCGGGGCGGTAGGCGACGCGCAGATGGGCCGTCGGGTCGTTGGGGAGACCGACAGGAACATCCAGCCTGAACCAGTGACCCTCGCCCGGCGTGGGGTTCGGGGCGACGTTCCGAAATTGCGCCAGGCGGGCCGCGTCCAGGAACTGGTCCAGGTCCTTCACGACCGCTTCCAGCTGGGGCTGGCCGGCCGAAATCTGCGCCAGCTCAGCGCGCAGCCGGGCCAGAGTCAGCAAATTATCGGACGAGGGAGGCGGTGCGGCTTGCGCCAACTGGCGTTCGATAGGCTGGCCGAGGATCTCGACAAGCGCCCGGAGCTGTTCAGTGATCTGGTCGGGCCCGGCGCTCCAGTTCAGCCGAAGTTTGGTCAGCACAGCCAGTCCATCGCGGACGAGCCCGGCCAGGTCCTTGGGCAGCGTGTCCGTCGGGAGAGATTGGAGCCGGGTCTGCAGCCGGGCCAGCGGCTCGCCGAGTTCAGAGGGCGCGCTCGCCAGCAGGGAAAGCGCGCCAGGCGTCACCGGCAGCCCGGCTGCCTTGAGGCCGGCGGCCCGTTGCGCGTCCGTGGCCGTCCACGCTGACAGTTGGCCCAGCGCCTCGCCCAGTTCAGCAATGAGGGCTGGCGTCACGGGCAGTCCGTGGTCGAGCAATGCCCGCGCCAGGTTCAGGGTGGCCGTGTCGCCCGGCAGACCGGCTTGTTTGAGCAGACCTGGCAGGAGATCGGGCTGGGAGGTCGGGGAGGGCGGCGGCCCGGTGGCGGCGTGGTCGACGAGTTGCAGAACCGGGGTCTGGTCCGCAAACCCGCGCACGATGAATTGCGCGGTGCGCCGGTCGGCGAGGGCCCGGGCCTGGTCGGACGCCGTCAACCGCGCGACCACCGGCACTCCATCCACCCCCAGCACGACGTGATCGGTCGCAATCTGCAGGACCTCGGCCGTCAGGCGTTGATTCAGGCGCAGGGTCAGAGGGGTATCATCGGACCGCGTAACGGCGATGACGGGCGGCGTGCCGGGGATGGGAAACATGGGGACATCGTCTCTTGCGTAGTGCGTAAGAGCTTATCTCTAAACCCGCCCGATAGCCGACGGCAGTGCCGTCGGCGACGCCTCTGCTGAGGTTTAGAGACAGGTTCTAAATCGTCAGGAAATACGCACTACGCAAGATGCCAACAGCCTTATCGCTTCAAGTTCACCAGTTCTTGCAGCATCTCATCTGAGGTCGTGATGACCCGCGACGATGCCTGGAAGCCGCGCTGAGCCAGGATCATGTTGGTGAACTCCTGGGCCATATCCACGTTCGAGGCTTCCAGGTAGCCTGAAACGACGGTGCCGCGCCCGCCGGTGTTGGCGGTGCCGACCTGGGCCTCCCCCGAATTCAGGCCGAGCCGGAACAGGTTCTGGCCGGCGTGCTCCAGGCCGGCCGGGTTGATGAAGTTCGCCATGGCAATCTGCCCGACCCGCTCCTGCAAGCCGTTGGAGTACAGGCCGAAGATCTCGCCGGTGTTCGAGATGACGCTGAAACCGGTCAGGCTGCCGGCGGCCAGGCCGTCCTGGTTGGAGAGCGCCACATCGCTGCCGGTCGCCAGTTGGGTCAGGTTGCTCATGTCGAGCGTGGCCGTGGTCGCCGCCGCGCCGCCGCTGCCCGGGATGGTGATGGTGCCGGTGCCGCTGACGTACTGGCCCTGCGCGTTGAAGGTGGCGGTGCCGCCGCCCACGCCCGCCGCCGGCGACCCGGCGCTGGCCGCCCAGGTCCAGGTGTTGGCGGCCGTGTGGGTGTAGGTCACGGTCACCGGGTGCAGCACGCCGAGCGAGTCGTATACGCCGACCGTCGCCGTAAACGTGCCGCCGATGGGCTCGGTTGAGTCCAGGTTGCCGCGCAGAGTGGCATTGGTGGTGGCGCGGGCCAGGGTCGAGTTGACCGGGATGTTGATCTGGCTCAGCGGCAGGCCGGTGTCGATGACGCCGGTGGAGCCGCTGACGGTCTGCGCCTGCCAGCCCAGGATGCGCATGCCGGTGGCGCCATTCACCAACACGCCGTCGGCGTCCATCTCCAGGGCGCCGTCGCGCGAATAGAAACGATCGTTGCCGTTGGCGTAGATGAAGAAGCCGTCGCCCTGGATGGCCATGTCGGACACGCGGCCGGTGCTCTGCATGGCGCCTTGCGTGAAGTTGGTGGTGGTGCCGCCCAGCCGTACGCCCAGACCGACCTGGGTGGGGTTGATGCCGCCCAGCGCCTGGGTCGGGCCGGCGCCGGCCGCCACCATTTCCGAGATCTGGTCCAGGAACGTCACCCGGCTGCCCTTAAAGCCGTGGGTGTTGACGTTGGCCAGGTTGTTGGCGACCACGTCCATATAGGTCTGGTGCAGGGTCAGGGCGCCAATCGAAGTGAACATCGAGCGTAACATCGGAACATCTCCTGTGGGAGGCGGATCGACGACCCGCCTGTGTGAGGCAGGCTTCCTCCAGGAGGGCCAGCCTGCGGATTGAATTGACTAAGCTTTATCCTTGTCGGCGAGGACGACGCTGTCGATCTGCGTAAACACGCCCTCGCCCCGGCTGGCGCCGTCGATGGCGGTGACGACCAGCCGATTTTTGACGTTGACGATGAAAGCCAGGTCATCCATCAGCACCAGCGACTCCCGGCCGCCGCGCTGGGCGGCCCGGTTGACGGCGTCGTTCAGGCGCGTCAGACCGTCGTCGTTGAGCTGGATGCCGCGGGCCTCGAGCCGTTTCTGAGCATGGTTCGAGAACCGCACCTGGGCCTGGTCCAGCGCCTCGTCGAACGAGACGCCGGCGGCCGGGGTCGGCCGCCCGGCCGGACGGCTGTATCCGCCCGGCGCTGGTTGCGTCGTCTGGACGCGGAGCGGGTCGGCCATATCACACGCTCGGGACGGCGTCGCGGTCAACGGCGCTGACGCCGATGACGCTCGACAGCGTAATCGCGCCGCCGCCGACGAGCAGGCGGGCCTCGTCGCCTTCCAGCGTGACGCCCGTGACCACGCCGGTCTGCGTCTGGCCGTCATCGCCGCGCGCGGTGACGGCCTTGCCGATCAGGGCCGCCGCTTCGCCCAGGCGGTTGGACTGAGCCAGCGACTTGAGCAGGGCGTTCATCTTCTGCAGTTCCTGCAGCGAGTTCATCTGCGTCACCTGGCCCATGAAATCCTTGTCCTGGACCGGGTCGAGCGGGTTCTGGTTGCGGAGCTGGGCGAGCAGCAGTTGCATGAACTGCGCGGGATCGTCGCTGAAGCCGCCCTTCGCGGTCTGGGCAACGCCGGCGACCGGCGCGCCGGTATGGGCGATCGGACTGGTGATCATCTGGCCTCCTTTCCGGTTCAGATACGGTAGTCGACGCGCGCGCCATTGCTTATGGCGGGCACGCTATCCAGCCCGGCTTCGACGGGCCGGGCCGCGCTCTCGGCCGAGGTCATGAGCGGGGCCGTCCGGGCCTGTTGCCAGGTGAAGGCGGCGCCACCCTGGTGTTGACCCAGACCCACCGACAGGCCGGCCACGGTCAGGCCGGAGGCGGCCAGCGATTCGCGCAGGTCAACCAGATGTTGCTGCAACAGGCTGCCCGTCGCCGGCAGGTCAGCGGTCATCGTCACGCGCACGCCCTCGACGCCGGTGGTCAGTTGCAGGTCGATGCGGCCGAGTGATTCGGGCTGAAGGTGAACATGGAGCGTCGTCTGCCCGGAGCGGCTCAGCGTTTCCACGCCGCGCACGACCTGCGGCAGGACAGCCTCTGGGGAGGCCGTCGGTGTTTTGAGCTCAGAAGCCTCCGCCAGGCGGGCCGGCTCGAGCATGGGTTGCGTAGGCGCCGTGGCCGCAGCTGCGCCAGGCATGACCATGGTCTGCGCCTGGACGTCCGGCGCTGGGTCCGTGGCTGACGCCCTGGCTGCGACAGGGATCTTTGGCGTGGCTGGCTGGGCCGAGATGTTGAGCGCCTCGGCTGAGACGGTGGCCGCGTCCGCCGTCGCGACGGCCGTGCTCGCGGCGGTCATCCAGGATTGGAACCCCCGTGCGGCCTGCAAGGCGCTCTGCGGATCAGGGGCGGCCTCCGGCATCGCGCCGCCGGAGATAGTCTCGGCCAGGGCCAGGCTGGGTGCGCCGGGGGCCGGGCTGCTGACGAGGGGTTGGGCGTCGGGCGCCTCGGCGGCCGGCGGCTCCGCGCTGGGGGCGGCGATGGGCTGTGTCCTGCCCGGGACGTTGAGCAGGGCCGCCAGGGCCGCGAGCACGCTCGCGTCCATCAGCGGTAAGGCCGCGTCGGCCTCCACTTCAGCCTCGGCCAGCACGGCCTCAAACGGCGGGCCGGAGGCCGTATCGGCGGCCTGGCCGGCGCCAGGTTGGGCCGGCGGGCGCAGCCCCGACAGAGGGGGCGGCTGCGCCGCCGGCAGGGCAAGGCTATCGGACATGGATTACCTCCCGGTAGCGATAGATTTCAGCAAGAGCATTTTCTTGCTGATCAGCTGCGAAAGCGCCTGAAAGCGGATGCCGGTCTCGGCCATCTGGGTAAGCTCCTGGTCAATGTCCACGTTGTTGCCATCGGCCCGGGTGCTGCCGCCCGTGCGCGCCTCCAGGCTGATCAGCGCGGTCGGGTCGCCGGCGCCGGTCAGGTGCGCGCCGTCGGTGACGGCCAGCCGTATCGCCCGAGTCTCGCGCTGGGCCTGTTGCAGAGCCGCCTCGAACGTCACGGACTGGGCCTTGAAACCGGGCGTGTCGATATTGGCCAGGTTGCGGCCGATGACCTCCTGGCGCAAGGCCAGCCCGTCCAAGGCGGTCTGGGCGGCACGGAAACCCGGATCGGAAAACAGCGCTTCAGTCATGGCTCAGGCGCTCCACTCATTCATCAGTTGCAACACTTTGGGCACGTAGGTCTGTGTCTCGCGGTAGGGGGGGATGCCGCCGTACCTGTCCACGGCGCCGGGCCCGGCGTTGTAGGCGGCCAGCGCGTAGGCGACGTTGCCGTCGTAGCGGTCGAGCAGTTGGCGCAGCAGGCGCACGCCGCCATCCACATTCTGAGCGGGGTCCAGCGAGTTGGTCACGCCCAGGCCGGCCGCGGTGCCGGGCATGAGCTGCATCAGGCCCTGCGCCCCGGCGCGCGAGACGGCGTTCGGGTTGAAGTTGGACTCGGCCTGGATCACGGCCTTCACCAGACGCGGGTCCACGGCGTAGCGGGCCGAGGCCTGCTGGATCAGGTCCTCAAAAGCAGCGGGTCGGCTGGCGTTCGCGGCCGTGGAGTTCGTGGTCGGGGCGGCCCCGGTCTTTGGGCCGGCGTCCGGCAGCCGGTCAAGCAGCTTCTCGATCAGCTGCAGGAGCACCATTTGCAGGGAGGTGTCAATCGATCCGAACATGGCGGCCTCAGCTGGCGGCGCGCTGATGGGCGCGCATGATGTAGAGGTCGTCGCGCAGCGCGTTTTCCAGGCGCATCTGCTCGGCGCGCTGCTGGGCGATCTCCTTATTCTTGAGTGTGACGAGCGTCTCCTCGTCTTGTTTGGCCGTGATCAACCGGCGGCGATGCTCGTCGATGCGTTGGGCCAGCTCGGCCAGGGCCGTCTGCTGCTGCGCCAGGCGTTTTTCGAGATGCCGGAGGTTGAGGCGCATTTGCGTGAGGCTGGCCAGGTCCAGCACGCCGGCCTGCTTCTGCCGCAGCTCGCCGAACAGGCTTTGCCGGCTGGCTTCCAGCGCCTCGAGGGCGCGCCGCGCCTGTTGCTGCTCGAAGAGCAGGCGGCCGAGCTCGATCTCCAGCCCTTCCACGCGGCTGTGGCGGTAGTCCAGCACGGTCTGCAACGAAAATTCAATTGACATGCGCGCCTCCAGCGCCGGCTTCGAGCGCGCCCAGGCGTTGGAGCGTGTCCTCGAACGGCGTGAACTCGACGCTCTGTTGCAGGAAGCCCATGAGCGCCGGCAGGGCGGCCAGCGCGGCGTCGATCTCGGGATCGGAGCCGGCGACGTACGCGCCGATGTTCACCAGATCGCGGGCTTTCTCGTAGGTGGCCAGCAGTTTACGGGCGCGGGCCGCCTGCGCGCGGTGTTCGGGCGTGGTGACGGCCGGCATAACGCGGCTGACGCTGTTGAGCACGTCGATGGCCGGATAGTGATTGCGCGCCGCCAGCTCGCGCGTGAGCATGATATGCCCATCCAGAATGCTGCGGGCGGCGTCGCAGATCGGCTCGTTGAAGTCGTCGCCCTCGACCAGCACGGTGTAGAAGCCCGTGATGCTGCCGCGATCCGAGGTGCCGGCCCGCTCGAGCAGCTTGGGCAGCAGCGCGAACACGGACGGCGTGTAGCCTTTGCTGGCGGGCGGTTCGCCGATCGCCAGGCCGACCTCGCGCTGCGCCATCGCGAAGCGCGTCACCGAGTCCATCAGAAAGGTCACGTCCAGGCCCTGATCGCGGAAATACTCGGCGATGGTGGTGGCGACCCAGGCCGCCTTGAGGCGGACCAGGGCGGGCTGGTCGGAGGTGGAGACGACCACGACCGAGCGGGCCAGGCCCACCTTGCCCAGGTCGCGGTCGATGAACTCCTGCACTTCGCGCCCGCGCTCGCCGACCAGGGCGATGACGCTGACGTCGGCGCGCGAGCTGCGGGCGATAGCGCCCATGAGCGTGCTCTTACCGACGCCGCTGCCGGCGAAGATGCCGAGGCGCTGGCCCTTGCCGGCGGTCAGCAGACCGTCGATGGCGCGCACGCCCGTGATGAGCGGCGCCGAAATCGGGCGGCGGCGGAGGGGGTGGGGCGCCGAGTTGTAGATCGGGGCGGTCTCGGTCGCCGTCAACGGGCCGCGGCCGTCGATCGGGCGGCCGAGCCCATCCAGCACGCGTCCCAGCAGCCCGCGCCCGACGGGCGCGCGGAAGACCGAGCGCAGCGGGAACACGGGGCTGCCGGGCTGGATGCCATGCATCTCGCCCAGCGGCATGAGCAGCGTCCGCTCGTCCCGAAACCCGACGACTTCGGCCTGCAACGGCGTCCGCGCGCCAGCGGCGCGGATCTCGCACACTTCGCCCACCTGGGCATCCAGGCCGCGCGCTTCGACCGTGAGGCCGACCACCTGCGCCACGCGCCCGGACAGCCGCACGGTCTTCAGACCGGCCAGCGCCCGGCGATAGCGGGAGAGATCGACGGACTGCGGCAGGGTCATGTCAGTCTTCCGGGCTGGCGCCGGCCGGCGCCTGAACGGCGGCGCCCAAGGTCTCGGCCACAAACTGGAGCTGCGTTTCGACGCGCGCGTCCACGGTGCCGTAATCACCTTCGACCAGGCAGCCGCCGCGCCGGATGGCGGGGTCCGGGACCAGCTCCAGGCGCTGGCCCAATTGCGCCGCCTGCTGTTCCGGCCAGCGCGGTCCCAGGACAGCGGCGTCGTCGGGGTGGACATGGACGCGCAGATCGCCCAGCGGTTTGGCCTCCGCCACAGCGCGCACAAAGGCCGCGTGCAGGGCCTCCCGTTCCAGCTGCACCCCCTCGCCAAAGAGCGCGCGCGCGATGTCGATCACCAGCGCCAGGATCATGGCCTCGCTCTGTCGCGCCATCGCCTCGCGCCACACCCGCACCTCATCGACCACGCCCTTGGCGGACAGCAGGATATGCGCCGTTTCCTGCTCGGCGGCCTCCAGCCCCGCCTGACGGGCCTGGCGCGTCACCTCCGCCGCCTGCTCCTGGGCGGCGCGCAGTTCTTCGGCGGCCTGGGCGCGCGCCTTTTCCAGGATCTGCTGGCTCTGGGCAATGGCGGCCGTCAGCAGGCTTTGCTGGGCGGCGTCCAGATCGAGCGGCGCGGAGGCGGGCACAGACGCCGGCGGCGGCGCCGCTTGCGGCTGCGGCTGGACCGCCCCGGCGTTGACCGGCGGGCTCCACTTCACCGCGTGCGCCTTGATGACGCTACGGGATAAACTCATTGCCCCCGCCTCCGCCGGCGATGACGATCTCCTCGGCCGCTTCCAGGCTGCGCACCACATCCACAATCTTGCGCTGCGCGGCGTAGACGTTCTTGGCCAGCTGCGGCCCCATCAGCTCGACCTCTTCTTTGAGCGTCTCCCGCGCGCGCTCGGACATGTTGCGGAAGACCAGGTCGCGGATCTTGTCCGGCGCGCCCTTCAGCGCCAGCACCAGGTCCTGCTTGTTGACATCGCGCAGCACGCGCTGCATCGCGCGGTCGTTGAGCTTGACCAGGTCGTCAAACGTGAACATGTTGGCGCGCACTTCCTCGGCCAGCGCCGCGTTGTTGGCCTCCAGCGCGTCGAAGATGGTCTTTTGCACGCCCCGGTCCACCTGGTTGAGCACCTTCACCAGGAAGGCGACGCCGCCGGTGGCCTTGTAGTCGGCCTCGCTCAATACGCCGGACAGCTTGCGTTTGAGGCCGCGTTCCACCTGCTCCACGACCTGAGGCGGGATGCGCTCCATCTGCGCCAGCCGCAGCGTGACGTCGCTCTGCAGGTCGGCCGGCATGTTGCTCAGGATGGCGGCCGCCTGCTTGGCCTCCAGGTACGAGAGCACCACGGCGATGGTCTGGGGATGCTCGTCGCTGAGCAGGGTGGCGACCTGGGCCGGGTCGGCGTCGCGCAGGATCTCGAACGACGAGCGCTGCTTGTGCGCGGCCAGCCGCTCCAGGATCTCGGCGCCCCGTCGCGGGCCGACGGCGCGGGCCAGGATCTGGCGCGTGTACTCGATGCCGCCGGTCATCATGCCCATGCCGACCAGCGAGAGCTCGTGGGCTTCGTGCAGGACGGCGTAGCGTATGTCGGAGGACACCGGCCCGACCTCGCTGATGGCGAGCAGGACGCGTTCGAGGTCAACCTCGCCCAGGTTCTGCAGAATCGACGAGGAACGGTCGACCCCCAGCGTCACCAGCAGCGTGGCGGCCTTCTGCAAGCCGGACAATTTGGCGGCGTTGCTCTCGACCATGCTATTTCTTCTCGTCCTCGCTCAGCCACATGCGGATCACCTCGGCCACCGTGGTCGGGTTCTCCTCGGCCAGCCGGACGATGAGGCGCTCGACCTGCTCGTCCTGCGGAGACGGTTGCAGCTGGACGGGCTCAGGCGTGACCGGCGGCGCCGGCGTCTGCGGCGGCGCGGGCAACGGCGCCGCCGCGCCGGGGGTCGTCGCCGCGCCAGCGCCCAAGGGCGCCGCGGCCGGCGTCCCGGCAGCCAGCGCCGCGGCCGGCATGAGCACCGGCGTCCAGGCCTCGGCCGACGCCAGGCGCAGGTTGTTCAGCAGTCGCTGCACGTACCACAGCAGGCCGATCAGCGCGAGCACGGCCAGGACGGCCAGGCCGATCTGGAAGTAGAGTTCCATCTGGTCCTGCTGCTGGAGTTCGGCGGCCTGCGCCTCATAGTAGGTGCGGTCGAAAGCCAGCGACTCCACCGCCAGCGTGTCCCCGCGCGCCGCCTGGATGCCGGCCGCGGCGGCGATGACCGTGCGCAGGCTCTCCAGGCGCTGCGTCTCTGTGATTCCATCCACCATGACGGAGAGCGAGATCTGCTCGATCTGGCCGGGGGCGACGACCTCGTGCGACTCGACGGATGTCATCTCAAAGTTGGTGGTGTTTTCCTGACGCCAGTAGTAGGCGCCCTCCGTCCCGGAGATCGACGTGGTGCTGGTAAGCGGCGGCAGGTTCGCCAGAGCGCCAGGGACCCCGCCCACGGCGAGGCCATCGGCGTTGTACGTCTCCGTCAACGTCTGTGAGCTGCGAACGGCGGTCGTCGCCGGGTCGATGGCCTGCGTGGTGATATTGCGCTGGGTCCAGTCCATGGTCACGCTGGCCTTCACCACGGACTTGTTCGGCCCGAGGACGGTGTCGAGCAATTGCCGGACCTTGGTCTCGATGGCGGCTGCCTGGGCGGCTTCGGCGGCGCGACGGTCGTCGCTTTGCGCGGCGGCCCGGGCCTCGGCGGTCTCGGCGCTGCCGGAGGCCAGCAGGTTGCCGTTGACATCCAGGACCACGACGTTTTCGGGCTTGAGGCCCTCGACGCTGGCCGCCACCAGGTGGGTGATCGAACGCACCTGGCCGGCCTCCAGCGACTGGCCGGGCCGGAATCGCAGCGTGATCGACGCCGTCGTCGGCAGTTGGTCGCTGGTCAGCAGGGTTTTCTCCGGGGTGACGATGTGGACGCGCACACCCTGCACGGCCGTCAGGCTGCCGATGGTGCGCTCCAGCTCGCCTTCGAGCGCGCGCTGATAGTTGACCCGCTGGGTGAACTCGGTCATGCCGAGCGTGGTGCCGCTGAAGAGCTCGAAGCCGACGGTGCCGTTCTGCGGGAGGCCCTGCCGGGCCATGCTCAGCCGCACCTCATAGACCTGATCGGAGGGGACCAGGATGGTGCCGCCGTCTCTCAGTTGATAGGCGACGCCGGCCTCGGTCAGTTTCTCCACGATGACGCCGGCGTCGGCTTCGCTCAGGCCGCTGAAGGCCACGGCGTAGGTCGGGGTGTTGGCCCAGGTCAGGAAGGCGGCGATGGCGGCCAGTCCGGCGACCACCAGCGCGATCAGCAGGCCCCGCTGCAGCCGGCTCTGGCGCTTCCAGAACGCCAGGAATTGTTCGCGAAGAGGGTTGAGGAGGGTCATGGCTCGTCAGATGAGTTTCGGCCGGGTCTCAGACCTGCATCCGCATGACTTCGTGGTAAGCCTCGACCAGCTTGTCGCGCATGGCCAGGGCGACCCGGAATTTGATATCGGTCTGTTCGGACGCGATCATGACCTGGTGCAGGTCGACGTTCTCGCCGGCGGCCAGTTTCTGGATGAGGGCATCGCTGTTGTGCTGGCTCTGGCTCAGCGCGTCCAGCGCCTGGCTGAAAGTGGCGCCGACGTTCTGGGCCGCGCTGGGCGCCGTTGACCGGGCGGCTGAGGCGGCCTGGCCGACGGCCTGCGGGGAGATGGGGGTGATGCTCATGCTGCGCCTCGCGATTCCAGGGTTCAGCCGCGCCCGATCTCCAGGGCGCGCAGCGCCATGCGTTTGGCGGCTTCCACGACGGCCAGCCCGGCTTCGTACGAGCGGGTGGCCGAGAGCAGGTTCGTCATTTCGGTGACGATGTTGACATTGGGATAGGTCACGTAGCCCTCGGCGTCGGCGTCCGGGTGATTAGGCTCATATACCCGCGGCCCGGCCTCGTCGGCGACGATGATCTGCCGCGCCTGGACGCCCTGCATCGGCAGCGCGTCCGACGCCGTCTGGCGCCGGCGGGCGAGCACGAGGGCCGGCAACCACGAACTGTCCTGGCCCTGTGTGGTGAAAACGACCTCCTGCCGCTTGTACGGCCCGCCCTCCGCCGTCCGCGTCGTCTCGGCGTTGGCAACGTTGTTGGCGATCACATCCAGGCGCAGTCGTTGTGCGGTGAGGGCCGAGGCCCCAATCCGCAAGCTATCCCAGAAGCTCATGGCGTTAGTCCAGGTTGCGCAGGGCATCCACCAAGGGGCTATGCCCGCCCCGGTGGAAGAGCGCCTGCCATTCCCACGCCGGGTCATGGCCGCCGCCGTCGGCGTTGGCGATGACCCAGTAGGAATAGACAAAGTTGTATGGCTCACGCTGAGCCATATAGCGATAGGCGTCGGTGACGAGCTGGATGCGCCGGGTTTCGTCCGAGGGCCCGGAGGTGAACGTCCCGCCCTCGGTGCCCAGCATCGGCAGGAGACGGCCGAGTTTGTCCTGCAACACCTGGGCGTAGACCTTGAAGCGCGCGAAGCCCTCCGTATCGTCCACCGGTCGGTCGCCCTGATAGTTGTGGATCGACAGCCACGCGCGGTCCAGCGCCTTCAGTTCGCCGCGTTGCTTGAGCTTGTCCAGGGCCTGCGCCAGGAATTCCGTGTCCTTGAATTCACCGCCCGGGCTAAGTGCGCCGAAGCCGGGCAGGCCGCCATTCTCGGCGACCGTCTTCGCGGCCGGCACCCAGAGGTCCAGATAACGATCCACATCCGGCGGCGCGCCGCCGTTCTCGACCGAATGGTTGGGCTCGTTATAGAGCTGGAAGTAGGCGACGCCCAGGCCCTTGTAGTGCCGCACCATGGCCCCCAGGTCGCCGTTGATGGGCCGCAGGCCGTCGGTGTAGACGCGCAGGATCGGCTCGATGCCGTTGGCTTTCAGTTGCTGGACGAGGTAATCGTTGGCGCCCACGTTTGTGCCGTCGTTCAGGAACGTCACCCACTTGATGCGCATATCTTTCAGGGCGGCGACGTAACGATCGACGACTTCGGGCGTTTGAGCGACCGTGGGGATCCAGTGCATGCCGCGCCCGTTGTCTTGAGGCGGACGTGGGAAATCGGCCAACGCAAGAGCCGTGGTAGCGGCCGGGCTGTCTGCAGGTGCGGCGCTGACGGTCGGGCCAGGGGCATAGGCCTGTCGGACAGCGGCCGGGCTTGCGGTGGTCGGGTAGATCCAGGTTGGGCGAACGGTGGCCGAGGCGGCGCTGGTGGAGCTGGATGGGGCGATAGCTTCCAGGCGGTCGAGGAGGCGCAGCAGGACCTGCGCCAGCATGGTCTCAAACGATGCCCCAACGGCTCCGGAAACGCCGAACCCGGAAGTCTGGCGCGCATCGGCGGCGCCGAGCAGGGCGGTCAGATCGTTGCGAATATCCGAGGTATACACAGTCTCCCGACGCCAGACAGACGAGAAGCGGTCGCCTGAACTGCCAGGTGTATGCTAGCAGTTTCGCCGGGGGGGATCAGTAAAACGAGGCTGAAGCGAGAATAAATTGTGTGTAAAGGGCCGGGCGGCTAGTCCAGGCCCATCTCGAACAGGCTGCGCAGGACAGCGATCACTTTGCCGGTGACCGCGTCCCGTACGATGATGCGCTCGGCATCGGCCTGATCGCGTTCCCAGCGGATACGGCGACCCTGGCTGGCCGGCCGCTCTTCCGCGAAGACGTCCGCCGGCGCATTCGGGGGCGACGCCTCGGGCTGCATAGGAAGCCTCCTTGAGCCCGGCGTCAGTAACCGGCCGGCTGGGCGACAGCCAGATGAGTGGTCGGGACGGGCACCGAAACCTGCGCCGATTGGGCCAGGTTTTTCTCAACTGTGGCCCAGGCCTCGCGCAGGCTGCGCAGGGTCTTGAGCGCCTCGGCGTAATCGCCGGCGCGGATGCAGTCCAGGCACCATTGATACAGCCGGAACAGGCCGGTGGCGGCTTCCGGGTAATCGAAGTTCAGCGAGTCGCGCAGCAGGCTGACGGCCTGGGCCGCGCGCGCCAGATTTTGCTGCTCACAGGCGCGGATAGCGACATCGTACGTCATCACCACCAGATGCAGGGGGCTGGCGCCCATGACTTCCTGTTGCCGATATTCGTGTGCGCGGTAAGCAGTGTACATCGCCGTCTGGCTCCTCGTCTCGGTCTGGGTGTGTAAAGCGTTACGCGTTCAGTATCGTCCGCGAGCCGAGGTCCTATAGCCGCCTGGCATAAAGGCCGTCTGAAATCGGACGACGCCTCAGGCCAGCAATTCAATCAGGTCGCCCTCGTTAAGCTTTTGCAGCTCCTCCGGCGGGATCGTCCGGATGACGCGCCGCGAGCTGGTGTCGACCATGTACACCGTGACGTCGTCCGTCTGGGGGTCGATCTTGAAATGCAGGCGGATGTTGTGGGGCGAGCCGCCGGCGGCGGGCTTGGGCTCCGACGGTTGCGCCGGCGCGTTGGGCCGGTCGGCCCGGGCGGCGCCCGTGGCCGACGCTGCACCGAGGGCCTCGCCGTGGCCGGGGGCCAGGCTGCGGGCCGGATCAGCAGCGCCGATGGGGGGCAGGGCGCTCACCGACGATGAACTGAATTGTTCGGACATGGCGGTTCCTCCATGAACCGAGCCGGTTGCGGCTGTCAGCCGTACTGGCTCAGACCTCCATAGATGCTGGACCACTGCTGCTGCTGATAGCTCATGGACACCAGCAGGGCCTGCATCTGCGCGAACTGATCTGTGAGGGCCTCTTCTTTGTCCACCAGGCGAGCGTTGAAATCGCTGATCGCCCGGTCGGCGTCGGCCAGCTCTACATCGAAGGTCCGGATGGCCGAGTCCATGTAGCCGGTGGTGACGCCCGTAAACATCGCCAGGCGCGTGTCCAGGCTGCCAGCCGCGGCCTCGAACAGCGCCCGCACATCGTCCAGGTTGTCGGCCAGGGCGGCTTCCAGCTTGGCGCTGTCAATCACGCTCGCCTGCAGATTGTCGTCCAGGGCGATCCCGATGGCGCGCAGGCTCTTGAAAGCGCCGCTGTTCGGCGTGTCGGCCATAAACCGATTGAAAAGGTCGCCGCGTAAATCGGCGAAAACAGTGTCGTCGGCGAACAGGCCGCGCGTGTAGGTGGTCACGCCCTCCACGGTGCTGAACGTGGTCGCCGTCTTGTTAGCCAGGTAGGCCTGCACGCTGTTGAACTTACTCAGCAGGGCGTCGATCGCCGTCCGGGCGCCGGAGATATCGGCGCCGATGGTGAGCGCGCCGCTCCGGCCGGCCGCATCGGCGGCCAGATTGAGCGTGACGCCGTCGATGACGTCGGTGAGGCCGGTGTTCCGGGTCCGGGTGACCGGCACGCCGTTGACGGTGAAGACCGCGCTGGCGCCCGCCTGGTGGTTCGCGCCGACAAACGCGCCCTGGGCGTCCACGATGCCCAATGAGAGCAGGACCGTGCTGCCGGCGTCGTCGCTGGCGGTCAGGGTGCCCGTCCCGCCGTGCCGGGAGGCGATGACCAGGCGGTTATCCACGACGCTGGCCGCAACCTCCTGGCCGGAGGCAAAGGTCTTGCTGTTGATCGCGGCGGCCAGAGTGTTCAGGCTGTCGCCGACGGCGACGTCGATCTGGACGCCGTTGAGCTGAAACGAGCCGGACAGGCCGAGGGCCTGGCTGGAGCCGGCCTGCTGGTTGGACCAGATGCGCTCCTCGCGCGCCACGGAGGTGACGTCGATTTGATAGGTGGCCAGGGCGGCTGTGCTGACCGGCGTGGCCGTGAGGACCGTGGCGCCGTCAGCCACGTTAGCGACCGTCGCCTTGCGGCCGATGGCGAGCTTGGTGAGAGGGGTGTCCCGCAGGTCTTGCGCCGCCGTCTGGAGGGCCTTGAGCTGGGCGTTGAGGTCGATATAGGCGCTGCGCCGGACGTCGACCTCGTCGCGCGAGGCCTGCATCCGCAGCAAGGGCTGACGCTCAATGGCCATCAAGCTCTTGGTGAGAGTGGTGAAGTAACTGCTCAGGCTGCTGATGTCCACGCTCATGGCCGGCCTCGCTCGTGGGCGAAAATGGTTGACCGGGGGGCGCCTGACGCGCCCCCCGGATCATCCTATCGCGTTACCGCGGTAGATCCCGGATTACCGGAACAGCTGGAGCACGAACTGCGGGGCCGAGTTGGCCTGCGCCAGCATGGCCGTGGCGGTCTGCTGCAGGATCAGGAGTTTGCTGGCCTCCACCTGCTCTTCCGCCATGTTGGCGTTCATGATCCGGTTGTAGGCGGCTTCCGTGTTGGCGTGCTGGACCTGGATCTGCTCTTCCTTGAAGGTCAGCCGGGCCGTGAACGCGCCGAGCTTGGAGATGCCTTCCTTGACCACATCCAGCGCCTTGTCGATGGCGGCGAAGGTGTTGGCGCGGGCCGCCGAGCCGGAGCCGAGCGAGCCGGTGATGTCGACCGACACGGTGCCGGTCTCCAGGTTGTAGGTGTTGCCATCGGCGTCGGCGTCGGTGACGACCAGATTGCCGTCGAACAGGCCCAGGCCGATCTGGGAATTGGCGCCGGCGTACGACGTGCTGCCGGCCGTGGTCACGGCGTTGGACGTGGCGTAGAACGACTGGTTCTGTTGCAGGCGGCCGACCATGCCGGAGCCGCTGGCCGTGCCCTCGAACTCGAAGCTGGACATGCCGCCGGCGGCGTCGGTGAGGAATTGCAGCCGGCGGGTCGCCTCGGCCGTGCTGTCGGTGTCGCCGTCGAGCAGGGCGTTGCCGTTCCACTGCGTCTGCTTGACGATGTCGTTGATCTCGTCGCGGTAGGCGCGCAGCTGCGTCTGGACCGCCCGGCGCTCGGTCTCGCCGATGGTGTCGCCCTGGGCTTCCATCGCCTTGTTGCGCATCTTCACCAGGATGTCCTGGATCTTCTTCAGGCCGCCTTCGGCGGTGGCCAGCAGGTTCTTCGAGTCACCGAGGGCCGAGAGGGTGGTCTGCAGGCCCTGGCGGCGGACGTCGAACGTGGTGGCGATGCTCATGCCGGCCGGGTCATCGGCGGCTTCGAGCAGGCGCTTGCCGGTGGCCAGGCGGGCCTGGTGCGTCGACAGGCGGGTATTGATGCCCTGCAGCGAGTACAGGGAGTTCAGGGCGGCGATATTGCCAGCGATGCGGGTAACGTCTGTGTTAGCCATGGTCGTAACCTCCTTGTTACTGGTTGGCTAGTGGCAGGGGGTCCGTCCCCCGCCGGTTGAAGATGAGGGTTTGGGCTTGAATTGGATCGCGGCCCCAGAAGCCCGGGTCTGGCGGCCGCCCGTGAGCGCGGGTCGTGGCTCTACTCGATAACGCACCTCCCATCGATGAGCGGTTCGTGCGCTGTTGTTGTCGTTATCGAGAGCCAGGGAAGGGGCTTGAGCGAGGCGACGTAAATTTGGCGTGGAGACTGAGGTCAGGCGAGATCGCAGGCCACCCGGAAACCGAGGGCGGGCGAGACATAACTGGGGAGGAGGCCTTCGCGGGACGTGCAGCGGGCCAGTTTGCGGCTGTAGTACCAGGCCCCACCTCGAGCCACGCGCTGGCCGCCAGCTGCGCGGTCTTCGCGCCCGTCATCGGGAACGTAGGGATAGGGCATCAATCGGCTGCTGGTCCACTCCCAGACATTGCCGGCCATATCCCAGAGCCCGGAGACGGAGTCGCCGCCTGGGGTGTAGAGGCCGACCGGGGTCGTGCCGCGTTTGCCGCTTTCGATCGTGTTGCAGCGCCAGGGGTCGAAATCTTGCCCCCATGGATAGATGCGGCCGTCGACGTCGCGGGCGGCCCGTTCCCATTCGGCCTCGGTCGGCAGGCGATAGGGCCGGCCGGTGGCGCGGCTCAACCACTCGCAGTAGGCCCAGGCGTCGGTCCAGGAGACCTGGACTACGGGGTGGTCGTCCAGGCCGGCCGGGAAGTCGAAGCCGATCCAGCCGCGCGGCGTGCGGTACCCGGTTTCCCAGATGAACACCCGGTACTGAGCGTTGGTGACCGGATGCAGGCCAAGGGCAAAGGCCGGCAGGCTGACGATGTGCTGCGGCTGTTCAACCAGGAAAAGGTTGCGGTCATCCCATTCCTTGGCCCAGTCTTCGCGCGTCAGCAGGTAACGGACCTGGGCATCGCTGGTGCCCATGAGGAAATCGGCGGCCGGCAGCGACACCATTTCGGTCAGTTGGGCGACGGCCGTGGCCGGGCCGCCGGCCTCGACGGCGGCAGTGGCCTGCCAGCGTTCAGGCCGGTTCATGCCGCACCTCGGGCGCGCCCCGCGCCTGCCTGGCGATCTGAGTGTAGACAGCCATCACCTTGTCGACGTTGGCGTCCGCCGCCTGGCTGATGCCAAACAGGTACGACTCGCGCGCGGCCTCCGCCCGGTAATCGTCCAGGTGGTCGATCATATCCAGCAGCACACGTTCCCAGGCGGCAGGCGTGTTTTTCACCAGCCAGCCAAACGGCCGCAGGTCGGCGTAAGCCGGCCCATCGCTGGCGATCCAGGGGATCTTCATCACCATGTACTCGAGGACCTTGATCCAGCTGCGGCGCTCGTCGTAGGGTCCGTGAAGCGGCGCGAGGCCGATATCGAACCTGGCCAGTTGACGCGGCCACTCGGCGTAGGGGACCCAGGGGTAAAGGATTTTCTGCTCGGGCGGCAACGGCAACTGGTCGAAGATACGGCGGTCGCTGCCGTGGATCAGGACTTTGACATGCGGCCGGGCGCGGCAAACCCGTTTGAGGGCGGCGAGCACGCCGCTGCCCGTGAAGCTCTGCAGATGGGAGACGCTGCCGCCCCAGCCGAGCCAGACGCCGTCGTGGGGCTCGCGCACGACTTCCTGATATTTCTCCAGGTCAATGTAATTGGGGAGATAGTGGACGGTGGTGTAGGCCTGCCAGTCGTCGGCCAGGCGTTTGGAAGGCACGGTGGCGGCGTGGACCAGGCGCAGCCCCCATTTGAACTGCGTCAACGGGATGGGGTCGATGTATTGGACCGAGCCGTCTTTCTGAGGCGCGGCGCCCTTGAACCAGAACGGGTAACTCGGGTTGGTGGGCGGGGTCAGGTCATAGGCGTCGTCGAAGTCGGCGATGACGACCTTGTCACGCGCCTTCCAGTGCAGGACGGCGCTCAAGACCGGCCCATACAGGTTGCGCTGGACCACGATCACGTCGGCCGGTTCGCACGCGGCCCGGGCGGCCGGCGTGGTGAGGGCGAAGTCTTTCAGGCTGAGCAGAGTCGCGCGGTGGTGGGGGGCGCGGTTGACGGCCCGCGCCGGCACGGCGCAACGCCACTCGCTGCAGTTCCACTCGTGCGGGTTGTCCGCGTAAACGTAGACGACATTCATGCCCGGCGCGCCTCGGCCGCCAACGAGCCGAAGAGGTAGCTGGCCACCTGCGGTTTCAGCCTGAGCCGCGCGCCAGGGTCGGCGCGCGCTGGCGCCGGATCTGCCGCTCGCGCCGTCCCGGCCTCGCGCGGGCCGGGGCGCGACCGGCGCGTGACCGCCTCGACCACGTCGAGCCAGGCCGGGCCGAGCCGATTGAGTTCGCGCTCCTCAGCGCGCTGGCGTCCGGCCAGGCCGAGCCGGCGGCGCAACTCCGGGTCCAGGATCAGGCGCTGCAACGCGGCGTACCATTCGTCCAGGCTGCTTCCGATGAGGCCGCCGGCAGCCCAGGCCAGGTGAGCGGGGGTCGGCGGCGCCACCCACGGCAGGCGCCGCACACCGGCCGCCATCAACGCCTGGTCGCTGCGCACATGATTGAAAGCGGTGTCCCGCATGGGGGCCAGCAGGATATCCACCTGCCCAAGCGCGTAAGCGTAGTCGCTTGTGTCGGTGATGGGGACGAACAGGCGGCGCTCGGCCGGCAGCGTCTCGAAGAGCTGGTAAGCGGCGGCGTCGCCCAAGATCACCAGGCGCGTATGAGCGTATTCGCGCAACAAGCGCATTACCACGCGCCGGATGCTGGCCAGGTCCTCCGCGTCGCTGTCGAAGCTGGCCCAACCCAAATGCACTGTCGGCCGGGCGGCGGGGGCCGCGTGCCAGGTGGGGTCGCGGCGGTCCCACGCCGGCGGCACCACCCAGGCCGGCCGGCCCGCCGCGATAAAGAGATCGGCCTGGGCCTGGCTCGGCACGACGACGGCGTCGGCCAGGTGCAGGGCCGTGGCATAGGCCTCCTGGCGGGCGCGCGTGGTCAGACCCAGGCGCGCGTATTCAGGATGCCGCTCAGGCAACTGCTCGATGGCCGTGTCCAGCCAGACGACCAGCTTGCCGCCGGCCGCGATCCAGGCCGGCAGGCGCTCGGACGCCTCCGGCCGGAGATGCGGGTTGGAGGCGATCAGGACTTCGCCCCCACGTTCCGGCGCGGCCGGGATCTCAGGGCTGACCGCCACCGGATACCCTTGCGCTTGCAGGAAATCGAATGGCGCGGAGCGGGTGGTCGCGTCCGGCCCGGTCCAAACCAGACGCGGACCGGCGCCCGCCAGGGCGGGGCCGGATGAGGCCGCGACGGTCGAGGCAGGCGCCGGCTCCGGTTCGGGCGTCAATGCCTGGGCCTTCAGTTGCAGCCGGATGTTGTCCTGGAGGCCCTGCAGGGCTTCGGCCAGGTCCGGACGGCCGTCAGAGCGGGCCTGCCGGATGTTGAGTTCCAGCAGGGCTGGGACCAGCGTGCTCAGGGTCTCCAGATTGGCGGCCACGGCCGCGGCCGGGCTGGGGGCTGTGACAATGGCCTCCAGGGTGGCGGCGGCCCGCTCCAGTTCGGCTTCGGAGATGGGCGCCGCGCTGCCCGTGATGTGGCTGATGATCTCCGCTACGCTGGCGGCGTCGGTGGGCACCGGCGCGGGATCGCCCGCCGAGCGCCGCCGGCGCTCCGCCCGCGCCAGGGCCAGGCGCTGTTGCACGGCCGGGTCGCCGGGCGCGCGGTTGGAGGCGTCCAGATAGAGATAGTAGGCCGTCGCGGCGTGACCCTGCGCCAGATAGCAATCACCTAAGAGCAACTGTGCTTCCAGATCATCCGCATCCTGCCGGAGCGCGGCGGCGAACGCCAGCATGGCGTCGTCGAGGCGGTCGGCCTGGAGCTGGGCGCGGCCCAGGCGTTTGAGCAGAGCCGGGTCGGGAGGGGTGAGGGAAAAGCTTGTCATGATCCTCAGGCCAGCTTTCGGGGACAGATTAACATCGAGGCGTAAACGCGTCAGTAAACCGATGCTGAAAGCGGCGTTAAGGCGTGATAAAGGGCCGGAGGGAAGGGGCCAGGGCGCGGGGAAGCAGGGGTTGTTTTTCGAGTTTTGTGTAATTCCCCACCAGCAGGGGCGCACGGCCGTGCGCCCCAACGCTTGACACAGGCATCGGGATACGGCCGGAGCAGGAGGCAGGGTGTTCAGTCGGCGGCGGGGGAAGCCACGCGGTCGGCGATCACCATTTCGACGCGCTCAGCCAGCGCTTCCAGGCCGTCGGCGAGTTCGGCGTCCCCGTCGGCGCGGGCGGCCCGGGCGTCCGCGCGCACCAGAGCGACCAGGTCGTTATCCAGCGCGTCGGCGTGCGCTTCCAGCGCGGCCGGCAGATCGTCGGCCGAGAGCAGGGCGTCCAGCAGGGCCTCCGCCGGCGAGGCCGGCTGGTCGATTAATCGGGTGATGTGGGCGGCCAGGGTATCCAGCAATTCCCCCAATTCCGTATTTCCATCGCCGCGCGCGGTGTCGGCGTTCAGGCGCACCAGCGCCACCAGGTCGGCGTCCAGCCGGTCGCGGTTCGACTGCAGCGCGGCCGGCAGGTCCGGTTGAGCGAGCAGGAACTGCAATGTCTCGACCGCACGGGCGCTGGCGGCTGGGGCGGCCGCAGCCGGTTCGGCCGGCAGCAGCTGCTCGGCGCGCTGCCGGACTTCGGGCGCGTCCGGGAAGACGGCGCGGAGCTGGCGCAATTCGGCGGCGGCTTTGTCCGGCCGGCGGGCGGCCAGCCATTCGTCCACCAGGCGCAGGCGCGCGGCCCAGGCGGTGGGCGAGAGCTGCACGGCTTTCTCAAAGTGCTCGGCGGCGCGGGTATGGTCGCCGCGCTGGGACAGCAACTGGCCGTAGCCGATCAACACCTCCGGCAGGTCCGGCGCGGCCTCGAGCGCCTTACGCACAGCCGCGAACGCGGCCTTGAGGTTGCGCTGGTCCAGCGCGCTGCTCGCCTTCTGGATCTGTCGCCGGGCGCGGGCCCAACGCTGGAGGGTGGGCTGGCCGAAGAACAGGTCTTCGTCGCTGCCGGGCGCGCCCCACTTGTCCAGAAGCTTCTGGAGGTTCTCGCGCGTGTGGACGTTGAGCGGATGCCGTCCGTCGGGCGCTTTGCTGGCGCTCTCGGCGTGGACCAGACAGGCGGCCGGCTCATAGCGGACGCGGTAACCCTGCGCGCGCGCCCGCCAGCACAGATCGACGTCCTCATACACGCCCTTGCCGAAGCGCGGGTCCCAGCCGCCGAGCTCCTCCCAGACCGCGCGCCGGACGAGGAGGCAGGCGCCGGTGACGGCGTTCACGTCGCGGGCGACGTTCGCCTCGGGCAGGTCCGCCGGCCGGCCAAGGAACGGATGGTACGGCGCGCCGTCCGGCCCGCGCGCCACGCCGGCATGCTGAAGGGCGCCGGCGAGTGGGCCCGGCATCGCCGCCGGATAGACCAGCCTCGCGCCTGTGATAGCGACCCCGGCCTCGGCCGGGATGAGCCGGTCAAGCCAGCCGGGTTCGAGGGCCTGAGTATCGGAGTTCAGGAAGAGGATGAACGGCGCCGCGCCGAGGGACGCGCCCAGGCGGCTGGCCCCGATGAAACCCTGATTGGATGGCGTGCGAGCCAGCGTGATCCGTGGATGTCCACGCCAGCCAGCGAACAGGCGCTGGACCTCCGGGCCGGGCGAACAATCGTCCACCAGGATGAGGTGGGCGTCGGTGGTGGCGAGCACGGACTCCACACAGCGGCTCAAGAGCGCGGCCTGGCCGTAGACCGGGATGACGATGTCTACGCGCGCGTCGGCGCGGGCCGCCGCCGTCTGCCGGGCAGGCGACTGGCGCGGCACGACCGGCGCAGGTTCGGTCACAGGCCCGACGGCCTTCAGATAGCGGCGCAGCGTTTCAGCCTTGCGGGCGGCCACGTCCGGGGCGGCGCGGCGTTGTTCCCAGATGGCCGTGAGCTCATCCACGAAGCTGGCGCGGGCCGCCCGCTGCTGCAACGCGAGCATGGACTCGGCGGCGCGGCGACCGAGGTCGGCGCGCAGGGCCGGGTCATGGAACAGGCGGCTCATCCAGGCGGCGGCCTCGCCGATATCCGGATCGGCCCAGACGGCGGCGTCTCCCAGCAGTTCCTTGCGATAAGCCGGGATCGCGCCGTCCACCGGGATCAGGCGCCGGCCCACCAGGCAGGCGTTGGTGTGGTCCATGTACGTCAGGTTGCCGGACCAGGCGGTAGCGATGACGGGTTTGCCGAGCGCCATGGCTTCCATCAAGCCCAGGCCCAGGCCTTCGGCCCGATGCAGAGAGACGTATACGTCGGCGCCGGCGTACAGGCTGAGGACGTCGGCGTAGGAGAGATCTTCAGCAACGAGGTGGACGCGCGGGTGACGGCCGCTCATCCGGTCCACGATGTCCTGAACGCGGCTGCGCAGCGCGGGGTCGCTCTGCACGTTGTTGGCCTTGAGCACCAGATGCGCGCGCGGCTCGCGGGCCAGCGCCCGGCGGAAGGCCGCGATGACGGCCTGGATGTTCTTGCGATTGAGGTCGCTATACGGCTCGAAGGAGGCGATGAAGACGACGGCGTCTTCCGGCAGACCCCAGCGGGCGCGGTCGGGCTGGACGCCGTCCGGCAGGTCCAGCGGCGGGGCGGCCGAGACCGTGACGACTCCGGACAGGTTGAACTCGGCGACGTGCCGGATGAAGTCTGATTGGGCGACGATGACATCCAGGCATTCCAGCGCCGCGCGCCATTCCGGCGGAAGCACCGTCAGTTCCCACATGATCAGGGCGGCGTTGAGGCGGCCGGGGCGCAGGGCGGCGCGCAGCGCCGACAGCGCCCAGGGCATGGCGGGGCTGGGCAGGACGAAGAGGTTGATGGCGTGCGGCAGGGCCTCGGCCGAGTCCACGGCCCAGGCGTCGAAGCGGCGGTCGTGTCCGCCGCGGCCCAGGCCCGGGTCCAGGTCCAGGACCGATACCGGACAGCCGCGGGCGCGGAGTGTGGCGACGGTGTTGCGGGCCAGCACGCCCAGGCCGAGGTTGCCGCTGATGTGGCCGATGACGTTGAACCCCGGCGGCGGAGGCGGCGTGGGGGAGGCCGCCGGCGCCCGGAGTTCGGCCGCGCGCGGCGCGTGTTGCTCCGCCGTCTGGCGGAAGATGGCGAGGTACTCGCGCGCCGCATCATCCCAGGTCCGGCTCCGGACCCATTCCGACGCGCGCTGAACGCGCTGCCGCGAGGCCTCCGGGTCGGCTTCCCAGCGGCGCAGGGTCTGGGCCAGGTCCTCGGCGTCGCCGGGGTCGAACAGGCAGGCGAGCGCGTCGTCCGCGCCCAGGCGCTCCACGAACTGGGGGATCGCAGAACAGAGGACCGGCTTTTGATACCACATCCCCTCGAACACCGGCCCGCTCAGCCCGGCCTCGCTGTGCGAGGCGGTGACGACGGCGCTGCACGCCGCGTAGATGGCCGGCAGCTCCTCGTCGGGGAGGTGGCCCAGCAGGAACACGTCGCGGCCGGGCTTCAGGCCCAGTTCCACGATGCGGCGCTGCAACTGGAGATGGTAGTCGCTGGTGGCCGGCGTCCGGCGTCCGGGGACCAGTTCCTCGACCAGCGGACCGATGAGCGCCAGCGGCCAGGCGCGTCCCTGCTGCTTCAGCCGCCCGACGGCTTCGATAATGACCGCCGGATTCTTGTGGACCATGGCGGTGCCGGGCGAAAGCAGGAACTGCTCGGGCAGGCCGTATTTCGCGCGGAGCGCGGCGAGCTGCGCGGCGGCGGGCGGCGTCGGCGCCACCAGCGGCGGCGCCAGGTAAACGCGGTGGGTCCTGTCCGTCGGGAGGCGGTAGAGCCGCGCGGCCTCGTGGCGGATGTAATCGGACGAGAAGATGACGGCCTGGGCGAAATGCGCCCATTGCCGCATCTCCAGGCGCACGGCGGGCGTCAGCGGGCCCCAGGCGGTGGTGAACTCGTGCGCCAGATCGTGCAGGGTGGCGATGGCCGGCGCGGCCAGCCGGACATCAACGTCCGGCCGCAACATGTGCACCGTGGACGGGAAGTAGATCGCGTCGAATTCCCCGCTCTGCGGGGCCAGCCAGGCCACGCCCTCGCCCACCGGCAGGCCGGGCGGGATGGCGCGCACGGTGAGATGGGGCGGCGCGCTGAAAGGCAGGGACAGCGCGTGCCCGGCGGTGTCAGCCGCCGGCCAGAACAGCGTGACGCGCAACTCGGCGGGCGAGGCCAGTTTCAGCCAGCTGGCGAGCATCGCCAGCGTGAAGCGGCGCACGCCGCCGGCGCTCACGGATTGGTCGAAGACGGCGAGCCGGAAGGGGGTAGAGAGGGTCATGGTCAGTGAGTGCGGACAGCGATCCCGATCGGCGGCCGGGCGGCGAAGTTTTCCAGGTAGGCGAAGTTGCCGAAGACGCGCTTGATCCGCTGCCAGACGTC
>Ga0101944_10002166_pt1 | contig 33577 bp, 31 predicted proteins | sample DewCreD2012metaG_FD_75245 | JGI IMG/M metagenome (GOLD analysis project Ga0101944, IMG submission 75245) | Hot spring sediment bacterial and archeal communities from British Columbia, Canada, to study Microbial Dark Matter (Phase II) - Dewar... ... | reverse complement strand
CAGACCAAAGGAGCCGTCAAGCTTCACATGCTCCTGGACCACGACGGGTATCTGCCCACCTATGTGTGTCTGACCGAAGGGAGTCGGCACGACGTCTCGGTCGCCCGAGCAATGCCGCTTTCTCCAGGGTCCATCGTGGCCCTGGACCGGGGCTACAACGACTACGGGCTGTTCGGCTCCTGGACCGAGGCAGGCGTGTTTTTCGTCACCCGCCTGAAGGCCGGAACCTCTTACAAAGTCAACGGAGATCTTCGGACGCCCGAGAACCGGAACATTCTGGCCGATCAGTTGATCGAGCTTACGGGCCCCGGTGCCCAAGACAAATGCCCTTTTGGCCTGCGCCGGATCGTTGTCTGGGATCCCGACAAGCAGGAGACTCTTGAGCTTCTGACCAACCATCTGGAGTTCGGCGCGACCACGATCGCCGCCATCTACAAGGACAGATGGCAGATCGAGCTGTTTTTCAAAGCCCTCAAGCAGAACCTGAAGGTGAAAACCTTCGTGGGCACCAGCCCCAATGCCCTCTTGATCCAGATCTGGACAGCCCTGATCGCCATGCTGCTCATCAAGTACCTCCAATTTCGCTCCCGCTTTGGCTGGTCGCTGTCGAATCTGGTCGCTTTCCTGCGCTGGAACTTGTTTACGTACAGGGATCTCTGGGATTGGATCAATAGCCCCTTCGAGGTTCCCCCTCATGTGCCCGAGTCTGTCCAAGACGAACTCCCCTTTGTCTCCTTTGGACAGCAGCAGGCCGCAGAAAAAAGGAACCTCAACTCGCATGGCGTGATTTCGCCCATCTAACTGGCTGATTTACAAGGAACCAGATGAGCCCATCCCTGAAACTTTGGACAGCAGTGATGCCGTTTTAGTGTCAAAGTTGGGAGGCCTTTCAACGGAATCATAATGCCCATCGAAGACATCATTCTTTCCGTACTCATTCTTATTGCGGCATTGCTTTATTCCTCCGTTGGTCATGCGGGCGCATCCGGCTATCTCGCCGCTATGGCGCTTATGGGCATCTCGCCAGCCGTAATGAAACCAACTGCATTAACGCTAAACATCCTAGTTGCTGTCATCGCCACCACCAAGTATTACCGTGTGGGCGCATTCTCCTGGCACTTATTCTGGCCCTTTGCACTGCCATCTATTCCGTATGCTTATCTTGGCGGTGCGCTCACTCTGCCGGGGCACATTTACAAACCTTTGGTCGGCGGTGTCCTCATCTATGCGGCGTGGCGGTCGTTCCGCACTGCGCATCATCCGGCGCAAGCCGCTTCTTCTCGTCCTCATTTGTCGTTGCTGTTGTTGGCTGGTGCGGCACTTGGTTTTCTTTCAGGGCTTACCGGCGTTGGAGGCGGTATCTTTCTGAGCCCACTGCTTCTTTTCTTCCGTTGGGCTGAAGTAAAAGTCATCTCTGGAATTGCAGCAGCATTTATTCTCGTCAATTCCATAGCCGGACTACTTGGCGTAATCACTACCGCCCCTGAGCTGCCTTCCGCCTTGCCGTATTGGGCAATTGCAGCGGTTGTCGGTGGCTTCATTGGCGCAGAATATGGCAGCAAGCGCATGGGGAACTCAACAATTCAAAAACTTCTGGCCCTAGTACTTTTTATATCAGGTGTAAAAATGATTGCCACGGCCTAACAACGCCAGCAACTCGGACGCGCAAAAGCGCCGCTTCTCTTTGCTTTTGCCAGCCGGTTATGGTGAACGCTAGGCGGCATTGCTGATTCGTAAACAAACGGAGGTGCACAAGTGACAGGACAAGGGAAAAGGCGCAGTCGCGACGTTGAGAAGAACTATCCCGCGAAACAGTTTGTCCGAAAGCTGCGACGCCTTGCTGACTGCATCGAGCAAGGTCGTCATTTTCAGATTCAGGTGGCAGGAGAGCGAATCTCCGTACCGCCCAATGCCATCATCAACATCGAACATGAGCGCGGCTCCTCGGAGGAGGAAGTGGAATTTCAGTTGAAGTGGTCGCTTGAACCGTAGATCAGAGAGAGGCACACAGGGCAAAGTCGCCGCTCGCCACGAGTCAGCCGCCTAGCAATTCACTCCATCGGACGGACAAGTCCTCGCAGCCGAGTTTTGTCGTTAGGTGCGAAAGAGAAATCAAATGAACAAAAATGTCTTGGTTTACCGAATTGACCGCAACGATACCATCGTCAGCAAAGCCGAACCCGCCCTTGCAGCCGGATTGGCCTTCCGCTGCGCTGTTTGTATGTATGGGCGTCGTGATTATTGCGTTCGCAGCCTTTTCGAATCAGAGAAGATAGCTGGCCCTAATCGAGAAGTGCGGCGGTGGTTAGAGGCCCAACAATACGGTGCGGGCACGGCGGCCCTGACGGGCCGCGGCCTGAGCTCAGTCTAAAACGCATGGGTCGCGCAGACCAGGATCGCGGCCCTAAAGACCCAGGCGGATTGTTTCCGAGAGATCTCTAAGAAGGGCCATGGTGTGCTCGGCCTCGGGCTCGGTCAGCAGCCCAAGCCCGCAGCTTGTTGTCACAAGTAAGCGCTCGGCCAGAAGATCCCTAGCAATACCTCGATCGGCCAGAAAGCGAACTCCTTCCAAAAGCAGGTCGAACAGTTCCCGCGCCGTGCGGCCCTGATGTCTTCTTTCGCTTGGGACGATGCCCCAAGCCAGGTAACCTCCCCGGGCCAGAAAAACGTCTACGGATTCGGCGTAGAGGCCCACCGATTCCCGGTAGAGATAAGCGTCGAAGTTGAGGATGTCCACGCCTGCCTCTGCGAGAAGACTCCAGTCCGTGTTGCCGCAGCAATGGCTGCCCACAAGGGCGCCGGCCGCCTGCAGGGTTTGGACCACGGGCCGTAGAAAGCCGATCGCCCGATCGCGGGAGAGGTTGATCATGGCCGCGGATCCGAAGGAAGCCAGCACGGGCTCGTCCACGAACAGAATCGTCTGCCCGGCCGCGGGACGGAGCCGGTCGAGCTGCCACAGGCCCTTCATGAGAAGAGCCTTTGGGATCACGTCGCCGAGCGTGTCGTCATAAAGAGCCGGCAGGCCCCGTTCGTCATGGACGGAGAGTCCGAAGGTGAGAGGCCCCGTAATCTGGCCCTTCACGAAAGGAAATCGCGGCCCAGAGCCAGACTCAAGAAGTTTTTCCGTGAAGGCGTGAAACCCCTTGGCAAAGTCAGCCGAGATCGTAAAGGCGCTTCGGTCTCCGGTCTGCTCTGCCGCGAGATAGCGCTCGTAGAATGAAGAAAGTCTTTCCCACTGATCCTCTGGCCGTTCGAAGCTCACTTTTCCTTTGTCCCGATCGATCCGGATGCAGGGGATCCCTTCGGCGAACTGGGCGATCATGGTTTCCTGAAAGCCCAAAGAAGGAAGCTGGGGCCAACACGGGGCCTCCACACAGGTCTCCAGCATGACCCGGACCGCGGCATCCGGGTCTCGGTGGGGCAGGCTGCCGATCGCCAGGGCGAGTCCTCTGGGCAAGCGGGGGCGCGCTCCTTGGGGCTGCTGAGCTTTTGTTGGCGGAGTCTCCATGGGATCTGCTCGTAGCCCTTCGGCTCGGGAAAGATCTGGTTCGCAAAGGACCGGAGGATCTCCTAATCAGGTTCCGGTGGGGACGAGCCGTCTTCGTCTTCTTCGTAGTCCCCGCCGTCTCCGTAGAAGTCCCTGAGCGTTTTAGAGAGCTGCCAGAGCCGATCGTCGATGAGCCGGTTGAGCGTTCCGGCCGGGTAGGTGCCGTCCTGCTGTCTTTGGCCAGCAGGGAGCCCGGTGAGAATCTCCATGGCCTCATCCACGGTCTGTACCGCGTAAAGGGCGAATTTCTCCTGCCGGACAGCCTCGATGACCTCGGCGGGCAGCATCAGATCCTGTACGTTCAGGCTCGGGATGAGGACCCCCTGTTCCCCTGTGAGCCCCCTGCGGCGGCAGAGTTCGAAAAACCCGACGATCTTTTCATTCACGCCGCCCACGGGCTGCACTTCGCCTTTCTGGCTGATCGCACCGGTCACCGCGATCCCCTGCCGGAGCGGAACGCCCGCCAGGCTCGACAAGAGGCCGCACACCTCTCCAAGGGAGGCGCTGTCCCCATCCACGTCCGTGTAGCACTGCTCGAGACAGAGGCTCGCGCTCAGGTTCAGAGGTTTGTCCTGGGCGTAGCGGTCCCGCAGAAAACCGCAAAGGATCAGAACCCCCTTGTCATGGATCTTTCCGCTCAGGTTCGCCTCCCGCTCGATGTTGATGACCCCCGAGCGGCCCAAGGCGGTCTGAACGGTGATGCGGCAGGGTTTCCCGAAGGTGTAATCCTCTGTGTCGTAGAGAGTGATCCCGTTGACCTGGCCGACCACGGCTCCCTGGGTCTGGATGAGAATCGATCCGTCGTCTATGTACTCCTGAAGCTGTTCCTCAGGCAGGTTTCGGCGGTACTTCATTTCTTGGAGAGATTTTTCCACGTGGCGGCGCAGGACCAAGGATTCCCCTTCCTCTTGGGCCCAAAAGGCCGCCTCCCTTGCGATGTCCGCCAGTTCTTCCCACCGCGCCGAAAGTTTGTTCTGCTTTCCCGCCAGCTCGGCGCCGGCCTCGAGAAAAACGGCCGCGGCGGTCCTGTGAAAATGAGGGAGGCCCTCTTTGTCGCATAGGTGCCGGAGGAACTGCAGGTAGGCCTCCACATGCTCTTCGGAGCGGGCGATCTGGCTGTCGAGGTCCGCCCGGAACTTGAAGATCTTGCAAAAATCTGGATCGTGGTCGCAGAACTCCTGGTAAAGGATTTCGTCCCCCCAAGCGATGACCTTGGTCTGAAGCGGAATGGGTTCTGGTCTTGGCGGAAACCCCTCCGTTCCGAGGCTCTGTTCCAGAATCGGGAATTCCAGTATGCCGTACTCCAGGCAGCGCTTGAGGTGCTTCCAGACATGGGGCTCGCCGGCGACCTCTTCAAAATCCAGGATCAGGAACCCGCCGTTGGCCTTGAGAAGCGACCCGGCCTGAAAGTGGATGGGGCCTCCGCGGGAAGAGCAGAGGGCATCGGCCGGCCTGACATAGTATCCGAAAAGGTTGTAGAGAGTGGGGTTGGGTTCAAACACGACCGGGGGCCGGTTGTCGAGCCTTTCCGCCATAAGCTGTGGACGGTACAAGTGCCACAGATCCTGGTCGCAGGCCTCTTCCCTGTGTCCGACTCCCTGGGCGGAACGGCCATCGCCTTGGGGCTGTAAAAGGAAGAACAATTCTCGCTCCAAATCCCCTGCGAGGGCCTTGTGCAGGGACGATAGATACCGGTGCGCCTCTCGGCTCTGAAACTGGTTCTTGAGTCGCCGGAATCGGGCATCGAGCCATCGGCCGAATTCCTGCCGGAACTCTCTGCTCGTGCTCTCCAGGGGTCTGTTTCCCCTCCGGTTGAGCTTCCGTCCCGCGAAATCCCTCACGAAAGCCAGGGCAGCCCGCACGGCATCTTCGATCGCGGTGATGAAAGCTCGGCCCTGACCGGGCGGAACGAAAATCCAGGTCGGCCTGCAGGGGTCATCCAGACTGGGGGCAAAAAGGCAATCCGAGAGGTTCCCGTTTGATTCCCGGGCTGCGGGCTGGCGGAGCGCCTCCTCGATGAGGCTCCTGCGGTCCGTGCCCGCAGGGCCGCAGACGAAGATGTGCCCGGCGTTTTTCATCTGGATCCCCACCTTAAGGGCCCGCTCCGCCCTGGGCTGACAGAAAGATCGGGGTCCGGGCTTGATTTCCTTGGTGGTTTCAAAAGGCAGGGACAGCGGGTCCACCGTCCACCTGAGTTGCTCGGGCTTCAATCGCCATCCGTCAGGATGTGGGATTTCAACCTTGACAAGGTCTTGTGCTTCTTCCATGGGGTCTCGTTTTCTCTTTTGCGGCAAGGAACCTGAAGGAAGTCGATTCGGGGCTCGTTGCGGCAGGTGCGTAACGGTCCTTTTTTAAAAATTTTAGCACAGCAGGGGGCGAAAGCGAAGGACCGCCAAACGAGACTCAGGACAAAGGCGGCAAGGATCTCCAGCGACCTTTCCTCCAACAGATATCTTGCGGAGATATCTTACGGGCCCCTTTTGCCGGGAACGGACTCCCGAGCCTGGGAGAGATCCAGGGAGAGCCTTTCCGGCCCCAGGAAAAGGTCCAAGAAAAGCTTGTCTTGCTCCGGGCCTGCCGGGAAAAGACCACGAATCGGCTTGAAATTCAATAGGTTTTGCTTTGCCTTCTCCACCAGGATGCTCGATGGGATCGGATGGGTCGAGAACTCGAGTCGGTCACCCTCGATCGAGAAACGGCCGTACCTGCAGGGCCAGGAGGCCAGCGCGGGCGAACTTACATACTCAATTCCATTCCAGGACCGGTGATTGCACCAGTGATGATGGCCTGTCACGACCAGAATGACGTCCCGGTACCGCTCCAGGATGCCCCGAACCTCGTCCGCGTTGCCCGCCATGTATCCCTTCCAGGAGCCCTGCCCGTCCCACGGATGGTGGGCGATCAGCCCGTGGTGGGACAGCACGATAGTCCGTTTTCCGACGTTGGCGAGAAGGTCTTGTTCCAGCCAGCGGAGTTGCTCAGCCCCGATCCTGCCTTCCCAGGTCCCGCGGATCGTGCTGTCGAGTCCTACAAGATGCCAGCCTTTCTTGGGGTCCAAAGACCAGAAGGACCGTTCCCCTTGAGGCCCGCGGCCTTGGAAAACGCTGGCAAACGAGGCAGCCCCGGTCTTGCCGGCGTCCCGAGATTTCCTGGTTGGGATGTCATGGTTGCCAGGCACCACATAGTATGGCACGCGCAGGCCGTCCAGGATCTTGCGCACTTCTCGCAGGTTCGATTCCGAGGGTTCGACGACGAGATCTCCGGTGAGGACCACGAAATCCAGGGTTTCGTCTGAGTTGAACTCTTCTACGAGCGCTCGTAGCTGGCCTCCAATCGACCGGGAGAGATTGAAGCCGTCCTGGGTCGGATCTTCTTCGGCTGCGAAATGGAGGTCGCTCAGATTGAGGAAAGTCAGTCTTTCAGTGGATGAGGCGTCTGCGCGAAGTACCGGCGGCCTCACCAGGAGTAGCCCGGCGAGCGCCGCCGTAACGAGATAGAATCGACGTCTGAGGAGAAACATCACAAAAATTTCAACCTTTTTTTAAATATTCCCTTGCCAGTCCTCGGTTTTTACATAAAAATATCATGCTCAAGGCCCAGCGGCACTCCTGGGGAAAAGCCCTGGGGCGTGCCTCCACGAGCTGGCTCCGATCACCGGGATCACCCTTGTTTACAGCCTTGCAAGAGGAAATTACAGAAAATTCTTCCGTCCCGTGTGCGCGGTGCGGTCGGATCCAGCTCATTCTCACGTGGGTGTAATCTGAATTTAGCTTATACGAAAACAGGTTATCTCTCAAGACAGCGTTCGGGTGCCTCTTCCATGAGAGCCTGCTTCTTCTGGCCCCCCCCTTGCTCTCTATAAACGACCCGGTCCAAACCGATCTGCCTTGAGGGAAACAAAAATGTCAAAAAGGGCTTACGCTGCGGGCCTCGGACTCCTGTCGTTGCTTTCCCTTTTTCCCGGGCCTTACCCGGACGAGGCCTGGGGCGACATCTACGTGAACAAGGACAGACTCACCTTTCAGTGGGAGCCTGCCTCGGGGTGCGTGGACAGATACGAGTTCCAGGTGTCCAGAGACGGCCGGGCCTACAGGACGGTCGCCTCGTCGATCGCTCCGAACGGGACCGGACCCGTGCGCTACACCTTCGATGCTCAGGACCAGTCCGTGTACCAGGTTCGCGTGCGGGCGGTTTGTGATGCTTACGGTGCCGGCCCCTATTCGGATCCTTCGGAAAAGGTCGTCGTGTTTCTTGAAGGGTCGCCCACGGACACGGACGGCGACGGAATGCCGAACTCCTGGGAGACTGCCAACGGCTTTAATCCATTCGATCCGTCCGACGCAGACGGCGACGCGGACCAGGATGGGCTGTCCAACCGCCAGGAAGCAGCCTTGGGCACCAATCCCCGGGATCCGGACACGGATCGGGACGGAGTGAGCGACTCCCAAGAGGCCCAGCAGGGCTTGGACCCGCTCGATCCAGGGGACAATATTCCGGTGGCGGACGCGGGGCCAGACCAGACGAGGAATCCGGGCGTCACGATCCGCCTGGACGGATCCAACAGCTGGGATCCGAACGGGGATCCTTTGACATACCTTTGGAAGCAGGAGTCAGGTCCGGCCGTTGTTCTCGACAGGCCGACGAGCGCGGTTTGCCGCTTCAACGGAGTGGCATCCGGGGACTACGTCTTTTCCCTTACCGTGTCCGACGGCAAGGTCTGGAGCACGCCTGACCAGGTCAAGGTGAAAATCCGCGGCGGGGTTGTGGACCAGCCCGTGGCCAGGGCCGGCAGGGATTTTCTGGCGCCCCTTAGCGGCCCGGCGGTACTCGACGGAAGTGGGAGTTACGACCCAAACAGCTTGGACATCACCTATTCCTGGAAGCAGGTCAGCGGGCCTGCAACGGCCGTTCTGCTGGACACGAACACCGCGTTCCCCAAGTTCTTTCCGAGCGTGCCGGGGGAGTACGTCTTCGAGCTTACCGTTTCGAACGGGCAGGAGAGAAGTCCGGCCGATTCGGTCACGGTTTATATAGAACAGACCCTATCGCCCGGAGACGTGCATCCGGTTGGCAGCCCGGACGGACTTCTGACAAGAGGGGACGCAATCCTCATTTGGCTCTTTTATCTTGAGATCCTGGTGCCCACGGCAGACGAACTCTTCCTCGTGGACGTCGGGCCCATGAAGATGGTCGACTCGACTCAGTCGCCAGCCTGGATCCGGCTTCAGCCGGACGGGGTCCTCGATCTGACCGACGGACCGGTGCTCAACGGGCTGTTCAGAGGCGCTTACCGGGTCGTGGGCTGGGAGCTCGATTCCGAGTAGCATTGGAGCCCGTCTCGGCTGTCCTGTCGGGATTGTCTCCGAAAAAAGGACGCCGAGCCAAGAGAATCGCGACATCCTGCTGCTGCACCCGGTTTTCTGCCTTCAGTTCCTCTTTGGCGCCCTCGTCTCCAGCCCTGTCCTGGTCTGCCCCGAAATCATCCTCGTCCGGTTCCGACTCCGGAACTGAGGGCGCCTTTGATCTTTTCTTCCGCCGCCCGCCCCTAGGCCGGTTCGCCCGGGCCCGCTTCCAGACTCGCTCCAATTGCATCTCCGCGGGTCGTGGGCTATCGTGATGAAACGAACGGTTCGCAGCGGTGGAGGCAAAGGGAGGCATTCAATGCCCATCTACGCTTTCGAAGATTCCTGTCCGGAGGTTTCCCCAGGGGCATTTGTTCATCCCGAAGCGGTTCTCATCGGCAGCGTCTCCGTGGGTGACAGGTGTTTCATCGGCGCAGGGGCGGTCATTCGGGCCGATTTCGCTTCGATTCAGGTGGGTGCCGGTTCCTGCGTGCAGGAAAACTGCGTGATCCACGTGACCCCCGGAATGGGAGCCGTGATCGAAGAGGATGTGATCGTGGGTCACGGCGCGGTTCTCCACGACGTCCGGATCCAGCCCGGGGCGGTTGTGGGAATGGCCGCCGTGCTTCTCCAGGGCGTGACCGTGGAAAGGGACTCGATGGTGGCTGCCGGAGCGGTCGTGGCCACGGGGTTCGTGGTCCCTGCCGGGAAGATCGTGGCCGGGAATCCCGCCAAGGTCCTGAAAGATCTTCCAGAGGCGTACCGGCAGGTTTTCCGGGAGGGACTTTCGTTGTACCAGAAACTGCCCGAAAGATACCGAAAGGGCTTGCGCCGGATCTGCTGACCTTAAAAAGGCAGGATCCGCCGAGGAGGCCAGGATGAAGTATTGCCCTGAGTGCGAAGCCGAGTACGAGGACGGAATCGAAACCTGCTCGGATTGCCTGGTGAACCTGATTTCCGAGACCGAGTATCGACTCCGGAAGGATGAAGAACAGCGCTCTCTGGAAACCCTCAGAAAAGCCGATTTCGTCTCGGTCATGATCGCCCGGAACGCCTTCGAGGCGGATCGCCTTAAAGTCGCCCTGGAGGAGGAGGGAATTCCGGTTCTGATCCGGACTTTCTTGGATACCGCCTATGATGGCATCTACGTGGCGCAGAAGGGATGGGGCCGCGTGGAAGTGCCGATCACCGAGAAAGAGCGGGCGGGAAAAATCGTCGAGGATTTCGTTCGGGCCTTCCCCCAGGAAGAAGAGACCGAGGCACTCCAGTGCGCCTCCTGCGGCCAGAAGCTCGAGCCGGAGGAGACCCGCTGTTCCCGGTGCGGAGCGCCTGTCCAAAGCTGAAGGTCGAATCGAGCGGCTTGCCAGGACAGGACTCTTGAAAAGAGGATGGGCCATGGTCGAAGTCGAAGTACAGGATCCGGGCCGATCCAGCATTCTGACCCTGATGGTGAAACAAATCCTGGACCGGAGTCTCGCAAGTCCGGCCAAGAGCAGCCTCATGCGCAACCGCCTTCTGACCGTTCGAATCCAGGTCCGAAACATGACCACTTCGCTTTTCTTCGAGGCGAGCCGTGTCCGGGCAGAGGACGGAGCCCACGGCAGACCGGATATCGAAATTTCGGGTGACATGCGGTCCCTGCTTTCGATCGCCCTGGGCGCGAACCCCCTCAGGGCCTTGCTCCGCAGGCACCTGCGAATTCAATTGAGAGGATGGAAAGGGTGGTTGCACGCCCTTCGGTTCTTGTCTCTCATGCGGGTGGACGGGCAACCGAAGGCTCCCGCTCAACCCTGCTCCGAGAGACCTCCTCAAGGAGCCGGGCGCGCGGGAGAACCGCCTCGGGAAGTTCGCCATGGCTGAGTCAGCTCCCACGACCCTGCGGGCCGAGAAGTACCGGGGCTTGCTTGCGGCCTTACAGGGGATCGTCGGACCCGAGTTCGTCGCCGCCGACCCGGCGACCCTTTATGTCTACTCCCAGGACCTCACGGAAAACGAGCCCCGCTGGCCTGTCGGCGTGGTGATGCCCGCTTCCGCCCACGAAGTTCAGCGCATCGTCGAAGAGTCCAACCGTCATCGCGTGCCCCTGGTGCCCTTCGCCTACGGCCTGAACATGGGCGGCCTGGCGATTCCGGCCGAAGAGGCGGTCGTCGTGGATCTCAAGAGAATGCGGCGCATCCTGGAGGTCAACGAAGAGGATTTGTACATGATCGTCGAGCCCGGGGTGACGTTTGGCATGATCCGGGCCCATCTGGACAGACACCATCCAGGCTACCGATACTCGTATCCGCTGGCCCCGCCCCAGACTTCGGCCCTGAGCAACGCGCTCATGGACGGGCTCAACAACCTGAGCATGCGCCACGGCGCGATGTCGGAATGGGTCAACGGGCTCGAGGTCGTCCTTCCCAACGGAGAGCTTGTGCGGGTGGGTTCCTCCGCTGTCGTGGATTCCTGGCATGCTCGGGTGCCCCTGCCAGACCTGGCCGGTCTCTTCTTGGGCTGGCAGGGCGCGACCGGGATCGTGACCAAGGGCGCTCTGCAGATCTGGCCCGCCCCTCCGCTGCGCAAGCGGGTTTTCGTTGCCTGCTACGACGCCCGCACAGCCTACAGGATCCTCCGGGATCTGTGCAGAAAGGAAATCTTTGACGACTTGGCCTGCGTTTCCTGGGCGCCGGGCAAGATGCTTTTCGGCGCGCGGGGCGATCTGGCGCTTTGTCCCGGAGAGCCTCTCCTTTATGTTTACGGAGACCTCTACGCGGAAATGCCGGCACACCTGAAGGTCAAGGAGCAGATCTTCGAAGAAGTGCTCGGCCGCCTTCGCAAGGAGGGATGTCCGATCGAGGATCCTCTGGACGTAGAGGATCTCGTGCGGATCAACCCGAACTACGAAAAACTCGCCGAGTTCCCGACGACCCTGGATTTTCTTCTCGACTACGGGCCTGGCGGCATGACCTGGGTCGGCTCCTACGGGCCGGGGTCGAACTGGGCCGAGGGCGCAGAGCGATGTTTTTCTGTTCTGGAGGAAACAGGCTTTCCGCCCATTCTGGTCTCCAGGCCGATGAAGGGAGGGCATTTCTGGGTTCTGCGCTTCATCCTTCACTTCGACAAGCGGGACCCTCGGGAGGTGGAAAGAGTCCGAGACGTCCTGGGCCGTCTTGCTGACACTCTGCTGGACTTAAAGTACATCCCTTACAAGCCCCCCCTCTGGGCTGTGAAGAAGATCCGGGAGCGGGACCGTCACGGGTTCTTTCAGCTCCTGGAGCGCGTTAAGGCCTGCCTGGATCCCAACGGCCTGTTCAACCCCGGCCGCTGGGGGCTCTGACCATGCTCGAGTACCACGAAATCGATCCGTTCCTTTCAAAATGCGTCCGCTGCGGCAACTGCAAGGCGGTTTTCGGGCTCTTCGAACCGAGCTGTCCGGCCGGCGAGCGGTTTCGATTCGAGGGATTCTATTCGAGCGGGAAAATTTGGATCGCCAGGGGGTTGCGGGACGGGGTGCTCGATTGGGAGGATCCCGAACTTGTGAGGAAGCTTTTCGCCTGCACGCTCTGCGCGAACTGCACCCAGCAGTGCCCCATGACCGTCCGGGACAGGATCATCGAGGTCTTCGAAGCCCTTCGGGCCGAGGCCGTCCGGAGAAACGCAGGGCCCTTGCCGGGGCACAAGAAGCTCAAGGACAGCGTGATCCAGTACCGCAATCCCTGGATGCAGCCCCGCAGAAGGCGTCTGCACAGCCTAAAGGACCTGGGGGTCAAGATCCTGGGCGAATCGGCGGGCGCCAGGGTGCCGGTCCTCTACTTTGTTGGGTGCACGGCGGCTCTGGATCCTTCCCTTGAACCGATTGTGACCGGCACCGTGGTCCTGCTGCAAAAGGCGCAGGTGGACTTCGGGGTCCTGGGTGAAGAGGAGATCTGCTGCGGATCTGTCATGCTGCGGATCGGCGAACGGGACTTGGCCCGGGATCTGGCTCGGAGGCTTCAGCGGCAGATCGCGCGGCTCGGCGTCGAAACCGTTGTGACCTCCTGCGCAGGCTGCTACAAAACCCTGACGCAGGATTACCCGCACTTGGCTCCCCTTTCGGCCCAAGTGGTCCACGCAAGCGAGTTCGTGCTGGAGCTCCTGGTGCGAGGAAGGATCGAATTCGACCACTCGAATCCGGTGCGCGTAACGTACCACGATCCCTGCCATCTGGGGCGGCACAGCGGGGTTTACGACCCTCCCCGAAAGCTGCTGGAAGCCGTGCCCGGCATGCGCCTGATCGAGATGGCTCGTTCGCGAGAGAACTCTTGGTGCTGCGGAGCAGGGGGCGGCGTCCGGTCGGCCTTCCCGGAGTGGGCCTTGGAGACGAGCCGGACTCGCGTGGCCGAAGCCGAGCAGACCGGGGCCGACGCTCTCGTGACCGCCTGCCCCTTCTGCTTACAGAACCTGGCCGTGGGGATCCAGGCTTCGGGGAGCCGTATACGGGCTTACGATCTCACGGCTCTGTTGGCTGAAAAGACCCGCCCAAAAGAGTGACCCATCTCCCTGCTGTCTTGCTCATACCGGCACTCACACCGAAACGATTGACCGTATCGCCTTCAAAGGACTATCCTTCCCGAAGTCGGGCGTAACCCATAGCCTGGGATCGATCTCGATCGGCCGGAACCAGAGGCACCGTGGGGGAAACGGATACGATGAGAACGAAATTCATCTTCATCACCGGCGGGGTTCTTTCCTCCCTGGGAAAAGGGCTTGCCTCGGCGGCCATCGGCGCGCTCCTGGAAAGCCGGGGGCTCAAGGTCACCTTCCAGAAGCTGGATCCCTACATCAACGTGGATCCTGGAACGATGAACCCCTATCAGCACGGCGAGGTCTTCGTCACGGATGACGGGGCCGAGACCGACCTGGATCTCGGCCACTACGAGCGGTTTACCCATGCCGTCATGGGCAAGGCGAATAATTTCACGACGGGTCAAGTCTACGAGGCGGTGATTCGAAAAGAGCGCAGGGGCGACTACCTTGGCAAGACGATTCAGGTGATTCCCCACATCACGGACGAAATCAAGTCCAGGATCCTGTCTCTGGCCGGCCGCGCGGACATTGCGATCGTGGAGATCGGGGGCACGGTGGGAGACATCGAGGGCCAGCCGTTCTTGGAGGCCATTCGCCAGCTCAAAAGCGATCTGGGCAGACAGAACGTCCTGTATATCCATCTAACCCTCGTGCCTTACCTTCGCGCCTCGGGCGAAATGAAGACCAAACCGACCCAGCACAGCGTCAAGGCCCTTCGGGAGATCGGCATTCAGCCGGACATCTTGCTTTGCCGGACTGAGCGGTTCCTTTCCAAGGAGATCAAGGCGAAGATCGCCCTTTTCTGCAACGTGGAAAAGGACGCCGTGATCACGGCCAAGGACGTGGAGTCGATCTACGAAGTGCCCCTGCTGTTTCATCAGGAAGGGCTGGACGACAAGATCATCGAGTTGCTCAACATCTGGACCGGAGCGCCCCATCTGGAGAAATGGGAAGAAGTCGTCCAGCGGATCCGCAATCCCCGGGACCAGGTCCTCGTGGGCATGGTGGGAAAGTATGTCGAACTGATCGAGTCGTACAAGAGCTTAAACGAAGCTCTCGCCCACGGAGGCATTGCCAACGAGTGCGCGGTGAACATCCGGTTCATCGATTCCGAGGAATTGGAAAAGGAACGGATCGGCACTCTCCTGAACGGCCTGGACTGCGTGCTGGTGCCCGGCGGCTTCGGCGACCGCGGAATCGAAGGCAAGATCCTTGCCGCCTCCCACGCGCGCAAGAACGGCATTCCGTTTCTTGGAATCTGCCTGGGCATGCAGACCGCCATCATTTCTTTCGCCCGGGACCTTTGCGGTCTCGACCGGGCCAACAGCACAGAGTTCGACCCCCAGACCCCGCACCCCGTGATCAGCCTCCTGCCGGATCAGGTGGGCATCGAGGCCAAGGGCGCCACCATGCGGCTCGGCTCCTATCCCTGCATCCTCCAAGACGGTACTCTCGCCCAGCGCATCTATGGCTGCCGCGAAATCCATGAAAGACACCGGCACCGGTACGAGGTCAACAACACGTACCGGGAGATCCTGAGCAAGCACGGACTGGTCCTGAGCGGCCTCAGCCCGGACGGCAGGCTCGTGGAAATGGTCGAGATCCAGGATCACCCTTGGTTTCTCGGGTGCCAGTTTCACCCGGAATTCAAATCCCGTCCCATGAACGCCCATCCGATCTTTCGGGAGTTCGTGCGGGCGGCCCTGCGGTACAAGCACCGGGCCGAACCGGGGGGATCCGGCTCCGCGGCTCCTTCGTAAAAGCCTCATGCCGTCTTTGAGGGACCGGACCAGATCTCGAGCTCCTGAAGGAGCTTGCGCAGAACCTTCTGGGGGCCGTCCTGGTCGCAGGAGATGCGAAGGTCCGCGTACCGTTCGTAGAGGGGCTTGCGCTCTGCATAGAGATCGTCGAGCGTTCGCCCCGGCGCAAGGACGATCCCCCGGTTGCCCATGTTGAGGATCCGTTTTCGCAGCACAGGAAGCGACGCGTCCAGGAAGACCACAACACCCCTCTTGCCGAGATGGCCCATGGCGCGGGGGCTGTACACCGCGCTCCCGCCTGTGGATACGACATGCCCGGCGAGGTTCAGGGAAAGGAGAAGAGATTCCTCTAGGGCCAGGAAAGCGGTCACGCCTCTCTCGTCCAGAATCTGCTGGAGAGGCCTGCCCTCCCGGGTCTCCAGAACGAGGTCGGTATCGATAAAGGGCATGGCCAGCTCCCGGGCCAGAAGAGCTCCGATCGTGCTCTTGCCCGAGCCGGGCATGCCGATTAGCACGATGTTGCGGGCTGCGGCGGCAAGCGTCTCCATTGGCAAGCTTTCTCCAATATGCTACCGTTTATGCTTCTCCGGAATCATAAAAAGAGTCAAGCTGGCCTCGGCTGGCCTCACTCCAAGAGCGAAAAGGAGGAACCCATGGCGAAGAAGGTCGTCATCGACGCGGAAGAGTGCGTGGCCTGCGGAACGTGCGTGGAAATCGCCCCGGAGGTTTTCAAACTGGAAGAAGGAGCCGATCATGCGGAAGTAATCAAGGGCTCCATTGGTTCCTCCGAGGAAGACGCCGTTCAGGAAGCCATCGACAGTTGCCCCACCCAGTGCATCCACTGGGAGGAGTGAAGGCGGGGTCCGTCGGCATGGCCCGCTGGGGATTCGATGGAGTTCAGAGACTGCGGATCTCCATTTTTTTGAAAGACCTGAGAAGGCCGACAGTCCGTGCGCAAGACCAAGATCGTCTGCACACTCGGGCCGGCGAGTTCAGGGATCCGGGAAATCTCGGAGCTGGCCCGCGCCGGGATGGACGTGGTGCGGCTTAACTTCTCTCACGGCACGCCTCGGGAGCACCGGAGGAATATCGAAAAAATCCGCAGGGTTTCTTCGGACCTCGGCAGGCCCCTGGCGATCCTGCAGGATCTAGGCGGGCCGAAGATCCGCCTCGGTGAGCTGCCAGCAAAAGGGATCCGGCTCGTCCCGGGCGGCCGGGTTCGGCTGGTCGGCGAAGGAGACCGGAAAGCACCCGTAGGCATCCCGGTCTCCACCCCGGCCGTGCTCGAAACCGTCAGACCCGGGGATCCCGTGCTCCTGGGCGACGGCCAAATCGAACTCCGGGTGGAAAGGGTCCGCCCCGGCGAGGTTCTCTGCGGGGTCGTGACGGGTGGACTCCTCACGTCCCGCAAAGGCATCACCCTGCCCACCCGATCCATTCCCCTTCCGGCCTTCACGGACAAGGATCGGAGCGATCTCGAAACGGGTCTGGACGCGGGGGTGGACTTCGTGGCCCTCTCTTTCGTGAGGGATGCGGACGACATTCGGAGCGTCAAGTCCTTCCTGGCCGAGCGGGGAGCAGCAGACCTGCCGGTGATCGCGAAGATCGAGAAACACGAGGCCCTGGAGAATCTGGAATCCATCCTGGCCGAGGCGGACGGGATCATGGTGGCCCGCGGGGACCTCGGAGTGGAAATTCCCTTGGAGGAGGTGCCCCTCGTTCAGAAGAACCTGGTTCTTCAGGCAAACAGAGCCGGCAAGCCCGCCATCATCGCCACCCAGATGCTCCGCTCCATGGTGGAGTCCCCCCGCCCCACGCGGGCCGAAGCGCTCGACGTGGCCAATGCGGTTCTCGACGGCGCGGACGCGGTCATGCTGTCCGAGGAGACTGCGGTTGGACGGTATCCGGCCCAGGCGGTCCGCTTCATGGCCCGCCTGGCCGTGCGGGCCGAGACCCTTCTCGATCGTTCCCGGGCACCGGATCCTTTGTTCCCTTCCATCCCAGAGGGCATCGCGTATGCGGCGTGCAGACTGGCCCGGGATCTCGGCGCCAAAGCGATTCTCGCGCCGACCCGATCGGGGCTCACGGCCCGGGCCGTGTCTCGGTTCCGGCCAGCCCAGGAGGTTCTGGCCTTCAGCCCGGACCCGGCCGTGGTCAGGAGGCTTTGCTTGCTTTGGGGCGTCTTCCCCAGGCGGGTTCCGAGGCTTCGGGACACGGACGACATGGTCCGCAGGGTGTGCGAATTCGCTCGCTTCGAGGGCGGATTGCAGTCCGGGGATCTCGTGGTCATCGTTGCAGGCGTGCCGGCCGGCGAGCCCGGCTCCACAAACCTCCTTCAAGTCGCCAGGCTTCCTTGACCGATTCGGGCTCGGTCGCGGCAGAAGCCGCCGGGTTCGGTAGAATCCTTGACCCTTCCTTCTTCCACGGCTACAATAAACATAGAGAAATACTAGAGTAGAAATGCCCTCCATCGAACCGCCCGCCCCGCATCGGGACGAGTCCTCCCCACACGTCCCGACCAGCGGCCCAGGCGCATCTCCGAAACAGGTGAATCCCATGACCCAAGACAGGATCTACATGGACCATGTGGCGGCTGCGCCGCTCCTGCCCGAGGTTCTCGATGCCATGATGCCTTACTTCCGCGAGCACTTCGGGAATCCCTCGAGCATGCACGGCGTCGGAGAAAAAGCCGAGGAAGCCCTGACCCAAGCCCGCCGCCAGGTTGCGGAATTGATCCACGCTCGAAGCCCTGGAGAAATCGTTTTTACCTCGTGCGGGACAGAGTCCAATAATTTCGCCCTGAAAGGGGTGGCCTTGGCCTATCAGAACAAGGGACGCCACATCGTGGTCTCTTCGGTCGAGCATTTCTCCATCATGCACGCCGTGAAGACCCTGGAAAAAATGGGTTTTCAGATCACTCACCTGCCGGTCGACGGAACCGGACGGGTGGATCCCGACGAAGTGGACAGGGCGATCACCCCGCAGACCATTCTGGTATCGGTTATGCACGGGAACAACGAGGTGGGGACCTTGCAGCCCATCGCCGAGATCGGCCGCATCACGAGGGCCAAAGGTGTTCTTCTCCATACGGACGCCGTTGCCACAGCCGGCGTCATCCCGGTCGATGTAGAGGCCCTGCAAGCCGACCTGCTGAGCTTGTCCGCCAATGCCTTTTACGGCCCCAAGGGGGCGGCCGCCCTATACATTCGTAAAGGGGTTCGGATTCATCCCCTTCTGGACGGAGGAATTCAGGAAAATGGGCGGCGGGCCGGCACGGAGAACGTCCCGGCGATCGTGGGCATGGGTGTGGCCGCGGAGATCGCTCTCCGGGAGATGGACAATCGGATTGCCTGGGCCCGCAAGCTTCAAAAGCGGCTTCAGGAGGGAATCCTGGAGCGGATTCCCCACGTGGTTCTTTTGGGACATCCGGTCGATAGGCTCCCCCAGATTGTCAGCGTTCTCGTCGAATACGTGGAGGGGGAGTCCATGCTGCTCTTTCTCGACATGGAAAACATCCAGATCGCCAGCGGCTCGGCGTGTATCTCCCGCTCCCTGAAAGTCTCCCATGTCATGCTCGCCATGGGCATCGACGCAGCCTTGGCCCAAGGCAGTCTTCTGTTCAGCCTGGGCAAGGACAACACCGAAGAACAGGTGGATCGAGTGCTGGAGGTCTTGCCGCCCATCGTGCAGCGGCTACGGGACATGTCTCCTCTGTACAAGAAAGCGGCCAGGACCTTCCGCTCGTCAGCGGACGCAGGAACCGCCGGGCCGGATCCGAGGAGAAGTTGATCATGAAATACAGCGCCAAGGTGATGGATCATTTTGCGAACCCCAGGAACGTGGGCACGATCGAGAACGCCGACGGCGTCGGAGAGGTGGGAAACCCGGCCTGCGGGGATATTATGCGTTTCTACATCTCGGTGAGGGACGGACGGATCGAAGACGTCAAGTTCCAAACTTTCGGCTGCGGAGCCGCGATCGCGGTCTCAAGCATGATCAGCGAGATGGCCCGAGGAAAGACCCTCGAGGAGGCCTCCCGGATTTCGAACCGCGACGTGGCGGACGCGCTGGACGGGCTGCCCGCAAACAAACTCCACTGCTCGAATCTCGGCGCCGATGCGCTCCAGGCCGCGATCCGCGACTATTACGCCCGCAACGGCGACTCGGCGAAGAGAAGGGCGGAAATGCCGCCGGTCCTGGAAGAGCGCCGGCAGGAGCCCTGCAAATGCCCTTACTGTGATATCGAGGTTCCCAGGGGCGCGCCCTTCTGCAAGAAATGCGGCGCCAAAATCTGAGGAAAGACCTCCCCATCCGGAAGAAGCGACCCCAACACCGTCCTCAAGCAGGTCGAGAAGGCCCCTTTCATCCTGCCCGAAAGCCCAGGCTGTTGAAGATGATGCCGTGGTGGACTTCGGAGACTCCTTCGGTGATGGTCAGGACACGGGAATCTCGCCAGATCCTCTGGATCGGGTATTCCATCATGAAGCCGTATCCCCCGAAGAGCTGGATCGCTTCATTGACGATCTTTTGCGCCGTCTCGCTGCAAAACAGCTTCACGAAGGAGGCTTCCCGGGTGCAGTCCCTGCCCTGGTCGTACAGCCACGCCGCCTTCCAGGTGATGGTGTGCATGATGTCGATGTACATGGCCCACTCGGCCACTTTGAACTGATTGACCTGGAAGGAGATGAGGGGACGGCCGAACTGCGAGCGCTCTTGCAGGTAGCGCGTCGTCACGTCATAGGCTCCCCGGGCCACCCCGGCGCAGCGCCCTCCGTAGGAAATCCGGCCGCCCACCAGCGTCTTGACGATCTGCCCGAACCCGCCCTCCCGGGCCCCGAGAAGCCGGTCTGCAGGGATCGTGCAGTCTTCGAACACCAGTTCTGCGGTATCCGCGGAGCGCAGCCCGGCCTTTTCCAGTTTACGGGCCACGTGGAAGCCGGGCGTTCCCCGGTCCACGAGGAACAGGCTGATGCCTTTCGCCTTGCGGCTGGGATCCGTGTAAGCCGCCACCAGGACGTAGTCGCAAATGGAGCCGTTTGTGATAAAGGTCTTGGTGCCGTTGAGAACGTACGAATCTCCCTTTCGCACGGCCCGCGAGGTGATGCTGACCGCGTCCGAGCCCGCGTTCGGCTCTGTCAGAGCGAAGGCGCCGATCTTCTCTCCCCGCGCGGCGGGCACGAGATACATGCGTTTCTGTTCCTCGGTGCCGAAATCGTAAATCGGGCTCGTGGCGAGCGTGGCATGGGCGAGCAGACCGGAGGCGATGCCGCTCGAAACCCGGTTGAGTTCCTCCATGTACAGGCACTCGCAAATCTTGTCCGCCCCGGATCCCCCGTATTCTTCGGGATACCGGCAGCACAAGAATCCCAGATCCCCCAATCTGCGGAAGAGAAACAGAGGAAATTGCTCCTTCGCCTCCGCCTCGTCCACGAGGGGGGCGATTTCCTTGTCCACGAAGGACGCCACGGTCTGCCAGAAGATTCGATGCTCTTCGGTCAGATCGAAATTGAGGGACATGGCGCATGCTCCTACACGAGTTTCTTCACGGGTCTGGCCGGAACCCCTACGGCCAGCGTGTGGGGTTCGATCTTGCCGGTCACAACGGCATTGGCCCCGATCCTGCAGAAATCGCCGATTTCCGCCCCGCGGACGATGGTCGCCTTGGCGCCGATGTAAACGCCTTTGCCGATCTTCACGCTCGCGAGGATGTTTTGGGCCCGGGGATCCAGGTAGAAATGGTATTCGTCAGACTGGGTATGGACGTGCTCTCCGTCCAAGACCGAGCAGTATTCGCCGAAGATCGTGTTCTTGCCGATCTCGATGTTTTGACCGCAGTGGATCACGCACCGGATGCTGAACCCGCACGCTTCCTCGAGGTAGAGCCTTCCCGAGATGTGGGCCACGCTTTCGGCTCGGATCTCGCACCGATCCCCCAGGAAGAGTTCGCCGTTGCGCAGTTCGATGTAAACCCGCTCTCCGAGGTGGGCACCCCGACCCAGGGTGATCTTATTTCGCCTTCCCTGGAGAGAAATCCTCACGCCCTTTCCGATCCGGCAGCCCGGCGCGAGGCTCATTTCGAGCTCGGACCGAGAAGCGAAAGCCTTCAGGCGAAGCCGGGCCATCAGGGCCAACCGGCGCCAGGCATTCAGCGCGCGCGCAAGTCCAAACATAATTCCCCCCTTTTCACCTCCGCCCATCCAGCCAAAGGGCTGAAACGCTCGCAGAGATCTTCGGGACAAAAAGGTATACGAAACCGCCCCGGCTAGGCAAGCTCAATGAGGGGGGAGCCCTGGCGGACGTCCGTGCCATCCCGGACGAGGATCTTCTTGATCGTGCCGGCCCTGGGCGCGTGAATTTCGTTTTCCATTTTCATGGCTTCGAGCACGAGCAGAGGATCCCCGGCTGCCACAAGTTGTCCTTCGTCCACGAGGACGCTCAGGATGATGCCTGGCATGGGAGCACAGACGACATCACCTGTCATAAGCTCTTCCGTTCTTGTCTGAGGGAGCGGCGCCGCTGTCGTGGCGAGCGGCTTGGGGGCGGGTGCGACAGCCAACGGGGTAGGCGGTGTAGAGGCGGCCTGCGGCGGAGCGACGATTGCCCGCACGGCCGTGGCTTCCGGAGTGGGAGCGGCTGAAAGGGGCTGTTGGATTTCGACCCGGTAGTCCCTGCCGTTCACCCGCACCTGGGCGGTCGACCCGTTAAAGGCGAGAATTTCCACCGCGTAGGGCCTGCCATTGATCAAATACTCGATTCTTTTCATGGTTCTCTGTTCCCTGTGAGCGGCCAGGCCCTCCTGCGCATCGGGTCCTTCCAGGGGGCGTCCCGGAGAAGGGCTTCCTGCCGGCCCAGGATTTTCCAAGCCCCGTCCCGCTCGGCGAGGAAAGGAGCCGGGCCCGAAATTCGGCTCGCGGCTGCCCGTTCCCGGATCAGGCCGTCAAGAGCCAGAGCGATGGCTGCCGCAGCTTCCTCGTCGGTCATGGCTTCCTTCGGCTCGATCGCGGCCGTCTCTGGAGCAGGATCCGACACGCCGCCCTCCGAGGTGTCCTTTCCTTGCCCGCCTTCTGCCCCAGCACGGCCTTGACGAGCCCGGGTGATCAGAGCACCCGCGATCTGGATGGACACCATAAGAAAAGCCAGCACGACGAAGACGCCGACGAGTCGCAAGGCCAGGGCGACCAGAACCTCGGCCCAATTGATGACTTCGGATTCCATGGCAAGCCCTGGGCCTCTCACTTGAACATGGCGATCATAAAACCGGCGGCCGCTGCCGTCCCGATGACGCCGGCCACGTTCGGCGCCATGGCATGCATGAGCAGGAAGTTCCGCGGGTTCGACTCCCTGCCCAAGGCGTGGGCGACCCGGGCGGCCATGGGCACGGCCGAGACGCCCGCAGCTCCGATGATGGGGTTCATTTTTTCGCGGGTGAATAGGTTCATGATTTTCACGGTGAGCACGCCGCCCGCCGTGCACAGGATAAAATCGAAAATCCCAAAACCGAAGATGAGCAGGGACTTGGGATTCAGGAACTGTGCTGCCGACATGGTGGCGCCGACCGAGATGCCGAGAAAGATCGTGACAATGTTCATGAGCTCGTGCTCGGCCGTATTGGACAACCGCCGGACCACGCCGGTCTCCCGCATGAAGTTCCCCAGGGCGAACATGCCGAGCAGGGGCATGATCGCGGGGATGATGAGGCCAATAAGAATCGAGGCCAGGATCGGAAACAGGATTCTCTCGAACCTCGATACATGCCGGAGCTGCCGCATCTCAATGCTCCGCTCACGGCCTGTGGTCAGGAACCGGACGATGGGCGGCTGAATCAGGGGCACCATGGACATGTAACTGTAGGCGGCCAGTGCGTTGGGACCGATGAGGTGAGGGGCCAAGGCGTTTGTCAGGTAGATGGTCGTGGGTCCGTCGGCGCCCCCGATGATTCCCACCGAGGCCGCTTCCTTCAGAGTGAATCCGCAAAGGATCGTGCCCAGAAACGTGATGAACACCCCGAGCTGGGCCCCGGCACCCACAAGCAGCGACTTGGGATTGGCGATCATGGGGCCGAAATCGGTCATGACCCCGAGTCCCAGAAAAATGATGCAGGGGATGACTTCCCACTCAATCCCGTAGTGGTGGAAGATCCAGAAAAGCTCGCCCTCGCCCATGAGAGGAGCCATGGGAAGGTTGGTGAGGAAAATGCCGAAGCCGATCGGAAGGAGCAGCAAGGGCTCGTACCGTTTCTTCACGGCCAAATAGAGGAAAAAGAACGCCACAAGCCACATGACCACATGGCCAGCCGTGAGGTGAATCACGCCCGTGGTCAGGATCACGCTGTGGAGAAGCTTGAAGAACTCTTCCATGGGGCTTGTGGATCTCCGTCTTCCGGGAGGCGCAAATTTTGATCCCTTACCACACAACGGAACAAATCTCAAGGGGTCGCTAAGCAAGTGTCGCCAAACCGCCCGATGAGAGGTGCGCTTTGCAGCAGACCCTCCGGCGCAGATTGGCCCGCGAACAGGCCTCTCCTGGCGCGGCACCGATGGATGAGCACAATGGCCAATGGCCTGGATGACGGATGGGCCGGGATCTGGTAGACTGGCTTTTCACGAAAACGGGCGGCCTCACGACTTTCGGGCTAGGAGCGGTCCGATGGGTGACCTGGAAGAGAATACAAAAGAACCGACCTTTGCGGAGCTTTTCGAGGCCTCAGCCGTGCCGCTGCCGGCTGCCGGACACTTGAGCCCGGGCGACGCTGTCACCGGCGAGGTTGTCAAGATCACCAAAGAAAGCGTCTTCGTCGACTTGGGCGGCAAGAGCGAAGGGGTGGCGGACCTTGCCGAGTTCCTGGAGCCGGACGGCAAGCTCACCGTGGCCGTGGGGGACCGGATCGAACTGAAGGTCGCCTCGGTGGCCGATGGGATCGTGCTGAGCAGGACGCTCAAACTCCGGGGAGCAGAAGCCCTGGAGATGCTCAGGAGCGCCCAACAGGCGGGGCTTGCAGTGGAGGGCCGCGTGACGGCCGTGAACAAAGGGGGGTTCGAAGTGGACCTTTCGGGCCGCCGTGCCTTCTGCCCCGTGAGCCAGATCGATCTCGGCTTCTGCGAGAACCCGGCGGATCACGTTGGAGCCCGCTATTCTTTTCGGATCCTGGAGATCCGCGACCGGGGAAGGAACATTGTGGTTTCGCGGCGGGTTCTCCTCGAGGAGGAAAGACAAAAACTCGCCCGTGAGACCCTGGAGCATCTGGCTCCGGGCATGGTTGTCGAAGGGAAAGTCGTGAGGCTCGTTCCTTTCGGGGCGTTTGTCGACATCGGCGGCGTGGAAGGCATGCTTCACGTCTCGGAGATCGCCCATTACAGGGTGACGGATCCTTCCGAGGTTCTTGCGGTGGGCCAGCCCGTGAAGGTGGCGGTTCTCGCGGTGGACAGGGGCGGGGGCGGCCAAGAGGTCAAGCCGCGAATCGCCCTTTCCATGAAGGCCCTGGAGCCAAGCCCCTGGGACAAGGGATTTCCCTTTCGGGAAGGCGAGGTTATTCAGGCCAAGGTTTCGCGGATCGCGGATTTCGGCGCCTTCGTGGAACTCCTTCCCGGCGTCGAGGGGCTTGTCCATGTTTCGGAAATCACCTACCAGAGAATCCGCCATCCCAGCCAGGTTCTTTCGGTCGGGCAGGAGGTCGCCGTTCGGATCTTGGAAATCGACTCTGAGAGGCGCAGGATCTCCCTTTCCATCAAGGAAGCCGCAGGCGTGGAAGCCGCCTCCCGAGGCTCAGAGATGGGTGCAGGAGCAGAGGCCGCCACGCCACAGGCTCGCCTGGAGCCTGGAGCCGTTCTGACGGGCATCGTGGAAAAGAGCAAGCCTTTTGGCGTGTTCCTGCGGCTTCCCCAGGCGGGCCATGGCGCCCGGGGGCTCCTTCCATTGGAAGAGAGCGGGCTTGCGGACAGATCGGACTTGAAAAAACGTTTCCCCGAGGGAAGCTCCCACCAGGTCCAAATCCTCGCGGTCGACGAAAAAGGCCGGGTGAGACTTTCTGTCAAAACGCTGGGCGAGCGTGACGAGCAGGAGAGCTACCGCAGATACACCGGGGAAAAGGGGAAGTCGGCGGGCCTGGGGACGCTCGGGGATCTTTTCGGAAACCTCAAACTCCCTGTCCGAAAACCTTGAGGGACCAAACTCCCGACCCCACCGCCGCGTCTCAGTCGACTCCGTTCCAGCAGTAAAGGCAAAGCTGCTCTTGGGGAAGGCCAATGGCTTTGACCATGTCCTTCAGGCGCTGGTAGCGCAGAGTGGTCACGTTTAAGTCCCGGCGGATCCAATCCACCATGGCCGCGTACTTCCGGCCGTCCTCGTCCAGATAATCCTCCACGTTTTCCAAATCACGGCCCTCGAGAGCTTGGATGGCACGGCGCGCGGCGAGCTCGTGCGTGCTGCGGGTGGCGCGCAAGAACTTGCAGGGGAACATCAAGGGAGGGCACGCAGGCCGGATGTGGATCTCCCGAGCCTTTGCCTCCCAGAGCTTCTGGACCGTCAGGTTGCGAAGCTGCGTGCCGCGGACAATGGAGTCCTCGCAAAGGACGATGCGATTTCCTTCGATGACTTCTCGCACGGGCAGGAGTTTCATCTCGGCCACGAGGTCGCGGATCTCCTGTGCAGGGGGCGTGTAGCTCCGGCCGTAGCCCGGCGTGTACTTGACCAAAGCTCTCCGGTACGGGATACCCGCCTCCATGGCGTACCCGATCGCGTGTCCGGTCCCGGAATCCGGCACGCCGGCCGCGAAATCCGCCTCCACGCTGTCGGCCTTGGCCAGGAAGCGGCCGCAGCGCTCCCGGACGGCTTCCACCGAGATTCCCTCGTAGCGGGACGCCGGATAGCCCGTGTAGATCCACAGGAAGGCGCAGATTCGTCTCTCCTCGAATCCCCGCCGCATCTGCCGGAGACCCGCGGGCTCGATGGCGACGATTTCCCCTGGTGCCAGATCCCGCTCGACCCGGAACCCCAGGTTGTTGAAAGCGCAGCTTTCGCTGGCCACGGCCCAGTCTCCGCCTCTGCGGCCGAGGACCAGAGGCGTTCGGCCCCTGTTGTCACGGGCCGCGTAAAGCTCGTTTGTCGTGAGGAGAAGAAGGGAGCAGGAGCCCTCGATCCGGGCCAGGGCGTTGGAAATGCCTTCCACCGGGTCTTTTGCCGCAGCGATGATTCGGGCCACGATTTCCGTCCGGTTGATGCCTCCGTTGGAAATCTCGGAAAACGCCATCCCTTGTCTGTGAAGATCTTTCACGAGGTCCTGGGCGTTGAGAATCCTTCCCATGGTGGCCACGGCGAACTCACCGAACCGAGTGGACATGAGGATCGGCTGGGGATCATGGTCGCTGATCACGCCGATCCCGAGTTGGCCGGTCATGGACCGGTACTCGTCGGCGAACTTGGACTTGAACTGGGTCCAGCGGATGTCGTGGATCCGGCGGTGGATCCGGCTTCCGACCACCACGAGGCCCGCCATCTCGGTGCCCATGTGGGAGTGATAGTCGGTTCCATACAGAAGGGTCTCGTTGCAGTTTCCGGTGGATACGACGCCGAAAAGTCCGCTCATGGATCGTTGCCTTCTTGGGGGCTGAGAGGTTTCGCAACTGAGGAGAGAACGGTCAGAGAACCACGCACTTGGTTTGTTATCCTATCTGGACGCGCCGCTGGGGTCAATCGAAGACGCCGGAGCGTGTTGGACCCAGACCAAGAGGGCCCAAGAGCCTCTCCTGCAAAAAAGCTTCGCGTAGCAAGATGTCTTTTTCGGCCGGCAACGGTAGAATGAGATTATTTAGATCAACCGATGTCCTGAAGAAGGAGCGCCAAAAAGATGAAAAACGCCCTCTGGTTGAAGCGCACCAACCCATTCCTGCTCGTTGTCCTTGTCGTACAGGTGGCGACCGGGCTAGGCCACGATATTCTGCCGGAAGAATGGTTCGAATGGATTCACCCGACCGGAGGCCTCCTGCTTGTCCTGCTGGCCGCCGTGCATCTGGCTCTCAATTGGAACTGGGTGAAGAGCGTGTATCTTTCGTCCGGCCCTCGATAAGACCGCTTGCCCGAGAGACGAAAATCGGGTTATAGTTATTTCAAGGTGAGTTCCTTCTCGTCCTGCAGGAGGGCGACCGCCATGGGTTGGGCCATTCCGGAAGAAATCATCCGCCGGACCCGATGCGACAAGGCCTTTGCGTGTCTGGCCGACGGGAAGGAAGACATGTGTACGGTCGAGTTCTCCATCGGCAACGGCGTGATTCTCGTGCGCCCGGTCCGGAACGAGCCCTGCCGTCACAAAGTGTTCTTCCGAGAGGCTTTCAGCTGCCACTGCCCGGTCCGCAAGGAAATCTACCGCGCCTACGGGCATTGATTTCGGCCGAAAGGCCGGCGCGTTTCTCGACGAAAGACGGCTCGGTCAGGACCGTCTCCCTCCCCACCCCTTCCCAAGGAGGGCTTCCCTTTTCGGTTCGCCGTCCCGCATAGCATCCATCATGACCTTCGAGCGAAAAATACCGGAACTCGTGGCGCCTGCCGGATCCCTGGCCGCCTTCCAGGCCGGTCTCGAAGCAGGAGCCGACGCTTTCTATCTCGGCGTGGGCAGGTGGAACGCCAGGGCCCGGGCCCAAAACTTTGGACTTGATGAACTCGAAGCGGTCGTTGCGGCAGCCCGGGAAAGGGGCAGGCGGATCTATCTGGCCCTCAATATCCTGGTTCGGGATTCGGAAATCCAGGAGATTCTCCCCATCTTGGAGCGCGCTGAGGCTTGCCGGGTGGACGCTGTCATCCTCCAGGACTTGGGACTTCTGTCTCTCCTGCGGAAGGAGTTCCCTTCCCTCAAGCTGCACGCCTCCACCCAGATGTTCCTTCACAACTCCCTTCATGTGCAAGCCCTGGCGCGACGCGGCGTCCGTCGGGTGATCCTGCCTCGGGAGCTGCGGCTGGAGGAGATCCAGGCGATCCGGAGCCGTTGCGACGTGGAGGTCGAAGTGTTCGTCCATGGAGCGCTTTGCTTCTCCTTTTCCGGGATGTGCCTCGCTTCCTCCTGGCTCTTCGGGTTCGAGGCCTCGGGAAACCGGGGCGCCTGCAGACAGGTCTGCCGGTTCGCCTTCGACGGCGGCAGAACGCCCTATCCCTTTTCCATGAAAGACCTCGAGGGGAGGACCCACCTCAAAGGACTTCTCTCCGCTGGGGTGGACGCGCTCAAAATCGAAGGGAGACTCCGGAATGCCGACTACGTGGGCGAGACGGTCGCCTATTACAGGCTGTGCCTGGATGCGTGGGCCGCAGGAAAGGACCTTCCGACGCCGCCCGCCCGTTGGCGCTTCGGCCGCCGCACCACCCCCGGCTTTTTCGCGCCCCTCGCCTACGGCCAGATGATCTTTTCTCAAGCCGAGGACGAGCCCTGGACGGGCGAACCGGTGGGAACCGTGAGGACTGTTCGAAAAGGAAAAGCGAAAATCGCCTTTTCCAGGAAAGTCCGCGCCGGCGACCGCCTTCGGATTCTCAAGGAGAACGGCGTCCGAGTCCTGGAGTTCACGTGGGTCGGGCCGACTCGGGACGAGGCGGAAATCGAGGTGGAAGACCGCTCCTCTCCGCGGGTAAACTGGAAGGTGTACCGCCTTGGCACGAGCCGTGCCCCTGTGGCTCGTTCCCTTCGCCGTGCGCCGGTTCGTCTCAAGACCCTCGAAACCGAGCTGGCCGTGTCCTCCAGGAATGGGCTTCTCGATGTGGAGGCCACGTGCCAGGGCTTGGGGTCGTTCCGAAAGCTGTATCCTCTCCCCCACCGCTCCGGCATGCCTCCTCTTTCGCCCGAGCGGGTGAGCGCGTGCTTCCGTCGCACGGGGCAAAGTCCTTTCCGCGTCACGACCGTGCGGGTCTCGTTGGAGGATCCCCTTGCCGTTTCCATGGCAGACCTCAACGGAATCCGCAGAACGTTCTTTCTGGAGTTCGATCAAGAGTGCGATTCCAGACAACAGGAGCGGAACGAAGAGCGCAGACAAAGGATTCGAAGGACCCTCGAAATCCTTTCCGACGAAAAACGGCGGGCCGAGCCCCTTCCGACGCTTCGGCCGATTCCTTTGTCGGATGTCGCCGAGGCGCGGGACGACGATCGTTCCGCGGACGGGCTCCTCTGGGTGGAGATCCCGCTTTTTGTGAGCGAAGACAGGCTCAAGGACGTTTTCAAGCAGCTCCAAGGGCTTGTCGAGAACCAGGGAGTCGGATTCGTGTGCCATTCTCTGGGCTGGGTCGATTGGCTGAAGGAGAGGGTCGAAAACAACCGGATCGCTTCGGGCAGCTATCTCTATTGCCTGAACCGGCTTGCGGTCCGGTTTCTTCGCGACGCTGGCTGCGCCTATGTGCTTGTGAGTCCCGACTTCCCCGAGCAGGACCGCAAAGACCTCCTCCGCCTCGGGGGCACAGCCCTTCCGCCCGAAGAACCGAAGAGGTGTTTCGTCACGCGCTTGGCCGTGCCGGACTTGAGACTCTGGCGCGACAGGTGCGCCCTTCAAGCGCTCCGGCGACCCGAGTACACCGAAGTGGTTCTTGCCGAGCCGGATTGACCCCCTCCGGACGGCTTTCTATACTTTGCCTGAGACCAAAGGCCCCTGGTGGCGCGGGGAACGATTCCGGCAAGGACGAGCGGTCCTGTGCCGCTCGACAGGGTGAGAGACCCCGCAAACGATGCTCCTAAGCTGGTGGCTGCGGCGGAAAAGCCGGCATGAACGCTTCCTGGACGGCAGCACTGATTTTCCTGGCCACCTACGTGGGCGTTGCCTTGGGCAGCATCCCGGGCCTTGCCTTGGACCGGACCGGGATCGCCCTGCTCGGCGCCATCGCCATGGTCGCACTGGGCGTGCTCGATACGGCCGAGTCGTTCCGGGCCATCGACACCTCCACGATCCTTTTGTTGTATGCTTTGATGGTCCTCTCGGCCCAGTTCCGACTGGGCGGGTTCTACACCCAGACGGCCCTGCGCATCACCCGCTATCTCAAATGGCCGGGCCTCTTCCTGCTCGTGCTCATGGCGACGGCAGCCCTGCTCTCTTCCATCCTGGCGAACGACATCGTCTGTCTGGCCTTCACGCCGGTGTTGTGCGTTGCCCTGTTACGGGCATCCCTGAATCCTGTGCCCTTTCTCCTCGGCCTGGCCTGCGCTTCGAACTTGGGCTCGGCCGCCACGATCATCGGAAATCCGCAGAACATGCTGATCGGACAGCTCGGCCGCCTGGATTTCGGGGCCTTCGTCATCCATTGCGGTCCGCCTTCTCTTCTGTCCCTTTTGGCCGCGTACATGATCCTTCTTCTTGCTTACAGAGGAAAATGGAAGGGGGTTCCCTTCTCGGGCGAGGTTCTCAAGGAGGACTGGCCCAGTTACGACAGGCATCAGTCGCGCAAAGGACTGATCCTGACCGGCCTTCTGATCGTCCTGTTCTTCACGCATCTGCCCAGGGAACTTACGGCCATCTCGATCGCGGGCGTTGTCCTTTGCAGTCGGCGGTTCAAGACCCGGACGATTCTCGGGCTCGTGGACTGGCACCTGATCACGCTCTTCTGCGCTCTGTTCATCGTGGTGGAGGGAGTGGTGAAATACCAGATTCCCCAGAAGGCTGTGCTTCTTTTGTCCGCCCGGGGCCTGGATATCAACGACCCGCCCGTGCTGGCCTTCGTTTCCGTCGTGCTGAGCAACGTCGTGAGCAACGTGCCTGCCGTGATGTTGCTCCTGCGAAACCTGGATCTGGGCAACGTTTCCAATTTGCACTTGCTGGCGTTGATGAGCACCTATGCAGGCAACCTGATCACCATCGGCAGCATCGCGAACCTCATCACCATCGAATCCGCGGCCGCATACGGCGTGCGGATCGGTTTCCGCGAGCATGCCGCCGTGGGCGTGCCCGTGACCGCCGTGTCCGTTCTGATCGCCCTGCTTTGGACAGCGTGGATCGCCTGAACCGGAGGCGGAAGCAAAAAGGAGGAACCATGAGAGAAGTCGCTGTCGTCGGCGTTGGCATGACGAAGTTCGGAAAATTCCTGGACAAGGGGATCAAGGATTTGGTCCGCGAGGCTGTGGAGGACGCCCTCCAGCACGCCGGCGTGGGCAAAGACGCCGTCGAGGCCGCCTATGTCGGCAATGCGGCCGCGGGGCTCATGACCGGGCAGGAGATGATCCGCGGCCAGGTCACCCTCACCTCGATGGGGATCGAAGGGATCCCGATGTACAACGTGGAGAACGCTTGCGCCAGCTCATCGACGGCCTTTCACCTCGGCTGGACCGCCGTGGCCGCGGGGCTTTACGACTGCGTGCTCGTGGTGGGCTTCGAAAAACTCTATGACCAGGACAAGCGCAAGTCCTTTCAGGCCCTGGGCACGGCCGTGGACGTGGAGATCCTGAGAGCCCTCTTCAGCCAGATGGCCTCGGGAAAGGCTCCGGGCGGAGGGATCTTTCAGGCCGGCAGCGGCGAGAAGCGCAGCATCTTCATGGACATGTACGCCCATTACACGAAGCGGTACATGGAACGCTATGGCCTCCGTCAGGAGCACTTCGCCCTCCTCGCGGTCAAGAGCCATCGCAACGGCGCCTTGAACGAGCATGCTCAGTACCAGAAGGAGGTGACCCTCGAAGAAGTCCTTCAATCCGGAGACGTGGTGTATCCCCTGACCCGCATGATGTGCGCTCCCATCGGGGACGGCGCCGCTGCGGTCCTTCTATGTTCCAAAGAGCGCGCGGCCCGCTACACGACGAAGCCTGTCTGGGTGGCGGCGTCGGTCGTGGGCAGCGGAAAGGCGAGCGGCGGGGAGGAAACCGTGACCCAGCGTCTGGCGCCCCGCGCTTACGAGGCGGCCGGGATCGGCCCTCAGGACGTGGACGTGATCGAAGTCCACGACGCCACGAGTCCTTCGGAAATCATCAGTCTCATCGAGCTGGGCATTTGCCCGGGCGAGGAGGCGGCCCGGTGGATCGAAGAAGGAATGCTCGAGATCGATGGCAAGGTGGCGTCCAACCCCTCGGGTGGACTCGTCACCAAAGGGCACCCGGTGGGCGCGACCGGGTGCGGGCAGATCTACGAAATCGTGAAGCAACTGCGGGGTGAGGCGGGCCCTCGCCAGGTGAAAAACCCGCGCACGGGCATGACCCAAAACGGCGGGGGCATCATCGGCCTGGATGCGGCCTCCATGACCCTGCACGTTTTCAAAAGGTAGGAACCCTGAGGAGAAAGGGCCTTGCCGCCTGCAAGGCCTTAAACAATGACGTTCTTTGCGTAAACATGCCTCCCATGTATTCCGTTGATGGTGGCTATTGCATACACTGCTGCGCAAACCGGTCGAGACGGCGAAGAACCCCTAACGGACCGCGCTCGCTCCCTACTGGGAGTCCTGCGGGAAGCCGGGGCCGAGTACGAGTACCAGGGGGCCGGATGGCAAACGTCTACGAGAGGGCAGGCTTCCTCGTGCAGAAGACCGACAAGGGCGGCCCCGTGATGGTCAAGGGCCAGCCGAAAACCGATGACGTTACGCCCTGGCAGCCCGCAAGGACTCGATCGACACGGTTGCATGCGGATACACGGACTGGGACGTCGGTCCTAAGGAACACCTCGGCAAAAAGTGGTCTCCCTCCTTGCCTGCGCCGCGCCTCGGCAGGAGCGGCATGTGGGTTAAACCATGTCCACAGCGTCGTAATCGCCCTGGCCCTCTCACCGTGCCCGGTCGAAGGATGCCCGGGCGTTTCTTCGGGAGCAGCGACCCAATAGTTCTTGGACAACGACGGGGTGATTTTCATATACTTTCGCGAAATCTCCTGGACGCAAATGGACGCTCTTCGCATCGACAAGGTGATTGCGGGAATGGCTACTGGAGAAGGCTGGGTCGATGTGGAAGCCGTGGCCGCCCACCTGCGGGTGGCCAAGGAGTCGATCTGCCGGTGGATCGACTCCAAGGGCTTTCCGGCTCACCGGTTGGGCCGCCTCCTTCGGTTCAAGATCTCGGAGCTGGACGAGTGGGTGCAGGCACAAGGAGCAAACGATTCCCGCAGCCCAGCATCCACCCAGGGAACAGGTTCGAGAGCACCTCGTCGGGAATTTCCGAAGAAGAGGAAGAGGTAGCCCGATGGCCCGACTGGAGGACCTGACACGAGGGGCGACGGTCAAGGGCATTCTGTCCGACCGCCTCGTGACCATCGTGGATGTCAAGTGGTACGGCTCGACCGTGGTGGAGTTGACTTACAAGGACGCCTCCGGGCGCCTAGCCAACGAACTCCTCATTGCTGTCCAAACTTTCAGGGATGGGCTCATCTGGTTCCTTGTAAATCAGCCAGTTAGAGGGGCGAAATCACGCCATGGAAGTTGAGGTTCCCTTTTTCGGCGGCCTGCTGCTGTCCA
>Ga0101944_10002162_pt1 | contig 33674 bp, 30 predicted proteins | sample DewCreD2012metaG_FD_75245 | JGI IMG/M metagenome (GOLD analysis project Ga0101944, IMG submission 75245) | Hot spring sediment bacterial and archeal communities from British Columbia, Canada, to study Microbial Dark Matter (Phase II) - Dewar... ... | reverse complement strand
TCTGGGAGGCATAATCGGCCGCTCTCAGTATGGGTCTAGTAAAGGAGCGGGCAATGAGGAGGGTCAGAATAAAGGAAATTACTAAACCCACACCGCTTACCAGAACAAGGAGAAGGGAGAATTGGGTTAAAATGTAATAAATATCCGAAAGGGGGCCGAAACTGACAATCCGCCAGCTAGTCCCCGGCACAATTCGGGACGTTAGATAATAGCCGGATTTTGTATTGACCCCATACGATTCATCCTTTGAAAGAACATTCTGTTTAAACGAAGCAACCCCAGACACATCGAAAAGATTCCCCTTCAGCACCTCATCGCTCTTTTCATGGGTAATGAAAACTCCCTGATTATTTACCAGGTAGCTTTTGCCATGGGTCGATATTTTTTTTGCTCCAATAATGGTGGAAACCTGGTCAATTATCATATCGAGCCCAAGAACGCCCAAATCTTTGCCGTTAGGCTGTTTTATCTTTAATGCAGCGGTAACCACCAGCTTCCCCGTAATAAGATCCAGATAGGGTTCGGTAAAAACCACATCCGATGCAGCATTAGCCTGCTGAAACCAGGGCCTTGAGGATTGATCATAATCTGCCGGTGGCTTCCACCCCGTAGCTTCATAGATAAAGCCCCCATTCTTAAAGGGCACCATATCCATTAGGTAGATTGATGAAAGGTCCGGATCGGCTTTTTTTAAGGCCCCCAGGGTTGCAACCGCAGTAGCTTCGTTTAGATTTACATAGGCAAAGACCGGTGAAAGGTTATGCAGCAAGGCCCGCTTGCCTTCCATCCAGGTGTTAATTTCCTGTTCGATAAGCCTGATGGTCAAGAGTGACTTATCCTGCAATTCATTATCCAGATTATTTTTAAAGAGAACATACACCATAGATGAAATTGCTAAAATAGCCACTACCAACAATACGGAAATAAGACCAATCAGTCTTACCGCAATACTAATCCGGCGATTACTCTTCATAGGGCACCTCTCGTGGCCTTAAGTATACTGTATTGCAGGGAATTATGCAAAAAAAAGAGCGCCTCTAAAAAATCAGTTAGATTTTTAGAGGCGCCTTGAGCTAATCTTTACAGGATTTGCATATAACCGTAGGGCGAACCTTACAGGCTAAATTGATAAAAGCTCTGCGTAGGCTTCGAGGGCGCTGTCTCCAGAGCTCCTGGCCAGGACCTGTTTTGTTAAAACCTTACCAAGCTGGACCCCTTCCTGGTCAAAACTGTTCAGGTTCCAGACAAAGCCCTGGAACATGACCTTATTTTCAAAATGGGCCAAAAGGGTTCCAAGGGCTTCAGGGGTAAGACTTTTACCGTAGATAAGGCTCGAAGGTCTGCCGCCGGGGAATTCCTTGTTTTTATTCTGATCATCCTTGCCCTTTGCGAAGGCTACAATCTGGGCAATCAGGTTTGCCTTAAGCTTGGTTTGGCTCGTAGAGCCATCAACCTCCACATCATCCTGGCGCTGGCTTTCTGCAAAGCCAATAAACTGGAGGGGCACGATATCCGTACCCTGGTGCAAGAGCTGATAAAAGGAATGCTGTCCGTTTGTACCGGGCTCGCCGAATACAACCGGTCCTGTAGCATAGTGCAGAACCTCTCCGAAACGGTTTACCCGTTTTCCGTTGGATTCCATATCCAACTGCTGAAGGTGGGCGGGAAAACGGGAAAGGGCCTGGCTGTAGGGCAGAATTGCCGTAGAGGGGTACCCCAGGACATTCCGCTCCCAAACCCCAATGAGGGCATCGAGGAGGGCAGGATTTTTCCGAATATCCTGTTCAAGGGCACTTTTATCTGCCTCATGGGCACCCTTTAGAATCGCTCTAAAGGTCTCCGGGCCAAAGGCAAGAGAAAGAATAACGCCCCCCACCGCAGAGGTGGAAGAATACCGGCCGCCGATGAAATCATCAATGTAAAAAGAATCGAGGTAATCGCTGTTATGAGCCAGGGGACTAGTTTCACTGGTGACGGCCACCATGTGCTTTGCAGGATCAAGCCCCGCTTCGCGTAATTTTGCTTTTACAAAAAGTTCATTGGCCAGAGTTTCCTGGGTAACACCGCTTTTTGAAACAAGTACAAAGAGGGTGCTTTCCAGGCGTAAGCCCGCAAGAACCTGGGAACCATCATCAGGATCCACATTGGAAATAAAGGCGGCCTTCATGTTCCTTTTGCCGTTCCTGTCTGCCCAATTTTCCAGGGCAAGATACAAAGCCCGGGGCCCCAGGTCAGAGCCGCCGATTCCAATCTGGGCTACCGTATCAAAGGCCGCACCCTTAGAACCCCGATAGTGGCCTTGGTGGACCTTCTCGGCAAATTCGCTCAAGCGTTTCAGTTCCTGAGCATAAAAGGCCCCCAGGTCCTTGCCTTCATGAAGTATCTTTTTGCCCAACTGGCCCCGAACCAGATGGTGAAGCACCCTTCGGTTTTCACCGGTGTTCATCACTTCCCCATCAAGAAGGAGCTTGTATTTAGCAATTAGTTCCTGTTCGTCAGCCAGTTCCTGCAGAATCTTCAGAATTGATTCATCCACCGCCTTGGCCGCATAGGAATAGGTGAGACCGCTCGCCATAAGAACTTGATAGGCCTTAACCCGCTCCGCCTGCAGTTCCTTTTTAAAATTAAAGGCCTTTCCATGGGGTGCCATAGCCAACAGTTTTTTATACGCCTCAGTTGCATCCAGATTGTGATACTGTACCATAAGAACTCCTCTCAAGCTTAATCTTCTAATTCAGGGATTTTTTCTCTCATTTGAGCCATAAAATCTTCACCGGTAACGCCTTCTCGAAGACAGACAAAGACCGTATTATCCCGCCCTGCGATGGTGCCTAATACGTCATCCAAGGCTAGGTTGTCTACAGCCAGGGCAACCGAATCGGAGTGACCGCTGTAGGTTCGGATAACGACCATATTGCCTGACCAGTCGATAGATACATAGCCCCGGAGAAAATCATGGACATAGGTACGCTCATGTTCCTGCCGATCGTCTTCGCCAGGCAGGGTATAGACATAACCATTATGTCCGTCGGAAATCTTCCCCACCTTGAGAAGTTTTAAATCCCTGGACAGGGTAGCCTGGGTTACCATAAAACCTTCTTTCTGAAGGTGCCCGAGAAGTATTTCCTGGGATTCAATTCGATAGGTTTTTATCAATTTACGAATCGCTTTAAGACGGGCCAGTCGTTCTTTCACCGATTTCTCCGCTTCGTTACCGAATAAATATGCTAAATACTTGTATAAAGATACAATGTTGTCTGCAAATGTGCAAGTCCCTTTGAAAAGGATGTTATTTTTTGTAACAAAACCACATAAAAAAGCCGAAAGATATAGTAATAATGCCCATGGAACAGGAAAAGGATACTAACAAAACCGAAGAAAAATCTCAAGTAGCACCTCAGCAGACCACAATTACCGGTCAGCATGAGAACGATGGGAAAATTATTGTTACAATCGATGAATCAAACTTAAGCGCCCGGGCTGATTTTTATCCACCCCTTGGACAGGGAAAACCCCTGAGTCCCGATTACATAGCATCCATGCTTACAACCCTGCAAATAACCTATGGGGTAGATTGGAATGCCATTCAAGAAGCAGCCCTTGAATGCAACCTGAACCATAGGGTCATTAAGGATGTCCTTATTGCGAAGGGAGACAGCCCCACCGCAGAAATTCCTGAATATTTTGAATTGGAAGAGACCCTGCAATCCGCAAAAAAGACTATAGAAAAGGATGCCCAACGAATCGACTATCGGAGCATTGCATCCTACATCGTCGTAAAAAAAAATCAGAAACTGGCCCATCGTAAAGAACCTGTTCCTGGCATGGAAGGGAAAACCATTCAAGGGGTGGTGATTCCCGCACCGGTCCAGCGGCACGAAACCTATACGGCGGGGAAAAATACCGTAAAAACGGAAGATGCCATTCTGGCCGCCTGCGATGGACGACTCATCATTAACGACCATGAGCTTATGGTTGATGAAATTCTTGAGGTTAAGGGTTCGGTTGGCTACGGCACCGGACATATCATTTTTCCTGGAGACGTTATTTTAGACGGAAATGTGGCCGATGGCTTTAAGGTCTATTCTGGCGCTTCCATTATTGCAAAACAAACCTTTGATGCCACCGATGTGATTGCTAAAAAGGACCTGATTGTGGCTGGCGGAATCATCGGGAGAGGCCAGAACACTATTAAGGTTGGCGGAACGGTAAAGGCAAAATTCATACAAAACTGCCGCCTTGCTTCCCGGGGGCCAATTCAAGTCAGCAGTGCCATAGTAAACTCCACCATTTACACCCTGGACAGCCTGGACCTTGGAGACAAGGGCAGGATTATCGGCGGCGAAATTTTCACCATCCACGGAGTACGGGCCGCCAGCATCGGTTCAGAGACCGGAAAAACTACCCGGATTCACTGCGGCGTGGATTTTACGGTTCAGCAGGAACTTGACAAACTGAATGAACAATTCAGGATACTAAGCCAAAAAAGAGAGAAGATTCAGCAATTACTGCAAAATCCTGCTCTGGATGCAAATAAAAAAACAAGTCTGGAACAATTTAAGAAGCAGGTTGATGAACAGCTATTGGTTATTTCAAATAAGCTCACCGAATTGCTGCCGAAATTGAATGCCGATGAAAATGCTTCTGTAAGCTGTTTAGGAGAAATTGCTAAGGGCACCCTGATTGAAATTTGTCATGTGGCCCTCTACATTGATAAGCCGCTTCGAAAGGTACAGGTGCATCTGGATAAAGCTCAGGGAAAACTTGTCTGGGAAGCAATAAAATGATATGTTTGTATCGGAGGCATCGGTGTATAATCTTTTTATTGCATACATGCTCTGGTTCATTTCCGGCTTTGGAGCTTTGGGATTTCATCGCTTTTATCTGGGTAAAATTCCAACGGGCATTCTGTGGATGTGTACCGGCGGCTTAGGCATGTTTGGTGCCGTATATGATTTCTTTACCCTACCCCGCCAGGTTGCGGAAGCTAATCTGCGGGAAGAATTACGGCAATCCCTCAACGGCCCCCGTTATGATCACGCTAATCTTAACTGGCGCTATGCAGAGGATGCCCAGGCCCGGGTTATTTCTAAGGACTCCATAGAACGAACCGTGTTACGGCTTGCAAAGCAAAACAAAGGAATCGTTACGGCCAGTGAACTGGCTTTAGAAAGCGGTGTTTCCATTGATGAGGCGAAAAAGGCCCTAGAAAAACTGGTAGACCAGGGCTACGCTGAACTGCGGGTTCGAAAAACAGGGACTTTGGTCTATACCTTCCCGGAGTTTATGGATACCGATTCCCCCCTGGAAGATTTTTAACAGGCTCTTAAAAAACCTGAAACGTTCCAGCCACAGCCGGAGGGGTTCACTTTTAGGTCAGGAACGTTTCAGAAACACGAGGGTTTTGCCAAAACCGCCCTCTTCTGGGCGGGCAAAATAGTAATCCGCTACCAGGGGATGCTGTTTAAGAAACTCGTGGACCCCCCGCTGAAGGATTCCGTCCCCTTTTCCATGAATCACCGAAAATTCAAAAAGTCCCGAAAGGGCCGCCCCATCAATTTGTTTGCGCAGAGCCTCCAGAGCATCTTCCAGCCGGTACCCCCGTACATTCAGCTCCAAAGCAGGAGCAGCAGTTTGGGCTAAGTCCACCTGAGTAAGCACTTGGGTATCCTGCCTTTTTTGGGGACTGGCAAGCTGTAGCTCTGTTTCCGGGAGGGTCATTTTAATTGACCCCAATTCTACAATCCAGTATCCCTTTTTCGCCTGCCGAACCAGCACGCCCCGCCGTTTTCCTGGTCCGTATAAGACCTCTGCTCCAGGAAGAAACTGCGGTTCCGCCGGATATTTTGTTTTCCCATGGGCCCTGTTTTTATGTTTGACCGGTTCTTCCTGGTCTGTTTCAGCGGCAAGGCGGGAAGCGGCATCCCTGAGTTGGTTCGCTTCCGCTTCCAGTGACGAGTCCGCTTCCTGAACCTCCTTTTCGAGACTGGAAAGAAAGTCCTTTACAGCCAGAGTTTTGTCCCGGGTCAGTTCCCCTTCCCGGACTTCCCGAACCAAATTTTCCAGTTTTTTCCGGCTTTCTTGGAGAAGCTTTCGTAGCTCTCCCATACCCTGCTGTTTCAATTCCATCTCTTTCTGCCGAAGCCGCAGTTCCCGAAGGTCTGCCTTTCGCCGTTCTTCCCGGAGCCGCCGTTCTTCCTGCTCCTTATCCCGGACTGCCCTATCCAGTTCCCGATGTTTTTCTTTAAGTCCCGCAATAAGGGCCGAAACATCGGTCCGTTCCTCATCCAGATAGCTCCGGGCCCGTTCCAGGATAGGCTCCGGGAGCCCATTTCGGGAGGCTATTTCCAAGGCCCGGCTTTCACCGGGGACACCCATAATGATTCGGTAGGTAGGGGAAAGGGTTTTACTGTCAAAGTCGACCGAGGCGTTTTGAACACCTGGTTTGGTATAGCCATAATTTTTAAGAATGCTGTGATGGGTGGTAACCAGAACCCGGCAGCCGGTTTCGATAAAATGGTCAAGCAGGGCCATAGCTATGGCGCTCCCCTCTTCCGGGTCGGTACCCGAACCTAACTCGTCCAGGAGCACCAAGCTTTTAGAAGTGGCCGCCGCAATGATTGAGGCAATATTGGTCATATGTCCGGAAAAGGTTGAGAGGGACTGGCTGATGGACTGCTCATCCCCAATATCGGCATAGAGGCCATCCACCAGGGGCAATGCGGTGCCCTCGGCGGCAGGCAAAGCAAGGCCGAACTGGTTCATTAACATAAAGAGTCCTACGGTCTTAAGGGTTACAGTCTTACCGCCCGTGTTTGGCCCCGTGATAATCACCGTTCGGGTATCGCTGTCCATAGCAAGGTCTATGGGAACCGCCGTACTGCCCAGCAAGGGATGCCGCCCCTGAATAATTCTTAAAGGACCCGATTCTTCCCCGCCGATATCCTGGGCAAAGGTGCCGCGGCTCTCCCAGCTGTAGCGGGAACGGGCACGAAGGGTTTCGAGATATACAACCTGGGTATGGAATGTTACCAGCCCTTCCCGATGGACTGCCACGCGGCTTGTAAGTTCCCGCAGTATCCGGGCAATTTCCGCCGCAAGCCGCTGTTCCTGAAACACAATTTCATTGTTTTTCTCGATGATATCTTCGGGCTCCACAAAGATGGTTTGGCCCGTACTGGACACTTCATGGACAATACCCTTAATGCGGCCCTTAAAATTAGCCTTTACCGCCAGTACGATACGGCCGTCCCGCTGGGATGGGACCTCCGACTGAAGCATTTTGCGGCTGTCTTCGTTGGTGGTATAACGGCTGGTAATGGCATCGAGCTCTTTATGCAGGTTTTGCAGTCTGCTGCGAATTTCCCGCAATTCCGGCAGATCCCGTAAGTTGCCATCCCGGTCCAGAATTTTAAAAATTTCTATTTCTACCGACGAACAGTCGGGAATGTCCGCCAGGAGGGGTTCCAGATTTTTGTTCACCCCCTGTGGGTCATGAAGCCATTGAATAAAGCGGCGACTCCTCTGTATAAACAGGCCCAGCGCATAGGCTTCGTCCATATCCAGGGAAGTGCCTTCTATCCGCAATTTTTCCAGAACCGGTCCGATGGTGGGCAGGGACTCCCGGGGTTCTTCCGTAAGCTGGTCATATTTTCTAAACAGTTCTGCCACAAAGCCCTTAAGAGCCAAGACTTCCTGAGGATCGAGCCGGGGCAGATCGGCGAGAATATGCTGGGCCGCTTCTTCGCTTAAGGCCCTGGATGCGACTCGGCTTCGAATTGTGTCAAATTCAAGCAAACGCAGGCTTCGTTCATTCATCAATATAACTCTTCTAGTTCATTCTTAAGCCGCAGGTAGCTTTCATAGCGGTCTTCGTGTATAACCCCTGCAGCAACGGCTTCCATAATTTTACACCCCGGTTCGATGCGATGGGAACAGGATAGTCCATAGGTGCATAGACCTACCAGGGGTGCAAATTCCCGGAAATAAAGGGCCAGGTCCTCAGGTCTTACCCCATCGGGCATGAGCCGGCGGACCCCCGGTGTATCGATGATATATCCTGCTTCGGCAGAACTTTCGAGCTGTATCAGGCGGGACATGGTCGTGGTGTGACTGCCCCGTTCATATTTTTCGCAGAGCTCTCCTACCTTAAGCGCCGCATGGGGTGCAAGGCGATTTATCAGACTAGATTTGCCTACGCCGGACTGGCCTACCATTACGGTTATCCTGTGGGCAAGAAGGGCCCTTAGGTCATTCAGCCCTTCACCGCTTTCTGCGGATACAGGCAAAACCCGGTAACCGATACGGCGGTAATCTTGGAGCCGTTCATCCACATCATAGTCATCCTCATAGAGGTCCCATTTGTTTATAATGATAAGCGCTGGAATTTGGGACCGTTCGGCCTGCACCAGGACCCGATCCAGAAAACGGGGCCTAAAAGGAGGTGATGCAGGGGTGGTAACACATAGTACTAAATCCACATTGGCCGCCAGGAGCTGGGGAGCCATGCCCTTCTGGTTAAATCGGGTAAGGGTATTCTTTCGTTCTACCAGTCCAGTGATCAGGGCCTTTCCGGGATGCAGGGTATCGAGTTCCAGTTCTACCACATCCCCCGGTGCGAGGGGATTGTAAAAACCTTCCACACCTTTTAAAACCTTGCCCTTAATGCGGCATTCCAGTTCTTCTGTATCGGTAAGGCCGATGTTCCCCTGAACTTCCCATCCGTGAGAAGTTTTGGCATTTTGCAAGGGACGGACAAAAAATATATTATTAGAGCCGCGAAAGACTAATCCCCTCATTCCCACACCTCAACAGAAAGGCCGTAGTTTGTACTGAAATTACGCCAGCTTTCAGAAACCGGACCAGAACCGGTCACCACCAGAAGATCCTGTGGGCTTTCTTCTGGACTGTCCACAGCGAATTCCCGGTGAGAAGCCGCCACAAGGCCCCGGTTTTCAAGAAGTTGCAGTACCCGGCGTCCGACCCCTTCTACGGAATGGAAGACAGGGATTTCTGGTTCAGCCAGGGCCTTAAATTCATTCAAAAGAAAGAGAAAATGGGTACAGCCCAATACTATTCCATCAACCTGGGCTTTTCGGAAGGTTTCGATATAGGGGGCTACCTTTGAAAGCCGCTGTTCCGTGCTAGCCGCATACCATTCATGTTCTACAAAGGATACCAGTTCCGGTGCAGGAAGACCCACCAGTTCAGCCTGGGGATCGAATCGTTTTGCCAGATCATATATATAGGGTTCTTTTATAGTTCGCTCCGTGGCAATGACTCCAATCCGGTGGGTTTTGCTGGCCAGCACGGCAGGTTTTACTGCAGGTACGGTTCCCACAAAAGAAATTGAAGGGAAAGCAGACCGCAACAAATCGATGGCCGATATGGTGGCCGTATTGCAGGCGATAACCACCACCTGGGCAGGCCAGCGATCAAGGGCTTTGTGAATAAGGCTTTGTAAAAGAGAACCAAGTTCGGCCCGGGATTTCGGTCCGTAGGGGAAATTGGCCCGATCGGCAATATAGATCCGGGGAATCATTGGTGCTAATTTTGAAAAATGATCGCAGTAGGGCAAGCCCCCTACTCCTGAATCGAGAAAAATAACCGGTGTCTGTTTCATGAAAATAGGGCATCAAAGGCGGATTTTGCCTGCTCCTGGGCCGAGCGCTGAGCCTTTTCTCCTTCCGTTTTTACTTTAAGTTTTGGGTTTATCTGAAACCAGTCGCAAAAATTACCCCGTTCCTTATCTGGGGGAACTTCTGCATTGGGTTCTGCACAGTCGGACCGGGCACCAACCACATAGAACTTGCAGTTTTTGCAGCAACGCAGATCCTTTCCGCAATCATTGCATCGAAGGGAACGGCCGAGGGGCTCAGTTTCCAGTATAGGGCTTCCGCAATACCAGCACATACTTGAATAATACCTTTCGATGGATATTGGTGCAAGGGCCTTGCATCGGAGCCGGTGAAATCCTATGATTATCCCATGTTTACCCTCTATCCCTGCGCGGCAGGCTGCGGAAAACCAAGCCTTTCCGGTGCGAAAACCTGTGCCCAGCATAGTGTTAATGCAGAATTGGAAGCGGGCCGCTTGATCCAATATATTCAAAGCCAGACCAGTGTAAAAGACCTGGTATGTAGCGGGCTTCGTTTTTCCAGTATTGACTTTTCCCACCGGCGTTATTTTGGCTGTAATTTCACCAATTGCACCTTCACCCTCTGTGTATTTACCAAGTCATTTTTCAGGATGAATTTCTTTGATTTTTCCCAATTTTCTGAATGTGATTTTTCCAAAACCGATTTTCAGTTTACATCCTTTGCGGGAAGTACCTTTCAGGATTGCACCTTCGAAGGCTCCGAACTGGTCCATGTGAATTTCACCGGCGCTCACATCATCGATTCTACTTTTAACGATTCCAATTTATATAACAGCCGCTTTATTAACACCAAAATTCAATCTTCAGATTTTATTGACTGTAATGTCAAAAAAACCTTTTTCATTGCAAGCAAACAGGAACAGGTTTCCTTTAAGTCTTCGAATACCGCTGAAGCGGTTTTTGAATTGGAGCAATAGTATGAAGGTCTATTTTCATTATTGCCTTTTTGGCTTTTCCAACTGTTACATTTTAGGAACCGAAGGAAATACCCATCAAACTTTAAACCCCTTTTCATTAGAGGACATAGATGAAACACGTAGAACAACTTCTCAAAAAGCCCATTCAGACCTTTCCTTTGAGCTCAAAGAAGCCATTATTATCGATCCGGGCTGTATTGATGAAAAAATTATTGACTTTATTGAGCGCAATGAATATGCCCTGCGGGGTGTTCTGATTACCCATGATCATCAAAACCATATCCATGGACTGCGCACCTTAAAAAAAATCTATGATGTACCCATTTATGCCTTAAATCATGAGGTAGCGGAACTTAAAACGGTTCTCATAAAGGATGGGGAAATCTTTAAGGTGGGACCCTTTACGGTGGAAGTTTTTTCCGTTCCCGGGCATTCCGCCGATTCTGCGGTATTCCGGGTCGCCCATCTGCTCTTTACCGGCGATGCCATGACTTCCGGGCTTATCGGAAGTACCAACAGTTCCTATGGGGCTGCGCTGGAGGTAAGTGCGCTCAGAAGTAAGATTTTATCCTTGCCGGGCAACTATGTGGTGCTTCCCGGCCATGGACCGCCTTCCACCCTGGAGGCGGAGCGGCGTTTTAACATTGGGTTAGAACAAAAACCAACGACGGCAAATCCAAGCCTGGAATATATCAAGGAGTTTCTATAAGGACGTCTTTTTGATATCCCAGACCCGGCCGGCCTCAAGCCCCCAGCGCTTTGCCACATAGTCAGAAAAGGCCTGGGCTTCTGCTGTAAAAAGACTTGCCAAAGCCGGCCAGGTGCCGGACTTTTCGTCCTTTTCAGGGATACTCTTCAGGTGCTGGGGGAAGGCAGACAGCCGCTCCGGCAAAGTTTTACCAAAATAAAGGGCCGCACCGGAAACCCTTTGCTGAAGGCAATAAGCCATAAGCTCGTTTTTCATGAGGTATGGGTCCGCCGTGTCATAACCCCGGTTCTGAAAATAGGCTACAAGAAATTTTTTCGCCACCGGATCCAGGTGGGTCCAGCGGTCCAACGCAAAGGCTTGAAAATCAGGATCGATGAAAAAGAGCCCATGAAAGGCCTCATGGACCATAAAAAGGCTGCGAAGATAGGCCTCAGATTCCCGAGAAATGGAGATAATCGCCCCATCCCCTGGGACATACACCTTTTTTCCATCCTCAGTGCTGGCCTGGATAATCCCAGAAGAAAGCAAAATATCCCGCAATTCCCGCTCTTCCCTGTTAAGAGGAAATTGGGTCTTTTCGGCGGTGGTAAAAAATTCCGCTAAATCCTTGCTCAAGTAATCATGGGCATTCCAGCCATGAAGGGGAGCTATTTCTGCATCCGAAGCAAGACGGCCCCGGAAGCCCGCCTTTTCTACATAAAAGGCAAGCCGTTTAAAAAGCCGGTCCTGAACTTCGTAAGACCGGGTATCAAAAATCAGAATCTTCGGGAACCGGTCCCACTGAAACACCTCATAGTCCGGATTTCTCCACAGTTCTTGCCGGTAATCCAGAATCAGAGCCGGGTCCGCCGGAATTGGAAAAGCTGGTAAGGCCGGCAAGGTAAGACGGCGAAGCACCAGGCGATTGTAAGGATTCTGTGCAGAAAGGCTTACCGGAAAGGGATGCTCGGGCAAGACGCCCGCTACCAGGGGGTGAATCGTGGAAGATACAAGCGCATAGCCGCCAGAGCCAGCGGCTCCGATGCGAAAAGAAACCGGCGAAGCTATAGAAGCCGCTGAAAGATCCAATTGCCAGGGACCGGCAGAGCGGTACTGATCCGGAACATTGATCGAGTAAGCAGTACTGTCAAAGCCCACAAAGGGGGTACAGGAAAGGGCCCCATCTTGGAAAGAAAAACCAAACCAGAGGCTTTCCAGACGGATAGCTTCCAGCGTAACCGTCCCAGGAGTGGATGAGTTTTTCGTCCCTTTTTTATAATCCAGTACAATTGCCGAAAAAGATTGGTTTCTCAGCGGAATGGCATAGCGAATTTTAAACACAGGTCCCGGCTCAGCAAAACCTAAAAAAGCATAGGAAAGGGGAAGCTGCCATCGGACCTGCCCGCCCTCAGTCTTTTTTGCATCCTGGAGTAGGGTTACAAGCAGGCTCCCTGCGTTAAGAGCCGCCCCAGCGGAGCCTTTGCCCTCAAGCTGTACCGTATATGTTACGGAAAGGGCATAGGCAGGGCCTGGTTCCAGGGTCCTATCGAGTTGATAGACAAACCGGGAGCCTTCCCTGAGAATTCCTGCCTTTCCATCCTTTGCAGTAGAAAGGGCATATTCCTTGCCAGCCTGGTCTATGAGCTTAAAATCCGCAGTTTCTGCCTTGGTACAGGCCGCAAGACTCGAAAATGTTATAACTGCAAAGAGAATAATGCTCTTTTGGAGTCCCTTAATCATACATACACCAGCCGACTACAGGGCGATGATGCTTCGAGCTATAAGCTGTGCAAGGGCATATTTCCGTTCAGCGGTCATCTCACGGTCATTTGCCAAAAAGCTTTCGAAGCGGCTTACAAATTCATCGGGCAATATGGGCAATTTGATAACCTGCTCATAAAAGCCCCGGTGAGAGGGCTCAAACCGGTGATTGATGCAGAAAAGAACCTCGCAGGCGTTTTTAATAAAGCCCGCAGAAGAAATAAGGTAATGGAAATGATCCCCCTGAATGAGAGCGGCCCCCAAATCGCTTAAGAAATGCTCCATCTTAGATTGATGAGCCTCCCGCATCTGGAGCCAGAAGGCATCCCCCAGGTGCTTCAGCCTGCTGCGAACATCTTGAATCCAGCTGTTTTTTTGATACAGAATATCCCCATGGGCTAAGCGGTAAAAACCATAGGTACCGCTATCCTTAATAAGCCACAAATGATCCACCTGAGAGTCCGCAATAGTCACCAGTTCATCAATTTTTTTAACATCCTTATATTCAATCCGAATCGGATAATCCCCGATTAAGAACCGATCCTTATTGGTTTGGCTCGAAGTTTCAAAGGCCACCACATCCGAACCATAGGCAGAGGCCCGCTCATCCGCAGAGGGAATCCGGTCGCGATAATACACATCAAGAATAAGGGCAAAATAGGGGTCCAGTGTATCCGGCGTTGCGGCCTCATTTAAAGAAATACATTCTATGGTGGGCCAGCTCGAAATTGTTCCTACCAGTCTGTCCACAAGGAGCTTGGTCTTATGTTTCATCTTCCGTTCCTTTCTTTACAACGATATGGAATAACTGTATCATGCTTACACCTTTTTGAGAATATGTATTCAGAAAACAGCAGCCTGCATCGCTGGGTGGTTCTCATCCCCCACCGGGACAGACTTAAACCCATACACACACTACAGCGCCAACTCTGGCATTCCGGAATCTGGGGGGCCCGTCTCTTGCCGCCGGTGGTCTTTATTGCGTCCACAGAAAGACCCGCCAGGGTGGATACCCTTAAAACACTGGGCCAGCACATCCGCCAAAAAAGCCAGGAAAAAGGAGAAGGCGGTTATATTGATGGACTGAGCCTCGGTCTTTATAAGCTACCCGGAAATTTCTGCGCCCTGGGCCTTTCTTTGTCACTGAAGCTCGGCGATGCGGTTCTCCCTGCGTTGCCTTTACTCATACCTTCGCCGATACTCATCCTTGCCCTGCAGGCCGATGAAACAGCTGTGGAGCTGGCCCGCAAATTATATGAAGACCTTCCCCCCTTCCGTTTTCGCCAGGGGGCAGTTGCAAATCTGTCATTTACCCTGCATGAGGATGTACATTCATCAATATCACTTCGCTGGGAATTGGGAAAACCCTGCTGGATGGCCCATCATGGATAATTGGTATCGCATAAAGGACGGAGCTTTATTTATCGATATCAAGGCCGTTCCAGGTGCATCAAAAACGGAAATTGCAGGCCTTGCCGAAAACAGGCTCCGTGTCAAGATTGCCGCCGCGCCGGAAGATGGTAAGGCTAATGCACAGCTTATCGCATTTTTAGCTAAGAAAACAGGCTGTTCAAAAAGCCGCATAGAACTCGTTTCAGGGGACAAGAGCCGGCTTAAAACCCTCTCGTTACCCCTAGAAGCCTTGGAAAGCCTCCGTACCCTCATAGGCTCTGCTTAAAGGCTTAAGCGATCGTTTCCCAGCAGTTCCAGATACAACCGATAATTTTCTTCGTCATAACAAACAAAGAACAGTTCCTGCAGGGTACTGCACTGGGTTAATTCGGATTTTACCGTTTGTATAGCCACCTGAGCGGCTAATGGTTTTTGATACCCATAAACACCGGTACTGATGTTAGGAAAGGCTATGCTGGCACAGCACTGAGCATCGGCCAGTTTCAGGCTTTGCTGGTAGCAGGAGGCCAAAAGCTGTGCTTCGTTATGGGAGCCCCCATGCCATACGGGGCCTACCGTATGAATCACATAGCGGCAGGGGAGCCTGCCGGCCCCGGTAATTACCGCACTGCCTGTTGGACAGCCCCCTTGAGTTTTGTTGATAATCCGGCATTCCTCGAGCAAGGCAGGCCCGGCGGCACGATGGATGGCCCCATCCACCCCGCCTCCGCCCAGAAGGGTCGAATTTGCCGCATTGACAATCGCATCCACCCTAAGGGTGCATATATCCCCGTGAATAACATGGATCCATTTCTTGCTCATCATGGCTAGCCATCCCTTGCAGGATTCCCCTGCATCCCAATGGCACCGGACGGAACAGTGCGCCCTGCTGGGCCGGTGCGGGACTTTGATCCGCCCGTTGGAGCACCCTGCTGGTGCGCATAAATAAAAAGGCTGTCCTACTGATGTAAGACAGCCTTTTTACATGAGCTGCACTGGATTCGAACCAGTGACCCACGCCTTAAAAGGGCGTTGCTCTACCTACTGAGCTAGCAGCCCGTGCTCCGGTACACTACACGAAAGCTGCTTTTTGGTCAATAGGTTTTACACATTTTTTTAAAATAGTGTACCTAAACGACCCTAGGTGCCTGGTATAGGTCGTTTCTGATACTGCATGCTAATATCTGAAAAGCAAACCCAGATCGACCGCATAGGTTGTTTGTACCCCCGGATCCAGACCCAGTTCCACCCCCCGCATAGCAAAATCCAACTGCATGACCGAAAAATCTATGCCAAAACCTAAGGCGGGTAAGGCATCGGAAATACCGGCCCTGAGGCTTAATGCATCAAGGACGACCATTTCGAAACCCAGGCCCACATTTAAAATGGGGTTTCGGGGAATCAGAGCCCAGAGATCCAGAATATCCCGGTAATCGGCCATAAAGGTTAATTTGGAAACATAACGATTCAGAAATTCAAAGCGGGGACTTACTGCAAAGCCCACATCGAGGCTGGACTTGATCGTATTGTAGGTGCCAGACCCGCTGGCGGCTCCTCCCGAAATAAAAGAAATAGTTGAGCTATAGGGCACCACCAGTACCGGTGAATAGGCATCATAATAAACCAAAGAAAATGAAAGAAATTTTGCATATTGATAAAGGAGCCCCAGGTCAAGGCCCACCCCAAGGACGTTGGTATAAGGTTGAGTTTCCAGGGGATTGCTATTGAACAAATCCGTAACCGTCAGTATCGACGCCTCCAGAGGAAGCTGGCCCCGGATAAAGCCCTTACCCAGGAATCCCACATCTAAAAGAGAACTATTTTTATTGATGACCCTAAAGGAGTATCCGCCGGTCATGAGGAACTCTTCCAGGGCCTGCACCTTTATGGTTGCTCCCTGGGTGGCCGCATCGGCTACGGTCCGGTTAAAAAGCCCAAAACCTAATCCCCGGCCGACCCAGCCAAAGGCTACGGGACCGGAAAGGTTCAGACCCGTTGTAAGCCCCCCGGGACCTACGATGCCTGTTATATCCAGGGAGCCAGAGGAACCAAAATAGTTAACCAGGGTATCGGCAATGTCAAAGACTGGGCCGTATACCGAAAGCCCCAGTTCGGAGATACTGAATTCTTCTTTTGCTTCGACAAAACCCGCAGGATTGGTCCACAGGGCTGTAAAATCATTCACCAGAGTGCCGTGACGACCTCCCAGAGCCGCAAGGCGGGCACTGGGAAAATCGAAGGGCCGTTCCGGTAACGCGCATAACGGACTGAGGCTAATAACGAACCACAGGCTGAGTAGACATGGAATAAACGAAAAGGGTTGCAAAACAGGGCGATGCCGCATGGATGACCTCCCGTCCTTATGGTGTTGTTAGGTTTAAGCTGGCTAAAATATCAGCCAATTGGCCTGTTCCGCCGGAAGCGGCATAGGCTGCAGCGGCGGCTTCCGCCAGGGCAACGGCTAGCTCTTGTGGACCTGGATCTGGTGAGCTTGGATCAAAACCATCTATAAAACTCTCTACTCCGCCGGAAGCCTGGGCTTCTGCGGCAAGGAGCACAATGGCCGCCATGGCCAGGTCCTCCGGACTTGCCTGGGCAACAAAGGCGTTAAAGGCATCTGTATCATTGGGATCAGGCAAAATGTCGGCCAGAATCACGGCGGTACTCTCCAGATTGGATAGTCCTGCAATAGCATCGGAAACTACAGCGATAATATCATCTGGTTGGCCGCCTTCCATGGCATCCAGTAAAGCACCGGCATTGGACAACACCGAGGTCGCCACCCCGCTTGCATTGGATGCCGCGGACAGGGCTGCAGCCTGGAGAACCGCCTGGTCTGCAGCCGAAGCCGTTGCAAGGGCATCGTTAATCTTATCGAGCAAGGCCAAGGATTGGTCGGGATTGTTGGCAGATAGTGCAAGAAGGTCCTGTATATTCGCTGCGGTCGGTTCCGGTATCAGTAATGCCGGATCCCGCTTCGCCCAAGGGGCGAGACTGCTGGTAAAAAATTGTCTGCAGGAACCAAGCAAAATAAGCAATCCAAAGATGCTTACCAGTTCTATCAACCTGTTTTGAACCCTATTCCGCATCATGCAGGACCTCCTTAGAACCGCAGAGCTACTTCCATGGCGAAACCGCTGGAGCTCTGGTCTCCGGCGTATCGACCCAGTTCTCTGGTGAATGCAGCCATGTTTATATCGAGAAAGAGGAGCTTTATCCCCGCCCCAGCGGTGACATAGCCCTGGTTAAGACCAGCCCGGAGGCTGATAAACCGCAGGACCTTGGTTTCCGTACCGATATGAAGCAAAGCCCAGGGAGACTTATTATCCCGAATTACACCCAGAGGGTCCGCCAGCTCTACATGGAATGTGGGGTCCACAAGCCAGGATAGGGCTCCCGTATCGAGATGGTAACCAAGACCGGCACTGATATTCATGGGAACCATATAGGTACCACTGGCAGAGGGGCCGCCAGAGGGCAAATTCCCTCTGCTGGCTTCCTCGAGCCAGTCGCCCAAGGGGTATTGGGTCATGTCATAACGGGTGTTAAATATATCCCGCACCGAAAGGCCGAATAATAGATTTTCAAAGAGAGTACCCTGAATACCGGCGTCTAAGGCTAAGGCAGAACCGCTGTACATAAAAGTACTGTTCAGGGGATTGCTGTTATCGGTATTGGCCAACATATCCAGTAGGGTATTGGCTGTTAGGGGGCTGTAAAAACGGATGGTAGGCCGAATATCGGCACCAAGCTTTAAGGTTACCAACTTTGAATCGGCCAAGGTAAGACCAAGGCCGGCTATAAGGGCCACATCGCTCTGAATATACCCCTTAACCCCGCCGGGGAAAGGATTGCCGAACATAAAGAGATCTGTCGATGAAATAATTCCAAGACCGAGGCCCCTGCCTGACCAGCCAAGGCCAAAACCGGAACCGGCACCGACGCCGCCCTTTGAAGCATAAGCAAGGTAATCGGAAATGCCAGTGGGATCATTAAAGGTCGTGGTGGGTCCATTGTAGTCAGCAGGAGCTTCCATGGCCCCTGCGGAGATGAGAAGATCCTTTGGATTGCCGTACACCCAAGGGTTAACCATAAGAGTAAGACTGCCCCGGGAAGCAGCAAAGCCAGCAGGATTGGTAAAGAGGGCTTCATAACCCCGGCTTACCGCAGTAAAGGATCCGCCCTGGGCAAGGATGGTAGCACTGCGGGGCGCAAAGGCCTGCATGTAAATATCCTCAGCAAAGGCAGCACCGTAGGAGGTGATACATAGTATAAAAAGAGCAAAGAGTTTAACGAGCCGATTCATATCAATTACCCCCGCTCAGAAGATCGATTAACCCGTTGATGCCGGTCGCCGTATACAGTGTACTCAAAGCAGAATCAGTTGGGTTAAGGACACTTTCAAAGGCGAGTTGCAGCTTGTCTGCACCATTAGGGGAAGTGGGATTGGTACTAAATAGTGCATTTATTGTATCGGAAGTAATTTCTTCGCCATTCAATGCAGGACTTATGAGTGAATCATATAATGCTATAGCTTTAGCTTCAGTCGTACCGGTAACCTGCACTGCCCCTACCAGGGCCTGTAAGGTGAAAGCTACCAAAGCGGCCTGGCCGTCGCCGGCATCAAGGGTGATCGTCGCACCAGAGGATAAAGCTTCGCCGAGGGCGTCATAGGCATCGGCGATTTTTTCCATGTCGGCTACTAACTGGAGAAAGCTATCCCGGTCTGAAGCAACGGGGCCAAGCAGGTACACTAAAAGCTCATCGGGGGTGAAGGCTTCGGTGCTTGTATCATTGGCCAGATTAAGCACGGCGCTGACCACATTGTTCACCACAGGCCCGGCGGAATCGGACACAGCCAGAACCAGGTCCGCCGCCAGGAGAGCCGCTTCGGCCCGGGTGTTGGTATCGTAAGAAGAAGAAGAAGAAGAAGTAAATATGCCTTCCAGATTGTTGTATATAGTGTCTGCCGCACCGGGATCGCCCTTCAGCTTCTCTACAAAGGTGTCCCCGAAACTGCCGCTTTCGCCACCCTTGTTATCTTTCAGCTTATCAATAAGGTTCGGGCCCGTCGCAGTTTTCAGGGCCTGCACATCGGGGCCATCTAAGGATGCAAAAAGGTTTTTGCCGCTGTACAGTAGTTCACAGGAGCTGAACACAAGCACTGTAAACCCAAGCGCCAAGAGCCAGGTTCTTTTCATCAAGCTACTCCTCTATTGGGGTTTCTTAAGGTATCTCTATTCCAGTATAGCACAAAAAGTTGTATTTTCGCAGGTCAAATTGAGAATGATTTAAAAACTTATATTAGCCGGGCTTGAACATCTATGGCCTCTTCCTCTGCTTCGGTGCCTTGGGCATCCAGAGGCAGAAGCCGGCATCGGACAGTACTTTTGCCCGAAAGCTGTTCAACCCTATCTAAGAGCAAGAGGGCTTTAAGATAATTTTCCGTTACCGCCACCGTTTTCTCGCCCTGGTGATGGGTTTCCACAACGGCGGATACCTCTTTTCCAATCCAGCGCGCTACATAGGCGGCTTTACCCGCTTTGGCCAATTTTAAAAGCCGTTCCAGCCTTTGTCCTGAGATGCTTTCGCTCACCAGGTCCTGCATCGCATAGGCCTCGGTACCCGGCCGTGGGGAATAGGGGAAAGCATGGATCCAGCTAAAATCCAGTTCTTTGCAGAGCTCATAGGTTTGTTCAAAGTCATCATCGGTTTCACCGGGGAATCCGGTGATGATATCACAGGCAATGAAGGGGTCGCCCTTCGCCTGCCGGAGTATAGACACCGCCTCTGCCACCTTTTCTGCCCCGTACCGGCGCCGCATCCGCTGTAGAATCCGATTGCTGCCAGACTGCACCGAAAGATGAATATGGGGCCGTATCCGAGGATGGGTAAAGACCGCCGCAAATCGTTCATCAACCCCCTCTGGCTCGGTACTGGAAATGCGAAGGGCTATGGTGTTTGTGCCCCCCAGAAGGTACTCCAGAAGGGCGGTAAAATCCATGTCATGATCTTTATATTGATTTAAATTTACCCCGGTTAATACGGCTTCCGCAAAACCATGGGCTTCCAGCTGTTGGAGCCGTTCCAGAACGAGCGGTGCAGACAAACTTTCACTGCGGCCCCGGGCAAGCCGAACCCGGCAGAAGGCGCATATATTGTTGCATCCATCCTGAATTTTCAAAAAAGCCCGGCTGTGAAAGGAATAGTCCTGCACATTAAAACGGAAGGGATCCTTGTGGGTATGCTTTGGATCATCCGATGCAAAGAGCCGGTCCGACATCCAGCGGTGCATCAGGGGAATGAGATCCACGGAAGTACACCCATGGTCCATAAGGTATGCAGGCAGATCTAAAAGGACCGACTTAAGATCCCCGGCAACCACAAAGATGCGGCCATCCTCAGAAAGGGATTCGAGGGCTTTGCCTTCCAGCTGGGCATAACAGCCCGTGGCGATAAGACAGGATGCAGGATTGTCCCGAAGGGTCTTTCGGATCATCCTGCGGGCCTTTTGTTCTGCCTTGCTGGTTACCGTACAGGTGTTAATGACAAAAAGGTCCGCCGCATTGCCCCATGCTACTAACGCAAAGCCTTCTTTCTTAAAAGCCTCCGCAATAGACTCGGTTTCGAGCTGATTCAGCTTACAGCCCAGGGTATGAAAGGAAACGCTCAGCATAGCTTACCGGCCAGCAAGGCGCTCTTTACACCGTTCAAGCCCCCGCTGGGCATCGGCCAAATTGGGATTTAAGGCAAGGGCCTTTTCGTAGGCTGTAATGGCGTTCCGCAGTTCCCCCGTATTTTCCCGGGCAAAACCGAGCCGGTTCCACCAGAGGGCATTACCGGACACAAAACGGACCGCGGTGCTCAGGGCAATATCTGCATGACGGTAGCGGCCAAGGCGGATATATAATTCACCGAGGAAATAATAGACCAGGTCAATCCGGCTTCCTTCGGGAGCCAGGGTTACATATTGCTGGAAATAGCGGAGAGCTTCATTGTTTCGGCCCTGAAAATAGGCAATTTCTCCCAAAACCTCGATAATCCGGACATCGTACCGGTTTAATTCAAGGCCCTTTTTAGCATAGACCAGGGCTTCATCGTAGCGGGCCAGCTTAACCAGACTCCAGCTTAACACCACATAAGATTCCAAATTCGAAGGATTCTCCTGCAATTCCTGTTTGCAGATTCCAATGGCTTCTTCAAAGTTTCCATTACGATAGGACTGAAGCGCATCTGGTTTAGTCTGGGCATAAATGCTGTTCGGAAGAATAATTAAAATGATTGCGGCTAGTCCAATATAGAGAAATCGTTTATGTAAAGTACCCATCTATTATTCCGTTACAGTTCCTTTTGTCATGGTGCAAGCACCGTTAAAATAACATCCCGTTTCCATATACACCTCCGGTGCAGTCACATTACCTACCAATTTTCCCGAAGCGGTAAGCTCCACCCGGCCGGTAGCTTCTATATTGCCTGTTACACTGCCGCTGATAATAATCCGTTTGCCAGAAATGTTGGCCTGGACCACCGCTTCTTCATCGACCACCAGGATATCCTTGGCTCTTATTTCCCCGGTAATTTTTCCCCTGACGAGATAGGGTTTATCACACTCCAGGGTTCCGGTAAATTCTATATCTTTGGATAAAATCGTATCAAAATCCTCATCATCCAATTTGTCATTCTGAACATCGGTCATCTTTTCCTCCTCTATTTTGTTCATCAACCTCTACAAGCTGTACTTCAAAGGGGTCACCCAAATCTTTCAGCGTATCCGCAAAACCCTGCAGTACCTTGCGTCTCATTTCTTCAGCATAGGGATTCAGGGTCTGCATATCTTCGAATAAAAGATGGGAATCCCGCACGCACTGTTTCGCCACCCCATGCAATTTTTTATACCAGCGGGTTGCAATGGGGGTTTCGGGCAACCCGATCCGATACAAGGACCGGCCCACAAAGTGGGTCAGAGCCTGGCTGTAGGCCGCTTCCCGGTCATGCTCTTCGCAGGTCATCCGTACCACCGTAAGGCCGAAACCTGCAAAAACATCTTCCCAAAACTGGGCTTGCCTTTCATCAACCCTGATGGGGTCCATCATGATTGCCAATCCTTCGAGCCCATCCTTGGCCGACTCAGGCCCAAACATAGGATGGGTTGCCAGAATCGGTGTATGCTGAGGCAAATGTTCCAAGAGCCACGCCTTTGGCAACACTTTGACCGAACAGGTGTCCGCCACAATGGTTTCCCTATCCAGATAGGGTCTTATCACCTGCAGCACTTCGGGAAGTGCACGAATGGTCACACAGAGAAAAATAATAGGACACTTTCCCAGTTCTTCCAGACTGGCCCTACGCACACCCTGGGGCGGCTTGATATCCGGATCCCGGTCATAGGCGAGCACAGAAAATCGTTCTGACAAAAGTCCAGCCCAAAAGGTCCCAAAACGGCCAAGACCAAACACGCCAACGGTCATAGGGATGAGTATATAAAAAGTCAGGCCCCTTCACAAGGGGAGCCCTTACAAGAAGGCCCAGATGGGGCGACTTGCAGGAGCTTAAAAAGAAGAGTATTCTAAAAAGACCTAACCATAGATTGATGAATTGTTAGGCACCACATGTACTATTTATAAGGAGTCCACCATGGATTTTGTTAAAGAGATGAAGGAAAAAGCAAAAAAAATGCAAAAACGGCTCGTGCTGGCAGAAGGTACCGAATACCGCACCGTAAAAGCCGCCCGTATTATTCTTGATGAAAAACTGGCTTCCTCGGTAACTCTGGTTGGCAAGGCTGAAGCCGTAAAGGCAGTGGCGGAAAAGGAGGGGGTATCTCTGCAGGGTATCACCATTGTAGACCCTGCCACTTCCGATAAAAAGGACCTTTATGCACAGACCTATTATGAACTGAGAAAACATAAGGGGATGACCCCCGAACAGGCAAAGATTGATATGGCCGCCCAACTCCGCTGGGGCGCCATGATGGTCCATCTTGGAGATGCGGATGCCACGGTGGCCGGTGCAGAGAGCACCACCGCCGATGTGCTGCGGGCAGGCCTGGCCATTATCGGCACCGTCCCCGGTTCCAAGACCGCATCTTCCTGCTTTGTCATTCAAAGCCCCGATAAAACCTGGGGTGTAGATGGGGCACTTATTTTCTCCGACTGCGCCGTAGTTCCCGATCCTAATGCGGAACAATTGGCAGAAATTGCCCTTTCTGCGGCCCAGTCCTGCCGGGAGTTCTTGGGGGTTGAACCCGCCGTGGCTTTGCTTTCCTTCTCCACCAAGGGTTCCGGCGGAGACCATCCGGATATCCTTAAGGTTCGGGAAGCCCTGGAATTGGTAAAGAAGCGGAATCCTTCGCTCCTCGTAGATGGTGAAATGCAGGCCGACGCAGCCCTGGTGCCCTCTGTTACCGACAAGAAGGCCCCCGGCAGTCCCATTCGGGGCAAGGTGAACACCCTGGTATTCCCGGACCTGGGGGCCGGCAATATCGGTTACAAACTGGTTCAGCGGCTCGGAAAGGCAGAAGCCTTCGGACCCTTCCTCCAGGGATTTGCAAAACCGATCAGCGATCTTTCCCGCGGCTGCTCCGTAGAAGACATTGTGGTTACTGCTGCAGTTACCCTTGCAAGGGTTAAATAACAGCCTGTGCAAACGAAAAACGAAATAGACTATATACAAGAAGCTTTAGAGCTGGGACGGCAGAGGGATTATTCCGGTGCCGCCCGGCTTTTGGAAGAAGTACTCGCCAGGCAGGAAGCCGTAGACCCTGAGGTTCTATTGCTCCTTGGCAGGGCATATCATACCTTACAGCGATACCCCCGGGCTTTAGCCCTCTTCAGGGATTATATTCGCCTGAAACCAAACTCCGCCCAGGGGTATTTCTTCGCGGGTAGAACCTATCTCGCCCTCGGGATGAACCAGCAGGCCTTGCCTCTGTTGCGGAAGGCATTGGAAATCCGCCCCGATGAACCTCAGATACTGGCCATGCTCGGTATAGCCTGCCTAAAAAGCAAGCGGTCCCGGGAGGCGGTCGAGTATTTACAAAAGGCGGTTGAGCTCGCACCGGAAAACCAGAAATTCTACCGATCCTACCTTAATGCGCTTTTGGTAAGAGGCATTAAACTTTGCAGGCTTGGAGAAACGGCTCTAGGCTCCCAGATGCTCCAGTTTGTGCTTGATAATGGCCTAGAAGCCCCCCTACTCCATCTGGAACTGGGACGCATTTACAGGGAATCCGGCCAATACGAAGAGGCTCTATTCCACTATACTGCGGCCTGCAAACTGGCCCCAGAGGATATCAGTATCCGCTGGTATCGAGCTACCTTGCTCATGGCCCTAAACAAAACCCAGGAAGCCTTAGAAGAGATTCAAACAATAGAGGATCTCGGCGGTGAAGTTCCGCAATTAAACTGGAACGCTGAATTAGTAGAACGATTTATGATACGATCCTTCCTCGCTGAAGGGGCCTGGAGCAGGGCCGCTAAAGCCTGCGGTTTATGGCTCAGAAAACGGGGACCGGACCCCATGATTCATGCCATGTATGCGGAAGCCCTCCGCAATATGGGATATTTGGAAACCGCACACAACCATCTTTCCAAGGCTTTAGAAATGGCAAGCCAGCAGATAGAGCTCCGCTATGCACAGCTTATGCTTGCCTGGGAACGGGAAGACTGGAATACCCTGCAAAAAACTCTGGCTATTCTGCAACGGATGAATGGGGATCCAGCAATTATTCAACGGTTTAAAGCCTTGGTTGTAGATCATGCATCCCAGGATGACAAGGCCGTTATTACCCAACTTCAGCAGGCAATTCGAAACACCGGTCCAAGTCCGGAATTAATGTTTGCCCTGGCCCAGCGGTATTTTCATGTTGGGTTACCCGATTTAGCCGAAGGCTGGTATGATCGGACCCTGCAGGTTCAACCCATGCATGAACGGGCCTATCTGGGCTCCATTGCCTCCCTGGAATTGCTTGTTCAGGAAGGACAAACCGATGCGGTGGAGCACTTAATTGAGCGGTATAATGAGTATCTAGAGCGATGGCCCGATAACCGAAATATCCGCAGAGAATATGCCCTCTTCCTGGTAAAACAACAACGATTTGAAACAGCCCAAACAGAACTGGAATCGCTTTTAACCTGGGATGTTACAAATAAAACCTTGAGAAAGCTTTTAGCCTATGTGTATCGGAAGAACCGTCGGTATCGGGATGCGGCCATATTACTTAAGGGGGTGCTTAAGGAAGACCCTCAAAATGTCAGTCTCCTGCTCGAATTTATCGGTTGTATGGAACGGTCTAATCTAAAAAAATACTCCTACCCCATATTAGAAAAAGCTATGAAACACTTTAAACATTCCGCCGATGTGGCCCTCGCATTCGGAGATGTCGCCTATAGGGATAAGAAGATTGAACAGGCTTTAGATTCCTATCGGGAAGCGGCAGCTCGTGATGCGGAAGATCCGCGGCCCTATCAACGGATGGCTCTGGTGTACAGGAAGCAGGGAATCTCAGAAATGGCAGATCGATATGAAAAAGAGGCAAAAAACAGGGAAATTCAAAAAAAGAAGTTGCCGAATTCGCAAAAAAAACTATAATTAGCATGTGGAGGGAACAATGCCAAGCAAAGCGATGGACCTTTTCGAAGCTTACGCTCAGGATAAGCTACCAAAAGATGAGGGATATATCATTTCCTCTTTTTTCAGCAATACCTCAGCCTATTCACGGTATGAAGTTGTATCCTATTCCGGTGTTAAATCGATCTATTTAACCGAAGAAGGTCTTACATTTCAGACCAATGGCAAGAAATTGCATATACTCATTGAACCGCCTAATTATCCCCATAAGGCCATAGAGCCCTATGTGCGATCATCCCATGAACAGATCCCTTTGCGATTCAGCGAGTTAGAACAGATGGTCTCAAAAAATCAGACCCGTATCATGATTGCAAAAAAACCAATCGTTTCGTTCTCATCTTTTACCATTTTAAAACCAACGGGTATAAACTTTGCACTAGCTTTTTACAGTCTGCCAGACCTGTATGACACCCTGGCCATATTCTTTGAGAAAACCTATAACAAAGAAGCCGGTGTTCCCATGGCAGATGCAAAAAAAGCCGCAGCTAAAACCGTCGAAATTATTAAAAACACGATGAATTTCACCGGCGATTTTAAAGACGAATAAGAGTCATCAGAGATTGATTTGTTTTGGTTCCAATAAAGAACAAGCCCTTGCGGCTCTATGTAGTTCCGCAGGGGCTTTTTAGTTACCTAATAAAGACCCCTTCCCAATGCCTTATACATCATAAGGCATTGGGCATTTGGAAAGCCCATCAATTCTTTCTGTCCAGTTCTGCTTGGGCAACCGCTAGCAATGCTATAGGGACCGAGTATGAAGAGCAGGATACATAATTCAGCCCCGCATCCATACAGAACCGCACATTAGCAGGGTTAGCACCATGCTCACCGCAAAGACCGCACACGAGATCCGGTCGGGTCATCCGTCCCCGCTCTACGGCCAGGGCAATCAGTTCCTTAACCCGAGGATCTAAGGTACTGAAGGGATTGCCTTCCAAAAGGTCATAGAGGGTATAATCGGGCATAAAGGAGGTAAAGTCATCCCTGGAAATACCAAGGGTTGTCTGGGTAAGATCGTTGGTTCCAAAACTGAAGAACTGACCATATTTTGCTATTTCACCTGCTCCCAGAGCTGCGGCGGGCAATTCGATCATGGTACCAATCCGATAAGGAACAGGCTTTTTATTCAGCTCATTCCGTATTTCTTCTTCCACGTCCACAATCCCGTGATAATTTTTACCTTCTATCTTTTTGCCAAATGCAATAAGTTTTAGCTCATTTGCATTCATTACGATGGGAACCATGATTTCCGGGAATACTTCGATTTTTTCTTCCCGTAATTTAAAGGCCGCTTCGAAAATCGCCTTTACCTGCATGGCGTAAATTTCTGGATAGGAAACCGCAATACGGCATCCCCGGTGCCCCAGCATGGGATTAAATTCAGCAAGGGCTTCTATTCTGGCCAAAAGCTCAGCCTTATTTGGTTTCTTTCCTCTGGTTTTTTCCAGATATGCCATAAAAGCCGCAAGCTCATCATCGTTGTGGGGAAGGAATTCATGAAGTGGGGCATCAAGCAGTCGGATCGTTACTTCCTTGCCTGCCATGGCCTTAAAAATGCCATAAAAATCGTCCCGCTGCATTGGCCGCAATCGTTCCAGTACCGCAGAACGCTCCTCGATTGAATCGGAAAGTATCATTTCTCTGAATACATTTATCCGATCCTTATGAAAGAACATATGTTCTGTACGGCAAAGACCTATACCTTCTGCGCCAAAAGACAGGGCCAGGTTTGCATCCCGGGGACTATCGGCATTAGCCCGTACATGGAAACCGCTGACAAACTTTTTAGCAATGGATATAAATTCAAGGAGGCCCGATTCAGTGGGGTCCGGTTCAATCAGTTTCGCCTGTCCAAGATACACCGTTGGATCACCATAGTAGGGCACATTCAAGGTAATATAATCCCCTTCGGAAAAACTGATATCCCCGATAGTGGCCTTTTTCCCCCTGATCTTCATTGCAGGAATAACAACGGAAACCTTTCCGTATTGGCGGGCTACGACCGATGCATGGGCAGAATAACCGCCTTCGCAGGATAGAACCCCTGTAGCGACTTCAATAGCTTTAACATCATCGGCAAAGGTTGCAGGCATTACGAGAATAAAGCGATGATCTTCGTTTTTTTGTAAAGCCACCTTATGGGCTTCCAAAAGCGCATCGGTGCTAAAATACACCCGGCCAATTGCGGCACCGGGAGCACCTGCAATACCCCCACTCCATTTGGGAAGCCCCTTTATAGCCGTAGGATCGATGATTGGATGGAGTATTTCATTCAGTCTTGGCGGTTGAATGGCCTTTACAACATAGGCATCATCGACGATTTTTCGTTTCGCCAAATCCAGTAAAAGTTTAATGTCCGCCTGGGTAGACTTCTGATCCACCGGCCGCTGTTCAATAAGCCACAGTTTTCCCTTTTCTACGGTAAATCGGATCTGGCGAATTTCTTTAAATTTGTCTTCCAAGGTCCAGGCAATTTTTTGAAGTTGTTTTAAGTGTTCTGGCCCAATCTTTTCAATATCTTGACCGGTTGCACCAATTTCATTGAATTTTTCACGGTAAAATTCACCCTGTAGTTTTTTTTCGCCGGTTACTATATTTCTGCTAAAGAAAGCGCCTGAACAGGAATCCTTACCGTAGTTCCCATAGACCATGGGCTGAATCATTAAGGCCGTATCATTATCATTTTGACTGTCTAAGGACAACAACTTAGATAGCTCTCTCAGGGTTATCATCAGTTGGCCATCGGCGGAATCGAAAAATTCTGCAGGAACATAAGGCGCATAAAAATCCATGTATTCCAGCGCAGACTTAGCAGGATGATCCGAATCTATTTCCTTGGCAAGTTTCGCAAGAAGATCCTTATAGGTAGCTAACTTTTCTGTATCATTCACTAGTGAAGCAATTTGTTCTTCAATTTTAAGAATACCCCGAACCATAAACAACACTTCATGGGCGGCAAAGGTATCCCCTACCCATTTTGCAAAACCGGGTATAACAGAACGAACAAGGCCAAAGTTATGTAACGTGGGATAATTGGAAACCGCAAGGTTTGTAGATACAACGATCTTTAGGAGCATCGGATTTTCAGGATCTCCAAATCGCTTCCCCACAATAGAAGCGCATTTTTCAAGAAGCGCTTTTACATCCTTTTTAATATCTACCTTGTCCAGTTGAGATGCCAATTGGGTATTGATAATAAATCCAGGAAGAATCGGAAAACCCAGTTCAGCAAATTCGTTGGCCTGCCTACCACGAATTCCAAGTAATTCACTGTCAACTTTTTTTGGTATCACATCGATAGAACTGAAAAAATGTATACGGTTATCCATCTGATCCTCCTGGACTTAGAACAGCTTTAGAACAGTACTGACCGGCCCTTTAAGGAAGGCTTCGAATTGCGGACTGGCACCCTGCATCAGATATCTCTGCAATTTTGCCACATCCTTGATATCTTTCCCGGCAACAGCAAACTGGATGGTACTGCCATGTTTTACCTTGCCCCATTTAAAAAGGGAATTTATATTGATGATCCGTTCACCCTCATAGTAGATATATACTTCCAATTCTGGGTACTTGGTTTTGTAACTATCAATAATACGTTTCCAGGCTTCCACATTGCCATTATGAAAGAGCTCATTTTGTACAACCACCGAGTACATAGGGGTCATACGCATGCCTGTTTTCTGTGCAGGAACTGGAGTAAGGGCTGGAGCCACTTTAGCAGGAACTTGTTCTGCTTTTTCTTTTGCTACCTTCCGAGTTTTTACAGCTTTTTCTGCAGTTTTTTTAGGTGCAGCTTGCTTTGCAGCCTTTGCTGGTTTAACTGAAAATTCACCCTTATATAATTCTTCGGGTATCTTTGCCTTAATACCTTGAACCATTGCCAATGCCAGATTGGCTGCTTTTTCACAAAGTTCATCAGCGGGTTTACCCATTTTCCCGGCAAATACAACGAGAAGTTCATGTTTTTTTAAATTTCCAAGGGAGGCAAGACTCTCTTTTCTTTTTGGATTTGCAATTAAAACCCCCATATCAGGATGATAATAGGTGATGACCAGGTCAACCGCTTTCCAGCGCTCAAATTCTTCAGCAAGTGCAGAAATATCTTCTACAGCATCCGCAAGATTAGCCGATGCTGTTTTATAACCCAATTTATCAGCCAGAATCATCCTGAGAATCACCGGCCTTTGCTCATTGGAAAGCTCTTCGCCTTCTTCATCTAAAATATCAGCAAGATTTTTGTTTGCAGATAGGGTATCGATAATTGATAAGGTTTTTTTTATATGTCTAACCGCTGTGTTAAAGCCTGTCCTTGTGGACAATACATCCAAAGATCCTGCAATTTGTGCCATACCAGCCTCCTAGAAAAAACGCCCCCGTTTTTCGGGGGCGTCATCACTAAAGCCTAACGAACTTAAACTTCCTTTAAGCCGTCACTTCCGGCAGAACGGGCTTTACGACCCCGTTTTGCAGGTTTTGCATCTACCACACCCTTTGCAGCGCGACCCCGAGGTTTAGAAGCCCTTGGAGTAGCCTCCACTGTATCTGGAACCAGGCTCTTGCTTTCTTCAGCATTAAGCATATCCAGATAAGCCTTTCCAGGATCAAGGGCGCCAGGTCCCTCTTCGGGAGTTGCCGCGAAGGATTGGGCAATATCCTGCCGTACCGTAGATCGGCGGCGGCTGAAGGATGCAAAGGCCGCATCCTGGAATCCCTTGGATACACCATGGAGGAATTCATTCAGCACGTTGGCCATGCCATCCAAGGTAGCCTTTTTCCGCTTAATGGAGGTAATATCCACGTCCAAAAGAAGACCGGGCTGGATATGGTAGGGGTTAATCATATAGTCGAAGCGGTTGAATTCCTTTTCCAAGAAGTTAAGCCGTTCTTCCATAACCCGCCGTTGGATGGGGTACTGATATCCATACATGGTCTTCATCTTTTCCCGCATCAGAATCAGCTTATGCCGGAGCTTGTCCTTTTCATATAGATAGGTACGGTTCATCCGTTCAACTTCAGTTTCAGCGGGTTTAATGAAGGAAATTTCATCCCACACTTTGGCAATATCTTCGTACAGGGGATCCCTGGTCCGTTCTTTAATGTTCTTCCGGATCTTCTTTTTATAGATCTTAGCCAGATCGGCAAAATCGGTAACCCGGGTAAGGAACTTAGAATCCTCGTAGATCATATCCAGAACGTCCCAGAGATGCTGGACTTCAGTTTCAAAGCTCTTTACCTGGACATCATAGGCCTTGCGCTCTTCGATGAGCTGAGCATTATCGTAATAGCGCATGCGGATCTGATACCGTTCATCGGGGAGGTTAGCCACATCGGTATCCTCATATTCCCGGATAATGAGTTCCCGGGCATTCTTGAGGTTTTCGATGTACTGATAACCCATCTTAGAGGTATCCAGAATGGAGGTTATCGAGTTGATGGCGGTATTGAAACCGCGGTTGCGGATATTTTCCATATCCACAATTTTTTTAATGTTTTCACGGATATTAAGCTGATCAAAGGTGGCAGGGTCGATTTCTGCACGAAGATCATTAATCCGCTCCATCAGGGCCTTGGCGATAATGCTGTACCGTTTGGATTTGGGATCATCGGCCTTATCGTCGGTGTAGTTTTCGACCTTGTTGATCTTGGCGAAGATGATTTCGCTGTCCGAAAGTTCATCCAAGCCCTGGTCAATCCGCTCGTCCTTGAGTTTCTCGATTTCCTTATCGATGGTATCGATAATATGCTTGGAAATGAGATCCTTAATCAGGTACTCGACGGTTACCTGGTAATGGAAAATCGGGCTGATCAGTTCCGAATCCAGAATGTTAACCGAAAGCTTTACATCGGTTACTGTCTTTGGTTTTACAATGTTGTCCTTAAAGGCACATTTTACCACAGAGTAGGCGTTCTCACCCCGAATGAAGGCACCCACATCGGTTTTCTGGCGAAGCAGGCTGTTGGTAAGGTTTTCCAGGTCGTTAATACCGCGCTGGATATGGCCCTGCAGGTGTCCATACATGTTAACGATGGACTTTTCAATTTCACCGGTGTTGAACTTATCCGCACCGCCGACCTGGTCCAGAAGGTCAGCAATCTCCTTGGGAGTATACCGGGCAAGGACCTTGGTTTCTTCCTTGTCGATATAGTTGCGGATTTTTTTGACCATTTCATCTTCAGCGGTTACCATGTACCGGTTGAACATGTTCTGGTAATTCTGGTTGAAGTAGTTATACAGTTTTTCCTTCAAACCACCCATAACATCCAACCGTTCCAGAACTTCCTTGGGAAGTTTTGCCTGGAGATGGTGGAGTACTTTATTCGTTTCCTCTTCGAGGAGTTGGTTCACTTCCTTCTGCTGGTCCCGGTATTCCTGGGCTAACGAGTTCCGTGAACCTACAGCACTCGGTTTCTCGGGGTGAAATACGTTTGGGCTCTTGGGCAGGTCAATGGCTCCCATAATCCTGACTCCTTATTAACGGTGATTCCGTTTGAATATCGATCCTTACTCTATTAGATTATCAACATTGCAGTAAAAATGTAAAGCGTTTTTTATTTTTTTTGTGCCATCTTTACGCAATTATGTGTTAAAGTAAGGATATATGAGAAGTATAACACACAGTAAGCCATTTTGGATACCTATTTTTATCCTCTTTTCTATCAATATCCCTGTCTTTGCTGAGGATCTGAGAAAGGGTCCCATCGATTTGTATCTTCTTATAGATACAAGCACTAGCCTTGCCAGTCATTATAATGAGGCACTTTCCTGGATACGCAGCACAATATTCCAGGAGATATTGCAAAAGGATGACTATGTTACCCTTATCGGTGCTGGTGAATCGGTCCAAATTCTCAGCGAAACCCGTTTTGAAGGGCCTGAAAGTTCCCAGGGACTTGAAAAATTATTACAAAGTATTAGGCTTCAGGATAAGCATGCGGACCTTGCGGGAGCTATACGGGAGACAAAACGGAGAGATGCTTCAAAATCCACCACCAATACACTTGGGGTTGCCCTTATGATTACCGGTACAGATGAGAGGGGCTCTCTTTTTAATGGTGGACAAGCAAAGGATCTGGAAATACTGCTTAAGTATTCAAAAGTTGAGGATTTCCCAGGCTGGAAACTTATTGTGATAGGGCTAAATGTGGACGGAAAAATAAAGGCTGCAGCGGCGGAATACCAGTCTTTTTTAAAGACCCTGGAACAGAAGACACCATGATCTATTAAAGAAGGATAGGGCATTGAAGACAGTGCAGGATATTCTGGCATTCATTAATACCTATGATTCATTCATCATCACGACCCATACAGGGCCTGATGCTGATGGTATTGGTGCGGAAATTATCCTTTATCTGTTACTAAAGGATCTTAATAAACAGGTCCATGTATTAAATGCAGACTCAATACCGGGACGGTTTTTATTTCTAGACCCCGATAGGATCATTGAACGGTGGGATAACAACCGGCATTTTCACCTTCCTGAACAGGGAGGACTTTTTATTGTTGATACTTCTGATGAATTCAACCTGGGTTGTATGCTCGATGAAGCCCTGCCCCATGCCCAGAATCTGCTCGGGGTGGGGCAGTCCTTTGTGGCGCAGGTAGACGGAATGGTTGACTCCCAGCGCG
>Ga0101944_10002159_pt1 | contig 33694 bp, 16 predicted proteins | sample DewCreD2012metaG_FD_75245 | JGI IMG/M metagenome (GOLD analysis project Ga0101944, IMG submission 75245) | Hot spring sediment bacterial and archeal communities from British Columbia, Canada, to study Microbial Dark Matter (Phase II) - Dewar... ... | reverse complement strand
CGGCGGTATTCCTGAAGTCGGTCATCGTGGGGGAAGATGATCAGTTCTTTGAGCACCAAGGATTCAACTGGAAGCAGATTCGGTATGCGATTGGGGAGGCTTGGAGAACTGGCCGGCCGCCGCGCGGCGCCTCGACGATCACGCAGCAATGCGCCCGGTCACTGTTTTTGTGGCAGGGGCGGTCCTGGATTCGCAAGGGGCTGGAGGCCTACTACACGCTTTGGATGGAATGGCTGCTGAGCAAGCGCCGGATTTTGGAGTTGTATGTGAACGTCATCGAGCTGGGCGACGGCATTTACGGGATCGAGGCCGGGGCGCGGCATCACTACGGCAAAGCGGCGCGGGATCTGACCACCGAGGAGGCGGCCATGCTGGCGGCCATCCTGCCTGCGCCCAAGCGCTGGAATCCCAAGCAACCCACGGAGCGGGCGCGCCGTTGGCAGCAACACATTCTCAATGCGCTCCAACAAGTGCCGTTGTCTCCGCCAGCCGACAGCACCACCCCATGAGCGCCAGCCCTGACCGCTGCGAGCAGAGTTGTACCCCGACCCCGGAACTGTTGTGGCGAGAGAGGCGGGGGGAGTGGCCAACGCGCGATTGTTCCCCGCAGGCGAAACGCAGCTTTACGCTTCTCGAGTTGCTGGTGGTGCTGGGGATCATTGGGCTGCTGGCGGGGTTGGTGTTGCCGGCCTTGGGCCGGGCCAAACGGCGCGCCCAGCAGGTGGCGTGCATCAACCACTTTAAGCAACTGAGCGCGGCCTGGAAGATGTATGCCGACGAGCATGACGGTCGGCTGGTGCCGGTGTTTTACTTTTTCCGCGGCCAGGTCAACACCAGCGCCTGGGTGCGCGGCAGCATGGACGACGACGTGCGGATTTACCCGCCGGTGCAGGCCGGGGTGCGGGACTCGACCAACGTGCACGGGCTGATGTGGGGCAGCCTGTATCGCTACCACCAGTCGGTGGGCATTTATCACTGCCCGGCCGATCCGAGCACGGTGGACGGGGTGCGGCGGGTGCGGAGCTACTCGCTCAACGGGTGGATGGGGGGCACGTGGGTCAAGGGGCAGAGCAACTACGTGGTGTTCAGGCGGGAGGGGGACATTGTGCGGCCGCCGCCCTCGGGCGCGTGGGTGTTCATTGACGAACACGAGCGGAGCATCAACGACGGGTGGTTTGCGGTGGACATGGTGGGGGAGCGAGGTTTGCTGGACGCGCCGGCCACGCGGCACGGCGGGGCGTATGCGTTGGCGTTTGCCGACGGGCATGTGGAGGTGTGGAAGCTGCGCGATCCGCGTTCGCTGCACTGGACGGCGCTGCCGATCCCCAACCGGCCGCCAAACCCGGACTGGGCGCGGCTGGCGGCGGCGACGACCAGTCGGCGAGAATGATGGGGCGGGCGGCTGCTCCCGGTTGGCCAAGCGGGTCGGCTTGGCCGGCCCGATGGGCAGGTTGGCTCGGCAAAGCCGAAGCCTGCGACGTGCCCGTTCAACGCCGCGCGATCACGTATTCCTCACCCGCGCCGTCGTCTGACTTGATGATCAGCCGCCGTTGGGCGGGCAGGTAGGTCCACCCTTCGCCTTCCGGGACCGACCTGCCGTCGAGCCTGATCGAGTCAGGTTTCTGCTCGGAGAAGATGCGCAGGAGATACGGAACGCGCTGGCCGGAGAGCCGGATGGTCAGCGGTGGTCCGGCATTCACCGTCAGCGTCGTGCTCTGACGCATGGGGTGCGCCTCGGGGTGGTACACAGTGAAGCCACTCTGGCCTGCAGGGTAAATGAGCCAGGTGAGGAAGCCCGCGCAATTCGTGTCGCCCAAGCCGGTGTAAGGGCGGGTCACCCGCACGGGCACGGCCGCCCCTTCGCGGATGAACACGGGATACTCATCCAGCGCGAAGCGGCGGGTAATCCGGGCCGGGCCTGTGTAAACAGCCGCATCGTCGAAGAAATAGCGCCAACGGCCCGGCGGCAGACAGACGGTGCGTTCCAGCTTGTCCTCATGAATCGGGGCTACCAGGAAACTGTCCCCAAAGAGATAGTGGAATCGGCCTTCAGGCAGCGGCCGCATCAAGGGCGGCCCGCCTTGGTGGCAGGTTACCACGTGGGAATAGATGTAGGGCACAAGCTCGGTGTGCAGCCAGGCAAACTTGCGGATGATTTCCAGCTCGGCGGACGTGCGTTTCCACAATCGCCGCTCGCCGTGGCCGCCGTTGAGGAACAGCCCGCAGAAGGTCGAGAACTGCGCCCAGCGGATGTAGAGGTTGGGGGCAATTTCGTCGTCGTGGGCGGCCGAGCCGAACTCGGTTGTGCCGGCGGCAGGCGCGGCGGCCGGTGGCTGGGCGGCTGCCAGCGTGGCCGAAGCGGAGCGGGCGTCATCTGGGTTGCTGCGGCCGTGGTAACCCGCTACGTCGCTGCCGATGACGCAGTAACCCAGTCGGGCGCTGGCCAGGATGTCGCGGAGCGCAGCTTCGAGGCCGCGATCAGCAGCGTGCCAGGTGTGGCAGTTGTCGCCGACCCACGTGACGGGCGCGGCGTCCAAGGGCGCAAACCCTTCGGGGTGCGCCCATGGGGTGTCGAGGGCGCGGATGAGCGTGACGAACTCCGGGTTGTGGGCCAGCCCGTGGGCGTATTCGCGGCGGGCGTAGAGGTCCATGTACTGGCGGGTGGTAAGCCATCCGGCATGCGTGCGGTTGAAAGGCACAGGGAGTCCCGCCAGCCGGCTCGAAAACAAGGTGTCGCAGCCGTCGAGCTTCCAGCCGTCCACGCCCCAGTCCAGAACCTGCTGCTGCAAGCCGTGCCACCATGCCAGCGCCCGGGGGTTGGTGTAGTCCACGAACCCGCCCGTGCCCTTCCACCAGCGCAACTGGGAGCCGTTGCCGACGAGGTAGCCGGCGGCCCGGGCCTCGTCGAAAAACGCCCGCGAGTCGCGAACCCGGGTGTCTTTGCTCCGGCTGTTGACCATGCAGGTCATCCACAGCACCACCCGATAGCCCTGGTCTTGCAGCTCGCGGAAAAACCGCTCCGGCTCCGGGTAGCGGGTTTCGTCCACCTTGAAATCGTTGTAGCGCTCGCTCCACGGGCTATCAATGAGGATGGTCCGCACGGGCAGGTCGTGGGCGGCGTAGCCGGCCAGTAACTCCCGCACGGCCGCGGCGGTGTTTGCGTCGTCCTCCCACAGCCAGCACTCCAGTGCCCACGGTGGCGTAAGCGGCACGCGCCCATGACGGGACTGGTTAAAAGGCACGCCCCAGAACGGCAGGACAAAACCGAAGTAGAGGCACGCGGCGACCAGCCCCAGCAGCACGGCAAGGCCGCGGGCGACGCGGGTCAAACAACCGCGCTTTGTTTTTTGGCTGGGTGGGGTCATGGCCGGCTGACGCCCGCCGCGCCTTGCGCCCGGGCAAACGTCGTCATGCTAATTGCCCGGCCGGGCAGGCCGCAACTTTTCCGCCACCGCCCACGGTGGCTGGTTCGACTGCCGTGGGCGACTGGAAGCGCCTGCCGGTTCGGGGGACAACCGCGCGTGCAAGCCGACTTTCCCGCGGCAACCCCGGGTGGCGACAGGCCGTCGCCGCCCCACGATGCCCAAGACGCCGCGACCTGCCAGCCGGCTGATGCCCGGTGGCAGGTCGCGCTGAATCGCCCGGCACGGCGGCCGGGCCGTAGCGGCTTGGGCTGCCGCGATTACTGGTACTGGATTGTGACGGTGGTTGGCCCGACCTGGATGCTCGTGATGGCAGGCTGGTAGGACGGGTTCAGCGGGTCAAACACCACCACGCGATAGAACTGGGTGTCGCCGGCACGCGGCACGGTGATCGTCTTGGTCGCCGTGTCGATGACGTGGCCGGCGGCGCCGGTGAACGGGCCGGTCACCGAGGACGCGGCCAGCAGGCCGTAGGGCAGCCACGCCTTGACCACGCCAGTCGGGTTGGCCGGGTCGTTGATCAAGACGCGGTTGTTCGGGTTATTGAGGTCCACCGAGAACAACTGGAAGTTTGCCCCGCCGCCGTTTTCGTACCAGACGCAGCGGACGGGGTACAGCCCGGTGGCCTCGGCCACGAAGTCAAACGTGCCGTTGAACGTGCCGCCGTCGCGAGCGCCCAGCACCGTGCCAAGGGCATCCCGCAGCCCTGTGCCCGAGCGCAACTGGAAACCGTCGTCGCTCACCGCGCCGAAACGATGCACGCCGGCGGTCAGTTCCAAGTAGGCGAACAGCTCGCAGGCGATGTTCTCATGCGTGGAATCCGGAGGCAGTCCGGGCACGCCGGTCGCTCCGGTGAAGTAGCCGAAGTCCATGGCGGTGAACCCATCGCCGGCGTCGTTCCAGTTAACAACCTGCCAGACGGTTTGGGTGGCGAACTCGGCCGGGTAGGCCGGCGGCAGGGCCAACTGTTGCTCCGCACGGGCCAGGTTGTTGCCAAGGGTGGGGCCGTTGGTTTGAACCAGGCGCAGCTCCCAACCCCGCAGGGTCAGCGCCCCTACGGGCAACGCATTGGCCGCGCGCAGCAGCGGGTAGTTCAAGTTCCAGGTCCAGGTGTTCGTCTGCCACACGCCTTCGCTGTCTTGGTAAAGGAGCGTGTTGGTGACGGTGCCCGGCGGCGGAGGCGGCGACGGGTAGGCGTAGTTGACGGTGGCGCCGTCGGTTGTGGGCGTGACGGTTGCTGCCACGGCGTTGCCATTGACGAGCAGCAGGACCGACCCGGTGTTTACGGAGGTATCGCGGTTGACAATCGTGGCCGTCGTCGCCGGGGCGACGTCGGAGACCGTCGCTCCGGGCAGGGGCGTGGCCAGCGCCATGACCGGCCGCAACGTGCCGGGGTCGGTGGCGGGCACGAAGACCAAGTAGTTCTGCAAGATAATGCCCACCTCGTCGTTGGCGTTGCCTGTGATACGGTCATGCACCCGCAGCGTGTCCACGCCGCCGGTAAAGCGAACGACCACCGGCTGCCCTGCGCCGTCGGTCAACGCCACATTGGCATAGCGGTCCAACCCGGAAATGCTGCCCAGGAACGACCCCAGGATGCGCGTGGTTTGATTCGGCTGGGTGCGGTCGCTGGTCACCCGTTCCAGCGTGACCAGCGTTTGGGGAAGCAGGTATTGGGACTGACGCAGATACACGTTGTAGGTGCCGGCGGGGTAGGTCTTGGTGTAATTCAGCCAGTCGCCGTCACGGATGTCGTCAATCATTTGCTCGTAAAAGCCCAGTTCAGGGCCGCCGGCCAGGATGTATTTGGCGCGGGGCGGGTCGCCGGCATGGCCCGTGCGAACCGGGTCAAAGTAGCGGAAGGTGTGCACGTCCTGCCCGCCGCCCGGGTAGGTCTGGTTGTCGTGGAAATCAATCTCCGCCGTGCCAAGCTGGTCGTTGTAGGCGCGGACGTCGGTGGTTCCCTCCTGAATGAGCAACGGGTCGTCAATGAACGAGCCGCTGTTGAAGTTGTATTCCTCGGACTCCACGACGAAGCAGTTGGTCAGGAACGTGTCGAACATGTAAGGCAGCTCGGTCGTCTCGCCGGCGTTGTCCGTGGCCCGGATGCTGCCGGCGTAATTGACGTTCGGAGCCAACGCGCCGGTCAGGGTGAAGACCCGGCTCTTCTCGCTGCCGGTAATGCTGACGCCCGGTGAGCCGTTTGTGTAAACCACGCCGTTCAAGGTCAGAGCGATGTTGTCCACCGGTGTGTTGGTGTCGTCCAGGACCGTGAAGGTGACGGCGCTGGCGCTGGCCACGAAGTTCGACAGATGTGTGGGGCTGACGTTCAGAATGCTGGGCGGCGCGTTGGCCGGAATGGTCTCGCTGTATTCGGCGTTGTCAAAGATGACCTCGGCATAGGCCGGCGGGAACGCGCCGTCGTTGAACACGCCGATGGTAAAGTTGCCGGCCACGTTCAGGTACGGGGCGTCAATCGCTTCACCCGTAATGTCCTTGGCGGGCGTGTCCAGGAACACGTTCTGGTAAACCACCCGCTCGGGGCTGTTGAGCGGTTTGTTCAGGTCCTCGATGCGGGTCTCGATGCGGAGGTTCTGGCCCTCACCCGTCATGGCCAAGGAATACAGCATGTTTTGGACGTCCGGCGACGGGGAGATGGTGCTCCACCAGCCGTTGTAGTTCTTGCCGTTGGCCAGCGCCGTCGAGCCGCCCGCGGCGTAGAAATAGCGGTGGGCAATGTGGTAGAGGAGCAGGCTGTAGATGTTTTGGCCGCCCGCGCCGGGGCTGGGCAGGTAACCCAGGAGCGAGTAGGTGTTGTTCAGAGTCGTGTTGTTCACCAGCGTGACGCGGAACTCGACCCGCGCCCCGTCCACGATCTGGAAGGTCTTGGCGGTGTAGTAGGCCGTGGCAAAGCCGCCGCCTGCTGCCAGGTAGGCCCGGCAGACCGCCTGGCCGCCGCTCTCGTCCACCACGTCCGCCGTGTTCTTCTTGGCGATGCCCCAGCCGGACATGCCATCCGCCGTGTTGAAGTTGTCCAGCACCCCGTTGCTCAGATCGTACACCTGCAGGTTGTCAAATCGGGCCGAAACGCCCGTCGCGGATGCCTGGTTCAGAACCCCCAGCGTCGCCTGCCCGGCCACGCCCACCAGCCCCGCGGCGTCCGTGACCGTGTATTCGGCCAGAACAGTGAAGTTCTGGAGCTGCTGGTTGCCGGTCTGTTTGTACACGCGGGCGTTGACGGACATGGCGCTGCCGGACGGCGTCAGGCGGAGCACCAGGGTCACGTTACTGTTCTGGATGGCGGAGGTGAAGTTGGTGGCCCAGAGCGCCGTGGCGCCCTTGCGCAACTGCACGGTCGCCGCGCCCGCGACGACGCTGTAGCCGTTGCCAAAAAGGGCACTGCCCGTGGGCACCCATGCCAGCACCGTCAGCACGTTGGTGTTGTCAGCCGGGCTGACGGTGTTGACGTCCACCCGCAGTTCAAGCGTATGGCCGGCGGTCGGGGTGAAGGTTTCCGACGTCTTCTTGCTCGACGTCACCACGCCTGTCCCGCCAGCGGTGGTAATCTGAAGCTGCTGGGCCGTCTCGCTGACACTGCCGCCGCTCAGGGTGTCAGCCCAATCGGTCTTGAAGTTGTCGTCGAAATTGTCCAGCACCTTGGCCGAGCAGGCCAGCCCGCAGGTGAGCAGCATGGCGCAGAACAACCGGGTTGGGGAGTGGATCTGCCACTGCGATGTCGCTTTCATGTGTCGTCGGAATTAGTGGTTGAGTGTTAGGCTTCTCCGGCCTTTTTATCGCATACTCGCCTGTGCCGGTCAATCTGTTTTTGGCTCTCAGCGCGTCGCTGGACGCATATCGCCAGGGCCACCGCGGCGTGAGTGCCGCAAGTTGGTGGCGCAGGCTGACAGCCTGCTCGTCCCGTGGAGCATTTGTCTGCCGAATTACCAACGCGCAGGTCTGGCCTTTACTCCACGGGGCAAGTATCCCCGACTGGCAGTCGGCTCGCGGCCGGCTTCTTCGCCCGGTCGCGGATTAAAAACGCGGCATAGGAGACTGCCAGTCAGCGCCAGTGTGGTTGCACGAAAATGCGTCTGGCTTGGTTTGTGGGGTAACCATGCGGTGCCGCTGCATGGCGAACCGGCTACCTGCGGCCAAGCCGAAGGTGCGCCATGTCGCTACCTGTGCCGACCCAGCGGTAACAGCCTGTGCCGAAAGCCCAGTCCGACCATGTCCTCGGAGGCCAACCGACCGCAGGGCGGGGGGATCAAATCTCCGTCCAGCGGCCCGGCACGGGGGCCGGATAGCGCCCTTGGGCGTCCGCCTGCACGGGCGCCGGACTGTCCTTGGTCAATTGACCCACGTGGTCACAGAACTGGAAGTCCGAGGTCAGGGCCTCCTGCCAGGTGATGACGCGGCCCATGTGGACCGCCGCCCGGCCCATGATCGCGCCGAGATTCGACAGGGCAGCGCGCCGCAGTTCGTTGTGCGGTTTGTCATTGCGGATGGCGTCCAGCAGCACGTCCCACTCGGCCTGCCAGGGGTTGACGGTTTCAGGCGGCGGTCGCCAAGCCACGTTGTCACGCTCGGCCCGTTGGTCCTTGCAAATCCAGCAGTCCGGTGCATGCACATCGCCCGAGAACTTGGCGGCGGCCTTGGTCCCGTGAACGAATGTGGCAAAATCCGTGTGGCACCGGGGGATGTAACGGCCGGTGACCAGCGCCTTGCTGCCGTCGGGGAAGGTGAATTCGACCGAGTAACTGTCGAGGTTCTGACTGGCGTCGGTGCTGCCTGCAAACCGGCCCCCGACACCGTGCGCTGAAACCGGCCACGCGTCTTTGATCCAGAAACACTCGTCCATCTGGTGAATCATCAACTCGATGAAGATACCACCCGATGCCCAGAGGAACTGGTAAGGGTGGCCCGGGCTGAGTTGCCAGAGCAGCTCGTTCTGGTTTTTGGGAAACGGCGCCATGAAGTAGCCCGGGTCCATGCGATAGGCGCGGATGAGCATCACCTCGCCCAGGGCGCCGTCGCGTATCTTCTGAATCAGGGCCTGGCGGGCGGACGAGTGCCGGCACATCAGGCCGCAGCCGATCTTGAGGTTCTTGCGCTGCGCCGCCTCGCCGGCTTTCAGGAGGCGTTTGATGCCGCCGGGGTCGGCGGCGAAGTCTTTTTCCATGAACACGTGCAGCCCTTTCTGGACGGCGTATTCCAGATGCACCGCCCGAAAGGCGGCGTGGGTGGTCAGCAGCGCCACGTCCCCGGGCCGCAGGCAGTCCATGGCATGGCGATAGGCGCCAAAACCCAGAAATCGCCGCTCGGGCGGCACGTCCACACGGTCACCCAGCGATTGCTTCAAGGCGGCGTATTTTTCGTCCAAGCGGTCCTGGCGCAAGTCGGCCATGGCGACCAGTTTGACCGGCACTTTGGCGATGTCGCTGGTCGGCGTCTGACGGCCGGAGGTATCGCCCAGCACCAGGCCGCCGGCCGACATGGCGTTGGCCACCGCGCCGGCGCCGCGGTTGCCACAGCCGATCAGCGCAAGCTGGATGGTCTCGCTGGCGGCGGCGTGGACCGGCGGCAGGGCCACGCCTGCCAGAGCTGACGCCGCGGCGAGGCGACTGGTTGTTTGGAGAAAATCCCGGCGCGAGGTGGCATGGCGTGAATGACTCATGGCGCGAGCATGACCGGGGACAATGGCGCTGTCAAAGCCGATGATGGCCACCTCGCTAGTCACTGGTCGGGCCGGTGTCGGCCCGGCCGACAGGGGTGCGGCCAATCCACAGCCCCACAACGGCCGATGGATGTTGGCCGCCACTTCCCCGGGCCGGCTGTTTGTGGGCGCGCCAGCCATCGCCGCGCGCATTTGGCGGATCGTCGCTTGCGGGACCTGGGGCGGCGGGTTATGATAAGCGCGCCGGTGGCGGTTTAACCAAGGGAAGCCGCTTCCACGGGACGCCAATGTAGCTCAGTGGTAGAGCAACGGTTTCGTAAACCGTAGGTCGTCGGTTCGACCCCGACCATTGGCTCCACCGACCCGAGTCCGAGTGTGGCTCGACCTTGCCGTTCAGACCGGGCTTGTCCGTTTGATGGACAACAACTCCTTCCGCGCTCCGTTTGGCAGCTTGGCGGAGCACTCAGACACGCCCCCGTTGACGACAAGCTTCGTAAAGGAAGGCTGCCGACGCACTGCCTACGTTGAGCGAGTCCACCTCCGGCGGCATCGGGATGGCCACCGCCTCGTCGCACATGGCGAGCACCGGTTGGGACAGGCCCGCGCCCTCGCTGCCAAACACAATGCAGCAGTCTTGCGAAAAATCGGCCCGAGAGAGGGGCGTGTTCTCATTGCGGGGATGAGCGGCCAGGCAGCGAATGCCGGCCGCCTGCAGCTCCCGCAGCGTGTGCGTCAGGCGCACCGCCTCGATGATCGGCATCCGGAAAACCGTGCCCATCGAGCTGCGCACCGCTCGGCGCAAATACGGGCTGCTGCAGGTCTCCCCCACCACAACCGCCTGAACGCCGAAGGCGGCGCAGTTGCGGACCAGCACGCCCACGTTCTCGGCGTTGGACAACGTGTCCATGGCGACCAGCAGTCGCGGACGGGGCGCGGCCGCCAGGATGTCCTCCAGCGGCCGGGGCGGCGGAATCCGAGCCACCGCCAGCACGCCCTGGTACATGGTGAACCCGGTCAATGTCTCGAGGAGTTTTTTCTCGGCCAGAAAAACCCGGATGTGCTCGGGGCGGGCCTCCAGCAGAGGCTCAAAGGAGGCCAGCCATTTCTCCGGCAGCAACATGGAAACCACCTCGAAGTCGCTTGCCAACAACCGGCGAACGACCTTCTCACCCTCGGCAACAAAAATGTTCTGACAGCGGTGCGTCGCGTCCCAGCGCATGGTCTGGTACGGTCGCAACTCCGGGCGATCAAACGCGGTGATTCGCTCCAGGTGGATCATGCGTGCAATGCAGCGCGTGGTCTGTCATCGGCTGCCTGACCGACAGCGGACGCGTCGCACAACTTCGGTCAGTTGGCGCGCGCCGCCGTTGCCGTCTGCCAGCACCGAGGCCCGCCGCAGGCGATTCCGGCGGCCGGCAACCCCAAAACGCCCGGGTCGCTGCGGCACACCGTTACTTGAGCACTGGTCGGAGCACGATATTCCGGTAACTGACGCCGGTGTGGTCGCCTTGGAGGTAGATCGGGCCGGGCTTGGATTCATCGGACCAGAGGGCGCCGCCGGTGCAGCCCAGCAACGGCTGGTTGTCAATGATCTTCTTGCCGTTGAGGACCACGGTGACATGGCGGTCCACCAAGGTGATGTCGAACGTCTGCCACTGACCCGCGGGCTTCTCGGCGTTGACGGTGGGCGTGATGCGGCTGTAAATGGCGCCCATGTGGTGAGAGTCCAGCGGCAGGCCGTAAGTGTCGGCCACCTGGACTTCGTAGATGCCTCGCAGGTAAATCCCGCTGTTGCCCTTGAGCGGCACGTTGACCTCGAGCGTGAGATTGAAGTCCTCAAACTCACGTTCGGTGCGCAGATTGCCGTAGGGGACGTGCGGCTTGCCCTCCTGCTGTTTGGGGTCGTTGATCAGCACGCCGTCCTCGACGCGCCAGCCGTTCCGCTGACCCGGGTCGGTAAGCTTCCATCCCTCCAGGTCGCGCCCGTTGAACAGTGACACGGGCGGGCCGAACCGCACCTTCGACAGGTCTGGCGCCGGGGGCAAATCCGGAATGCGCCGTCCGGTGAACTCGCGTCGGGTTACTCCCTCACCGTTATCCCGCGGATTGACCTGGGTCAGCAGCAAGGTGTCGCCCTCCAGCCGCGCCAGGATCAGCTCCGGCACCTGGTGCGTGCGCACCACCTTGCCGCTGGCATCTTTCCTCTTGACCTCGCGCACGCGCGCCAGCCAAAGCGTGTTGCCTTCAAAGCCGATACTGGAGACCGGCACAACACTGCCGCCCCCCCAGAGAATGCTGGCGTCGTAATAGCCGCTTTCCTTGGTGATGCCCAGCCAGCCTGCGCCGCCGCCGGGAATCGTTAACGCCCAGCGGCCGAGAAAGGAATTGGCCTCGGCAGCCTTCAGGGTGAAAGCGCCCGGTCCGGCGCACGCCATCGCCAGCAGCGAGATGCAAACAATGCGGCTGTATCGGTTCGTCATAGGCGTGGTTTTATGGCCGGCTGGCCTGTGCAGGGCAAGCGGAATGTTCAACGGCCGCCTCGACAGAGCGCATCCGGACAGGCCCAAGCTCGCGGCTTGATCGCGTGTCGGCTGGTTGCCCCGGGATCATGCCCGCTGCTCTTGGCTCAGCGGCCTGTAGCGCCAGACCTGACGGCGCTTGGTCCTTGACCGGTTGTCCCCGTGCTCATAGCCTGCAACATCCGGGGCGGCTGATCTAAACGCTGGCCGTCGAGATCACTGGCGTCGCGCGGGCCGCGCATCCGTAGCTCAATTGGATAGAGCTTCTGACTTCGGATCAGAAGGTTGCAGGTTCGAGTCCTGCCGGATGCGCCATTGTCAATCCGTGCCCATCTGGCGCAAGGCCTCGGGCTGGCACCGCGAGCAGACATCCTTCCGGCGCGAGACCGTAAGCCGACGTCAGCAGGGTTGGGGAAGGTATCACTGTTTGCCGGGCCTAAACGGCTCGGTCGGTTTTGGGCAGGGCGGCCAAGGTGGCCGCGGTCGTGCGGCAACCCGCCGCTGGTTTCCGGGCGGGCAAGCCGCCGGACCCAAAGGGGCGCGCGCCTTCCTCGCCAGGGCGTGCTGGCAAACCCCGCGACACAGCCTAGTGACCCGTGTCTGCCTTACTCGATGGACTGTATCGTCCCGGGTGAGTTTCCTCAGCTCGGCGCGTGTCAGGAACTGTGATCTGCATGCCCGGGCCGTCCGCAAACGCTTGCCTGCCGACGGCAATCCTTCCAGACTCTCCGCCAACGAGCGATGCGCTTTTCGACCTCCAAACCCTGCGTTCCCACCTCCGGCATGAGGGATGCCAAAACCAAGGTTTCCTGTGGTCGCCGACCTGGGGAGGTGCGTCGAGCAACAAAGAGGATTCTTCGAGCCTCCTTGCGTCGGAGACTGCCATTCCTGAACCAGCCGCCCCCGGCCAGCCCGCTCTTCCGGATGCTTGAGCTGACTGGCCGTCATCTTGCGTTGGGCCTCGGGCTGGTCGCGCTCTTGATGTGCGGTCTGCCCGCGGCGGCCGCCGAGCCGGCGCCGGATTGGGTCGAGCCGATGAAACAGGTCCACGCCCGCTTCACCGGCACACGCGGCACGCTGGCGCTGTTTGGCGATTCCATCACCGTGTCGCTGGCTTTCTGGGCGCCATTCCAATGGGAATGCAAGGGCCTGGACCCCGCCGGCACGCGGGCCTGGCAGACGGTCCGGAGCTACGTGCGGCCGGAGTGCTGGCAGCAGTGGCGTGGGCCGGCTTACGGCAACCAAAGCGGCATGACCGTCCGCTGGGCTTACGCCAACCTGGACGGCTGGCTGGAGAAGCTCAATCCCGAGGCAGCGGTCATTCTTTTCGGCAGCAACGACGTGGGCCAGTTGGAGGCGCCGGAGTATGAGGACAAGCTGCGGACGGTGGTCCGGCGCTGCCTGACCAACGGCACGGTCGTCCTGCTCACGACCATGCCCCCGCGCAGCGGGCGGCTGGAGAAATCGCGCCAGTTCGCCGAGATCGCGCGGAAACTGGCCCGGGAGGAACGCCTGCCCTTGGTGGACTATTTCACCGCGATTCTGGAACGGCGGCGGACGGATTGGGACGGCTCGCTACCGCAATTCAAGGACACCCCGGGCGATGAGTATCAGGTGCCCACGCTCATTGCCCGCGACGGCGTGCACCCGTCCAATCCGCGGCAGTTTGCCGACTTCTCGGAGTCGTCGCTGTGCCACAACGGCTACGCGTTGCGGAACTACCTGACTTTGACCGCCTACGCGGCGGTCATCGAGCGCGTCTTCCAGGCCGCCCGCTGAGCCGGGGCCGCACCTGCGCAGGCCAAGGCAGGGCAGGGAACCGCCGCGCTGCCAGAAGCTGCCTTGAAGGCTATGTGAGGAGACAGACCTGGTCGGCCTTGCATAGCCGGGCGGCTGCAGGCCCCCGTCCAGACTCACGCAGGCGGCCGATAGGCAATAGCGAGGCCTGCATCCACGCTCACGTGTGGCGGCGTGCGAAGGTTGGAGGGCCAATGGGTAGCGGCAGTGGCCAGCTCCAAACCAGCCCTACGTCAGGGCAGCTTCGGCGATGATCTGGTCGGTAGCAGGCGCATTGAGCTCCTACACTGCCGTCGGGTTTTTGCCTTGGGCTGCTCTTGCGGTCAGCCGGCGGAATCAGGCATCGTAGTAAAGCGCAAATTCATAGGGGTGGGGGCGCAGCCGCAGAGCGTCCACCTCTTTCTGTTTGGCGCTGATCCACATCTCCAGGAAATCACGGGTGAACACGTCACCTTTGAGCAAGAATTCGTGATCAGCTTCCAACTCGCGGATGGCTTGATCGAGGCTGCCGCAAATCTGCGGTATTCGAGCCAGCTCTTCGGGCGGCAGCTCGTAAAGGTTCTTGTCCATCGGTTCACCGGGATCAGTTCTGTTCTGGATGCCGTCCAAGCCCGCCATGAGCATGGCGGCAAAGCAAAGATAGGGGTTGGCGGTGGGATCAGGTGGGCGGTATTCCAGTCGTCTGGCCTTGGGGTTTTCCGAGTAGGTGGGAATGCGGACCGCTGCCGAGCGGTTTCGCGCGCTGTAAGCCAGGTTGACCGGGGCCTCGTAGCCGGGCACAAGTCGTTTGTAACTGTTGGTGGTGGGGCTGCAGAAGGCGCACAACGCGCGGGCGTGCTTGAGCAGGCCACCGATGTAGGAGAGGGCCATCTGGCTCAGCCCGCCGTATGCGTTGCCGGCAAAGAGGGGTTTACCCTTTTTCCAGAGGCTCTGGTGAGTGTGCATCCCGCTGCCGTTGTCGCCAAAGAGCGGTTTGGGCATGAACGTGGCTGTCTTGCCGTGTTTGCGAGCGACGTTCCGAACGACGTACTTGTAAATCATCATTGCGTCCGCAGCCCGGACCAGAGTGTCGAACCGATAGTCGATCTCAGCTTGGCCAGCGGTGGCCACCTCGTGATGCTGCTTTTCCACTGGCACGCCGAGCTTGATCATGGTCAATACCATTTCGGTCCGGAGGTCTTGTAATGCGTCGGCGGGCGGAACCGGGAAGTAACCCTCCTTGTGGCGGATTTTGTAGCCCAAGTTTGGCGTCTCATCGCGGCCGGTGTTCCAGACGGCCTCTTGGCTCTCCACGGAATGGAAGGAGGCATTGCTCTTGGCGTCATATTGCACGTTGTCGAAGACGAAAAACTCAGCCTCAGGTCCGAAGAAAGCCTGATCGGCAATGCCGGTGCTCAGCAGGTAGCGCTCAGCTTTTTGAGCGATGCAGCGGGGATCGCGGCTGTACGGCTCGCGCGTGCCGGTTTCGACGACGGCACAGGTCAACGACAGGGTTGGCTCGGCGCAGAACGGGTCCATGAAAGCCGTGGACGGATCTGGCATCGCCAACATGTCGGAGGCTTCAATACTCTTCCAGCCGCGGATTGACGAGCCGTCAAAGCCGAGGCCCTCTGTAAAGACTTCCTCGGTCAGCTCCTCAATCGGACAGGAGAAGTGCTGCCAAGTGCCGAATGGATCCACGAATTTGACATCCACCATCTTGGCGCCGGCCTCCTGAGCCATCGCCAGCACGTCACGTGCGGTTGAAGGGGTTGTGTTTGCTTTCTTTTGCATAAGCGGTGTGTTGTATTCTGTATTTTCGGTTTTGAGTTACGGTTTTCGTTGTTGGGCTTGGGACGGCCACCGTGTCGTCATCGAGTATGGCATGGCCAAACCCAAAAATGGTCTTATGCGCCCGTGTAGCCTTCTTCCCCGTGCTCCGAGAGGTCCAGTCCCACTGTCTCGACCTCTTCGCTAACCCGGAGGCCCACCAAGGCGTTGATCAGCAGGGCGATGATGGCCGTGCCCGTCAAGGACAGGACCAACGTGATTCCAATCGCGGCAAGCTGATGCCAAAACAAGCCTGAAATGTTTTCCACTAAAGGATTGACCTCCTTGCTGGCCAGCAGACCGGTCATCAGTGCCCCCAGCGTACCACCAACACCGTGGATGCCAAACGTGTCGAGGGCGTCGTCATAGCCGAGCCATGCCTTCAGTTTCCAACAGACGAAGAACGGAATCAGGCCGGCCAACAAACCGATGAGCATTGCGCTGCTGGCGCTCACAAAACCGCTTGCGGGCGTGATGACCACCAATCCCGCCACGATGCCCGAGCAGAAACCCAGCACCGAGGGCTTGCCTTTGAAAATGTATTCGGCCATTGCCCAAACGAAGCCGGCTGTGGCAGCCGCAAACGTTGTGCTGGTGAAGGCGTTGGCCGCAATGGCATCCGCCGCCAAGGCACTACCCGCATTGAACCCGTACCAACCCACCCACAACATGCCCGTGCCAATGACGCATAACACCATGCTGTGGGGTGGCATCGGCTCTTTGCCCCAGCCCAGGCGCTTGCCCAAAACCAGGCACAACACCAAGGCGGTCCAACCAGAGGACATGTGCACCACTGTGCCACCCGCAAAGTCCAACGCCTTGATCAGCGCTTTTGGATTCAGTGCGCCACACATCAGCCCGTCGGCAGACCACACCATGTGTGCCAGCGGGAAATACACCACAAACATCCACGCCGCCATAAACCACAGCAGGGCCGAATACTTCATCCGCTCGGCGACCGCCCCCACGATCAACGCAGGCGTGATAATCGCGAAGGTGAGCTGGTAAATCGCCCACACATTGTTCGAGATCCAGTGACTGCCCTGGCCCACTCCTGCGCCGTTGACGCCTCGAAAAAACGCAAAATCCAACCCACCCAAAAACGGTTTGCCGGCGGCGAAGCTCAAACTGTAACCACACACCCACCACAGAATCGTGACCAAACCGGCAATGCCCAGGCATTGCGCCATTACCGACAACACATTCTTGCGACGGACAAGACCGCCGTAAAAAAGGGCCAGCCCTGGCAGGGTCATGAACAGCACCAGTGCCGTAGCGGTCATCTGCCAAGCGTTATGGCCTGGGCCAGGTCCGGGAACTTGGGAAGTTGAGGTTGAAGCGTCGTTTCGAGCCGTGTTGTTCACATACGCCTCCAAATCGTCCAGCCGTTCGGCCAGTGACCGTTCAGCCACGGTGGTGTCAGCCGCCACAGCGCTCGATGGCAGCGTGGCCGCCAGAACCAGACAAAGATTCAAAAGTAGTATACTCGTTCGCATGTTAGTAAGCCGCTTATCATTGTGTTTGCGCCCAAACCAGGCCTGAAATGCCGTTTGCCGACTTCAGACGGCATGTTCACCCTTCTCCTCAGTCCTGATCCGGATGGCCTCCTCGACCAAAGAGACGAAGACTTTGCCATCGCCGATCTTGCCCGTCTTGGCAGAGCGCAAAATGGCGCTTAGCGCGCCCTGAACCCGGTCATCTGGAAGTACCAGTTCGATTTTTATCTTTGGCAAGAAATCCACAGTGTATTCGCTGCCGCGGTAAATCTCGGTGTGGCCTTTCTGGCGACCGAAACCCTTGACTTCTATGACAGTCATGCCCTCCACGCCTATTTCGCTAAGGGCGGCCTTCACTTCGTCAAGTTTGAAAGGCTTAATAATTGCCTCAATTTTTTTCATTTCTTTGAGCTTCGTAAATCACGTCATTTCTATGTTGCACGAGCCGCATTGCGCTTGCGATCGTCCTGTTCGCAACCGCCGTGCCGACAAAACATTAAGAGTTCTCGCAAACTCCCAAGATGCTTTGCTTCAAGACCTTAGAGCCATATAACCGTTCGAAGTGATTGGTTCGTTTCCGCTGAATAACTCACAAAATAGTATGTCCTCGAAAATGTCTTTACATAAATGTCGTTTAGCTTTACAAAGTGCGCAACATAGTGATTGGATTTGGCATAAAAAGGTCATTCCATCGAGCCTGTGCCTATGTCCAGACAAAGCTGTGGCTGCTGACTGTGGCCGTGACACATGGCACGCAGAAAACACGATTTGCTCTCCGTGACTGTTGAGCCGCGTCTGGGAGCGGGTGGGTCTGGCGCAGCAATGCCGAGAGCGGCGTTTGGCGCGCGGGCTACAATGCGCCGTAACGGGTACTGCGGGGCTTGGTTACTTGATAAACCAAGTTTTTACGGTGAGAACACATGAACACGAAAGACACAGAGCGACCGGGTGACGAACCATCTCTGAAGGAGATCACGTTGCTGTATGAAATCAGCCGACTGCTGGAGCAGAGCCTGGACCTGCGCGAAGTAGTTAACCCCGTGCTAGAGGCCTTGGCGCGGTACATGGACATGCGTTACGCCACCCTGACGCTTTTGAACCGTCGTACGAACGAGATTCAAATCGAGGCCGCCCACGGGCTATCCCCCGCCCAAAAGCGCTTGGGCCGCTATCGGTTGGGAGAGGGCGTCACGGGTCAGGTGGTGCTCACCGGGCAACCGGCTGTCATTCCCAGGACCAGCGAATCGGACTTGTTCTTGGACCGGACGCAGCGCGGGAAAAGGCCTGATACCTCGTTTATTTGTGTGCCCATCAAGGTTGGCAACGAGGTTGTCGGCGCGCTGAGCGTGGACCGGCACTTCGACCCGGCCCATGACCTGCAGGAGAATGTGCGGTTGCTGAGGATTGTGGCCTCGCTGATTGCGCAGGCGGTCAAGCTGCGGCGTGCTGCTGAAGAAGAGCGCGAGCGCCTGGTCGAGGAAAACGAGCGATTGAGGTCCGAACTGCGCGAGCGGTTTCGCCCCAGCAACATCATTGGCAATTCGCACGAGATGCAGCATGTCTATGAGCAAATCGCTCAGGTTGCCAAGACGCCTACCACGGTGCTGATCACGGGCGAGACCGGCACTGGCAAGGAGCTGGTTGCTCAGGCCATCCACTACAGTAGCGACCGGGCGGACCGCCCGTTTATCAAGGCTCACTGTGCCGCGCTGCCCGAAACGCTCATTGAAAGCGAGCTGTTCGGACACGAGAAAGGCGCATTCACAGGCGCAGCAACTGAGCGCAAAGGCCGATTTGAGCTGGCCGATACCGGCACATTATTCTTGGACGAGGTGGGTGAGTTACCGCCAGCCATCCAGGTGAAGCTGTTGAGAGTGTTGCAAGAGCGCGAGTTCGAGCGGGTGGGCGGCACAAAGACCATCAAAGTCAACGTCCGCCTCATTGCCGCGACGAACCGCGACCTGAGCCAGTTGGTCAGCGAGGGCAAATTCCGCGAAGACCTGTTTTACCGGCTGTACGTTTTCCCGATCTATGTGCCGCCGCTGCGCAAGCGCAAGGCGGACATCACGCTGCTGGCAGACTTTTTGATCGAAAAATACGCCCGACACCTTGGGAAGAACGTGCGCCGTCTGTCCAGCGCTGCGATTGACATGCTCTTGAGTTACCACTGGCCGGGCAACGTGCGCGAGCTGGAGAACTGCATCGAACGGGCCGTGCTCTTGGCCGAAGGCGCCGTAATCCATCCCTACCACTTGCCGCCCACCTTGCAGAGAGCTGACGTGGGCGGCACTCCAACGAGAGGCAACCTCGACGGTTTGGTATCCGCTTACGAACGTGACCTGATCATTGATGCGCTAAAACTGACACGTGGCAACATGGCCGCCGCAGCTCGAAACTTGGGGACGACCCAGCGGGTTATCGGTTACAAGGTTAAGCGCTACGGGATTGATCCGAAGAAGTACGCCGCCTGACGTATCGCCCGTCTCGTGGCAAACCCGAGTAACTATGGCCGTCGCGGCAAGGGCGTTCCTCCGCGACGGCCGCCCTTGGTTAGGTTTAGCCCCGGTCGGAAGGGGGCGAACAATCTGGTGAAAGCATCGAGCTCCTTACAAAATTGTAGCACTCCAGCTACCAATCCGACCGAATTGGCCTCTCGCTCTCAAGTAACTGAATCGGTGGGTTGCACCTAAAACGTTGTGGCTCAGTCAATAATGATCTAGATTGCATTCGTGGCACAAGCCTTGCCATTCGATGCACTTGGTCCATGATGTCTGAACAATGAGCTTATCGATGCGCCGTCAACAGTCAGTTGGCTCGGCTGCTGAATGGGCAGTTTCAATCTGTAACGGTGGGCCTGCAACAGGATTCGTGACATACGACCTGTGGCAGCGGCATGCAGACACTTGGAGTTTAGCCGACCCAATTGCTTCATTCACAGCATTATGCTGGCGATGTTTCCTCCCAATTTCGGCCGCGCTATGTAGGTTTGTCCAACATTGACCGTGCTGTGAGTGAGACCAACCAACCCCATGGGAGACCGTGGCAGTGCAGACCGCCGGCTGCCCGGGGATTATACGACCCGCAGTTCGAGAAGGATTCATGTGGTGTGGGTTTTGTGTGCAACTTGGGCGGTCAGAGGACTCACACAATCATCAAGCAGGGCATCGAGGTGTTGGCCAACTTGGAGCACCGGGGTGCTGCCGGGGCTGACGTGGACACGGGTGATGGGGCGGGCATTCTGATTCAAATACCGGACCGGTTTTTCCGCCAAGCCTGCCATCTGGGCTTTGATCTGCCTCCACAATACGGCGTGGGTATGATGTTCCTGCCCCGCTCGCCGGAAACCCGAAAGCGTGTTGTCGAACTCATCGAGCGCACGCTGGCTGAGGAAGGCCTTCGGTTACTGGGCTGGCGCGAGATTCCCACTGACCCGGCGGTCTTGGGTAAGTCAGCTCGGCGCACACAGCCGGCCATCTGGCAATGCTTTGTGGACGCCCGCGGTCTGGGTGCAGAGGCATTTGAGCGCAAGCTTTACGTGACGCGGCGTCAGTGCGAGAAACGCGTGGCGGAAGCGCTGGGCGGGCAGGACCGGTTTTATGTGCCCAGTTTTTCCAGCCGCACCATCGTTTACAAAGGGCTGATGCTCGCTCGCCAACTGCCAGCCTTTTACAAGGACCTCAACGATCCTCGGGTGGAAAGCGCTCTGGCCTTGGTGCATCAGCGATACAGCACAAACACCTTCCCTTCCTGGGAGCTGGCCCAGCCGTTCCGCTACCTGGCGCACAACGGTGAGATCAACACGCTGCGGGGCAACCTGAACTGGATGCGAGCCAGGGAACGGAATCTGCGTTCGGATCTGTTCGGTTCCGATATCGAGAGAATCCTGCCAGTGATTGATGAGCGGGGCAGCGATTCGGCCTGCTTGGACAACACACTGGAACTGTTGGTGCAGGGTGGGCGTTCGCTGGCCCACGCGCTTTTGATGCTCATCCCCCAAGCCTGGGGACAGCGGTATCCGATGGGACCTGACTTGCGCGGCTTTTTCGAATACCACGCCGGCCTGATGGAGCCGTGGGATGGGCCGGCGGCCGTGGCCTTCACCGATGGACGGTATATTGGCGCGCTGCTGGATCGCAATGGCCTGCGCCCTGCCCGCTACACCATCACCAAGGACGGGTTCATGGTCCTCGCCTCGGAAGCCGGCGTGTTGGAAATCCCGCCCGAAGCCACTCGCGAAAAAGGCCGGTTGCGCCCTGGCGCCATGGTGTTGGTGGACCTGGAGACCGGCCGCGTGCACAAGGATGTCGAAATCAAGATGAGCCTGGCGCGCCGCCGCCCGTATCGGCGCTGGGTTCAGGAAAACAAGATCACCGTGCACGGTTTCTTCGACTCGGTGGCGCCGGTGGCGCCTCAACCGGCCACTTTGTTGCGGCGGCAGAAGTTGTTTGGTTATACCCGCGAGGATCTGCAATTCATTTTAGACCCGATGGCCGCCACCGGCCACGAGCCCGTCGGGTCCATGGGCGCCGACGAACCGCTGGCCGTTTTGTCCGAGCACCCACAGTTGCTGTACTGGTACTTCAAGCAGATGTTCGCACAGGTCACCAACCCTGCCATTGATTCCATTCGCGAGGAACTGGTGATGTCGTTGATGACTTTCATTGGCTGCCCCGACAACATCTTGGAGGAAACACCGCAGCAAGCGCGGTTGGTCAAGCTGCGCCATCCGGTGCTGTCCAACGAAGACCTGGCCCGACTGCGGAATCTCCATGCGGCCGACTTTACCACGGCAACATTACCCATCGGGTTTCCGGCCGGCGGCGGCGCCATGGAGCTGGAAGCCGCCCTGGACCAACTCTGCCAACAGGCCGAAGCGGCCGCCGGGGCCGGACACCGCATTCTGGTGCTCAGCGACCGAGACCTGCCGGATGGCCAGGTTCCCATTCCGGCGCTGCTGGCCGTCTCGGCGGTCAATCAGCACCTGATTCGCCAACGGCGGCGTACCAGCGTGGGGTTGATCTTGGAGACCGGTGAGGCGCGCGAAGTGATGCACCTGGCGGTGCTGTTGGGCTACGGTGCCTCGGCTGTCAACCCGTATCTGGCGTTTGAGACAGTCGCCGACCTGGTGTTGAGCGGCCGGCTGAGCAAGAAACTCAGTCTGACCAGCGCCTTGGAAAACTACATCGAGGCCCTGTGCAAAGGGCTGCTGAAAATCATGTCCAAGATGGGTATCTCGACCCTGCGCAGCTATCGGAGCGCGCAGGTTTTCGAGGCTGTCGGCTTGAACAGCGAGCTGATCAACCGCTACTTCCCCGGCACACCCTCGCGCATTGAAGGGATCGGGTTGGGCGAAATCGCTTGCGAGGCCAACGCCCGTTATGCCGCGGCCCACGCCCCGCCGCAGCTGGCCGGTTCGGTGCTGCCCAGTGGCGGGCATTATGCCTGGCGTGCTGATGGCGAGCGGCACTTGTGGAATGCTGACACGGTCTTCTACTTGCAACAGGCCGCGCGGAAAAACGACTACGAGCTGTATCGCAAATACGCCGGATTGATCAACGATCAGAGCCGCAGGCAATTCACCCTGCGCGGTCTGTTCCAATTCAAGAAGAACGGCCCGCCTGTGCCGCTTCAGGAAGTCGAGCCGGAAAGCGAGATCGTGAAACGGTTCGTCACCGGCGCCATGTCCTTCGGCTCGATCAGCCAGGAGGCCCACGAGACGCTGGCCATTGCAATGAATCGGATCGGGGCCATGAGCAACTCCGGAGAGGGCGGCGAAGACCCGGAACGCTATGCTCCCTTGCCCAACGGCGACAGCCGCTGCAGCGCCATCAAACAGGTCGCCAGCGGCCGCTTCGGTGTCACGGCCGATTACCTTGTCCACGCCCGCGACTTGCAGATCAAAATCGCGCAGGGCGCCAAGCCGGGGGAGGGCGGTCAGCTTCCGGGCGACAAAGTGTATCCGTGGATTGCCAAGACGCGTCATTCGATCCCCTACGTGACCTTGATTTCGCCGCCGCCGCATCACGACATTTATTCCATCGAGGACCTCAAACAGCTCATTTACGACCTGAAATGTGCCAACCCGGACGCGCGCGTCTCGGTCAAGCTGGTGGCGGAAGCCGGTGTGGGCACCGTGGCGGCCGGCGTGGCCAAGGCCCATGCCGATGTCATTCTCATCAGCGGTTACGATGGCGGCACCGGTGCCTCGCCGCTCTCGTCGCTGCGGCACGCCGGGGTGCCCTGGGAACTGGGCCTGGCGGAAACCCAGCAGACCCTGGTGTTGAACCGGCTGCGCAGCCGCGTGCGCCTGCAGACCGACGGCCAGATCAAGACCGGACGCGATGTGGTCGTGGCCGCCATGCTGGGGGCCGAGGAATTCGGATTTGCCACGACGGCGCTGGTGGTCTTGGGGTGCGTGCTCATGCGGGCTTGCCACAAAAACACCTGTCCGGTGGGCGTGGCCACGCAAGACCCCGAGCTTCGCAAGTTCTTCAAGGGCCGCCCGGAATACGTCGTCAACTTCATGCTCATGGTCGCGCGCGAGGTGCGCGAAATCTTGGCCGAACTGGGTTTCCGCCGCTTGGAAGAGGTCATCGGTCGTTCGGACCTGCTGGATATGAACGACGCCATCACCTTCTGGAAAGCGCGCGGGCTGGATTTCTCGAAGGTTTTCTATCGTCCGGAGGTGCCGGCGACTGCGCTTCGCCAAACGGAAACACAAGACCACGAGCTGCACACCGCCCTGGACCACCGCATCTGGCCGCAAATCGAGCCGGCCGTCAACGCCGGCACGCCTGTGGAACTGGGCTTCCAAATTCGCAATGTGCATCGGACCGTCGGCACGATCATCTCCGGCCGCATCGTCAAGCGATACGGCGGGCAGGGGCTGCCCGATGACAGTGTCACGTTGCGGTTCCGCGGCTCAGCGGGCCAGAGCTTCGGGGCGTTCTGCTGCAAGGGCATGACGTTGATCCTGGAGGGCGAGGCCAACGACTATCTGGGCAAGGGGCTGTCCGGGGCCAAGATCATCGTGCGCCCGCCCGCCGGGGCGGACTTCAATCCGGCGGAAAACGTCATTGCGGGCAACGTCGTGCTGTATGGTGCAACAGCGGGCGAGGCTTACCTTTGCGGCCAGGTGGGTGAGCGCTTTGCCATTCGCAATAGCGGCGCGCTGGCCGTGGTCGAGGGCGTGGGCGACCACGGTTGCGAGTACATGACCGGGGGCCGGGTGGCCATTCTGGGGCCAACTGGCGTCAACTTTGGAGCCGGCATGAGCGGCGGGATTGCTTACGTCTATGACCCCACCGGCATGTTTGACGACCGGTGCAATCTGGACATGATTGATTTGGAGCGTGTGGAAGACGAGCGCGACGAAATGGAACTGCGCCTCTTGATTGAAAACCACGTCCGCTACACGGGCAGCCATCGCGGCCAACACATCCTGAAGTATTGGGAGCAGAGCCTGCCATACTTCGTGAAAGTCTTTCCTGTGGACTACAAACGCGCTCTGGGCCGGCTCAGCCGCGAAGACCAGGCGGTCGAACGAGCCGAGGTGGTGCGCGACTGAACCAAAGCCACGATGCGGAACCGAACCACAGCCCAACCCGGCACGGTGGCGACACTGCGCCAAACAGCCCTGCCGCTGCGCTCCGCGGCGCGCCCATTTCCACCAACCCGATGTCATGCCTGCTGAACGCCCATTTCTTGAAGTGCCGCGTCAAGACCCTGCTTACCGTCCGGTTAGCGAGCGGGTACGCGATTATCGCTGGGTGGAAGTGCCGCTGGGCGAATCGGAAATCCGTGCCCAGGCCACACGCTGCATGGGGTGTGGCATCCCGTTTTGCCACGGGGCGGGCAGCGGCTGCTCCTTGCGCAACATCATCCCCGAATTCAACGCCCAAGTGGCCCGCGCCCGATGGAAAGAGGCGCTGGACCTGCTGCTGCACACAAACCCCTTCCCGGAATTCACCGGCCGTGTCTGTCCGGCGCCGTGCGAAAGCGCCTGTGTGCTGGGGATCATCCAGCCACCGGTCACCATCTGCAAGATCGAGCTGGCAGTGATCGAGCAGGGATTCCAACGGGGTTACGTCAAGCCCGAACCACCCGAGCGGACACGGCCTGAGCGTGTAGCGGTGGTGGGCTCAGGTCCGGCGGGCCTGGCGGCCGCCCATGTGTTGCGCCGGGCTGGCTTCGACGTAACGGTTTACGAAACCGCTGCCAAACCCGGCGGCCTGCTGCGGTACGGCATCCCGGATTTCAAGCTCGAAAAATGGGTGTTGGATCGCCGACTGGCCTTGATGCGCGAGGAAGGGGTGACGTTCGAGTGTGGCGTGGAGGCGGGCGTGGATGTCTCGTGCCGGTATCTGCAAGACCGTTACCAGGCTGTCGTGCTGGCGGGCGGGGCGCGCGAGCCGCGGGACTTGAACGTGCCCGGTCGCGACCTGGACGGGATTCACTTTGCCGTCGAGTATCTGACGCAGCAAAACCAACGGGTCGGCGGCGAATTGCCGGCAGGGGCGCGCCCCATCACGGCTGAAGGCAAGCGCGTGGTGGTCATCGGCGGAGGGGATACCGGCGCCGACTGCATCGGCACAGCCTTTCGCCAAGGGGCGCGGCAGGTGGTTCAACTGGAGATTCTGCCCGAGCCACCGCCGGTACGCTCGCCGTCAACGCCTTGGCCGTTGTGGCCCTACGTGCGGCGCGATTCGTCCAGTCATGAAGAGGGCGCTATCCGGCGCTGGAATGTCAGCACGACCGCATTCGCCGGCGAGAACGGGCGCGTGTGCCGCGTGGAGGCGGTTCAGGTCAGGTGGGAAGCCGGGGCGCAGGGGGGGCCGCCTCAGCCCAGGGCGATCGCGGGCAGCGAATTCAGTCTGGACGCGGATTTGGTCTTGCTGGCCATGGGCTTTGTAAGCCCGGGCCGTTGTGCCATCGCTGACGATTTGGGCCTCAAGCGAGACGCGCGCGGATTTGTGTGGCGCGACGACCGGCACATGACCAGCATGGACGGGGTGTTTGTGGCGGGTGACATGCACCGGGGGGCCTCCCTGGTGGTCCACGCCATCTCGGACGGCGTGCAGACAGCGCGGCACCTCATCGGTTGGTTCAACGCCCGGCCATGAATTGCCCAGCCACCGAGTCTCGCAGGCGTTGGCGGCCGAGTGGCTGCCTGTTTGCAGGAGAACAGTTTTCAGAATGCCAGATCCAACGTTAACCACCGGCTTGCCCGGTCTGGACCGGGTGGTCAAGGGGCTGCTGCCCGGCGACAACATCGTCTGGCAGGTGGACAGCTTGGAGGATTATCGCGAATTGGTGTTGCCGTTTGCCGAGGCGGCGCATCGCAACGGCAAGAGGCTGGTCTATTTCCGGTTCGGTCGTGAGCCGGCCCTGCTCGGTCCGGCGCACGGCGCCGAAGTGCACGAGCTGGACACCGGGCGCGGTTTTGAGAACTTCGTCGCCACCACCCATGCCGTCATTCAATCCGCCGGGGAAGGCGCTTACTACGTCTTGGATGTGCTGTCGCAGATGGCCGAGGACTGGTACTCGGACCAGATGCTGGCGAACTTCTTCACGCTCACCTGCCCCTACTTGTACGACATGGCGACGTTGGCTTACTTCGGCCTTTACCGGCATCGGCACGCCGCGCGGGCGCTGGAGCGGGTGCGCCATACCACGCAGCTTTTCCTGGATGTATATCGCTACAAGGGCGACCTGTATATCCACCCCCTGAAGGTCCAACACCGGCATTCGCCCACGATGAACATGCTCCACGTGCGTCGTGGGGACGAGTTCCGGGTTATATCCTCCAGCGCCCTGATTGCCGAGATCATGGCCGGCGAGCATTGGCCCGGCCTGGCTCCGGATGCCGCCATGGGCCATTGGGAAAACCATTTCCAGCGCGCCCGGGAACGGGTGTGCCGCGCCAAGCATTCGGCCGGCTCAAGTCCCCATGATCGCGAACTGTTCGAGACGTTGACCAGCATGATGCTCACGCGCGACCCGGGCATGCGGACGCTGGTGACGCAGTACCTCACGCTGGAGGACCTGTTGCACGTGCGCCAGCGCATGATTGGCACCGGCTTGGTGGGCGGCAAGACGGTCGGCATGTTGTTGGCTCGGGCCATCCTCAGGCGCGCCGACCCGCGGCTGGCGACCGTGCTCGAAGAGCACGACTCGTTTTATGTAGGCTCGGACGTGTTCTACGAGTTTGTCGTGCGCAACGGCATCTGGTGGCTGCGCGAGAGACAACGGAACCCGGAGACCTTCTTGGACGGCGCCGAGCAGGCCCGCCGTCGCATGTTGGTGGGCGAGTTCCCAACCGAGACGCTCCGCCAGTTGGAAGCGATGCTGGATTACTTTGGCCAATCGCCCTTCATCGTGCGGTCCAGCTCGTTGCTGGAAGACAACTATGGCAACTCGTTTGCCGGCAAGTACGAGAGTCTGTTCTGCGCCAATCAAGGCCCGCGCGAACAGCGGTTTCAGGACCTGTTGGCGGCTGTCCGGACCATCTACGCCAGCACGATGAGCGAACGGGCGCTGAGTTACCGCGCCCGGCGCGGCCTGCTGGACAAGGACGAGCAGATGGCGCTGCTGATCATGCGGGTGTCCGGCCAGATGTATGGGCGGGCCTACTACCCGCATGTGGCGGGGGTGGGGTTCTCGTTCAACCCTTATGCGTGGGACCGCGCCATTGATCCCAAGGCAGGCGTGGTGCGTCTGGTGTTTGGCCTGGGCACGCGCGCGGTGGACCGCTCGGATGACGACTACACGCGGCTGGTGGCTCTGAATGCCCCGGACAAACGGCCCGAAACCACGTTTGACCAGATCGCCCGTTACGCCCAGCACCGAGTGGATTACCTGGACCTGGAGGCCAACCAGCTCACGTCCGGCCCCTTTGCCGACCTGGCGCGCGAGCACGCCGATTTGCCCATCGAGCTGTTTGCCTCGGCGGATCCGGGCGTGGTCGGCTCAACGCCCAACTGGGTGCTGACGTTCGACCGCTTGCTTAGGCAGACCAACCTGGTGGCCGATTTGCGCGCCATTCTGCAAACGCTGCAAGCGGCCTACCAGCACCCGGTGGACATCGAGTTTGCTGCCAGTTTCACCGACGACCGCCAATACAAGATTAACCTCCTCCAGTGTCGGCCTCTGCAGGTGCAGGGGACGGAGTCGGCCACCGTGCCGCCGCCCGCCGCGCGACCGGAAGACCTGCTGATCGCCGCCCGGGGTGCGGTGGTTGGGCGCAGCCGGGTGGGCCGGATTGACCGCTTGGTGTATGTGGTGCCGGAGCTTTACAGCCGTCTGCCGATGCAGGACCGCTACGGCGTGGCACGGATGCTGGGCGAGATCAACCGCACCTCGGCCCGAGACGGACTGACCGTGATGATGATCGGGCCGGGCCGCTGGGGCACGCGCAGTCCGGAGCTGGGTATCCCGGTGGCGTTCAGTGAGATCAACCACGTGGCGGTCCTGTGCGAGATCGTGGCCATGCACGAGACCCTGATCCCGGATGTGTCGCTGGGCACGCACTTCCTCAACGAGCTGGTCGAGCTGGACATGCTGTATCTGGCTCTGTTTCCCCAGCAGGGCGACAACTACATCAACGGCCACTTTTTTGAGACCGCGCCGAACCGGTTGGCCGAGTGGGGTCGCAGTGCCGAGCGCTGGGCCTCGCTGGTGCGGGTGGTGGACGCCGCGACAGCGCCGGCACCGGTGCTCCTCTGGGCCGACGCGATGGAACAGCGGGTGATCTGCTGCCTGGACCGCGGCTAATGCCCGTGCCGCCGCCTCAACCGGCGGTCAACTCCTGAAGCGTTCGCACTTGCCAATCCCGGTCGCGCATGTGCCGGATGGCGGCCACGGTGGCCCGCGCGCCCGACTCGGTGGTCACCAGGGGTAACCCCCGCCAGATGGCCTCGGACCGGATTTTCACCTCGTCCACGCGCGAGATGGGGCCGCTGGGGGTGTTGATGAGCAACTGCACCGCCTTCTCGTTCATGTAGTCCAAGACCGTCGGCCTGCGCCCCTCGTGCAACTTGTAAACCCGCTCGACCGGCAGACCCGCTTGCCGTAAGGCTTGCGCAGTGCCCTCGGTGGCCAGCAGACGGAAACCCTGCGCCACCAACTCTCGTCCGACCTGCACCAGCCACGGCTTGTCAGCGTCTTTGCCGCTCAAGAACACGCGCCCCGCGGCGGGCAACACCTGGCCGGCCGCCAACTGGCTTTTCCAATACGCGGTCAAGAAGTCTTGGTCAAAGCCCATGACCTCGCCGGTGGATTTCATTTCCGGGCCGAGGATCGGGTCCACGCCGGCAAACCGGTTGAAAGGCAGCACCGCCTCTTTGACGGCGCAGCCGGGGACGGTCGGTCGCCGGCCTTTGAGGCCCATCTGCTCCAAGGTGCGGCCCACGGCGATGCGGGCCGCCACTTTGGCCAGCGGCACACCGGTGGCCTTGCTGATGAACGGCACGGTCCGCGACGCCCGCGGGTTGATTTCCAAGATGTAAATCTCGCCGTCTTTGATGGCGAGCTGGACGTTCATGAGTCCTTTGACGGCCAGCTCGAGGGCAATCCGTTCGCAAATCCGACCGATGCGCTGGACCACCTCGTCGGGCAGCGAATAAGGCGGCGTGGCGCAGGCGCTGTCGCCGGAATGAATGCCCGCTTCCTCGATGTGCTGCATGATACCGCCGATGTACACGTCGCGGCCATCGGCCACCAGGTCCACGTCCACTTCAACGGCGTGTTCCAGGAAATCGTCAATCAACACCGGATAACCCGGGCTGGCTTGGAAAGCGGCCTGCGCGAACGGCTCCAGCTCCTGGTCGTTGTAGGCCACCATCATCGCCCGACCGCCCAGCACATACGAGGGCCGAATCATGACGGGATAGCCAATGCGCCCGGCCACAGCCCGAGCCTCCTGGAGGTTCAGGGCAGTGCCACTGGCGGGTTGTTTGAGGCCCAAGCCGTCCAAGAGTTGGCGGCAGCGCTCGCGGTCCTCAGCTCGGTCAATGCTGTCGGGTGAAGTGCCCAGGATCGGCACCCCGGCGCGATGTAACGCGGTGGCCAGGTTCAACGGCGTCTGACCGCCCATCTGCACGATCACCCCCAGGGGGCGCTCGCTTTCGTAGATGTTCATGACATCCTCGAAGGTGAGCGGCTCAAAATACAGCCGGTCCGAGGTATCGTAATCGGTGCTAACAGTCTCGGGGTTGCTGTTGACCATGAGGGTTTCGTAGCCCAGCTCGCGCAGGGCCTGCACGGTGTGCACACAGCAGTAATCAAATTCGATGCCCTGGCCGATGCGGTTCGGGCCGCTGCCCAGGATCATGACCTTGGGCCTGTCGGTCACGCGGGACTCATCGCACTGGCCGCCGTAGGTCGAATAGAAATAAGGCGTGTAGGCCTCGAATTCCGCCGCGCAGGTGTCCACCAGGCGATACACCGGCCGAATCCCGGCGGCCAGGCGTTGGCGGCGGATCTCCGGATGTCCCCGGGGATCGCCGCGCAGGGCCGCGATCTGCTGGTCGGAAAAGCCGTTGCGTTTGGCCGTGCGCAGCAAGTCCAATGGCACGGGTCCGTGCGGCGGGGACTGGCGGATTTGGCGCTCGATCTCGACGATTTGCGCGATTTGGTCAATGAACCACGGGGTGATCTGGGTGATGGCGGAGACCTGTTCGACGCCCATGCCCTGCTGCAGGGCATACTTAATGTAGAACAACCGGTCGTTGTGCGGGCGGGCCAAGCCGGCTTCCAGCCGGTCCTGTTCGATGTGCTCGAAACCCTTTCGGCCCAGTCCCTCGGCTCCGATCTCCAGGCCGCGAAATGCCTTCTGAAGCGCTTCCTTGAAAGTGCGGCCAATCGCCATGGTCTCGCCCACGGATTTCATGCTGGTGCCCAAGGTGGGATCGGCAGCGGGGAATTTCTCGAAGGCAAACCGGGGCACCTTGACCACACAGTAATCCAGGGTCGGTTCGAAGCAGGCAGGGGTCTCGCGGGTGATGTCGTTGGGCAACTCGTCCAGCGTATAGCCCACCGCCAGTTTGGCGGCGATCTTGGCAATGGGGAAACCGGTGGCCTTGCTGGCCAGGGCCGAGCTGCGCGACACCCGCGGGTTCATCTCGATGATCACCATGCGACCGGTCCGGGGGTGGACGGCGAATTGCACGTTGCTCCCGCCCGTTTCGACCCCGATCGCTCGCAAACACTTGATCGCCGCATCCCGCATCCGCTGGTATTCGGCGTCCGTGAGCGTCTGGACCGGCGCCACGGTAATGCTGTCGCCGGTGTGAATGCCCATCGGGTCCAAGTTTTCAATCGAGCAGACGATTACGGCGTTGTCGTGGCGGTCGCGCATGACCTCCAGCTCGAATTCCTTCCACCCCCAGACGGATTCCTCAATCAACACCTCCCGGGTGAGGCTGGCTTCAAGCCCGCCGGTTGCAATCCGGCGCAGCTCCTCCAGATTGGTGGCCGTGCCTCCCCCGGTGCCGCCAAGCGTGAAGCTGGGCCGCACAATCACCGGGTAGCCGATCCGCGCCGCCGCCTGCTCGGCGGCCTCGACGCTCGTGACCAGCTCGCTCTTGAGGCATTCGATCCCGGCCGCCTGCATGATGGCCTTGAACAGCAACCGCTCTTCGGCCCGTTCAATGACTTCCCGGCGCGCGCCGAGCATCTCGACGCCGTAGCGGTCCAGCACGCCGGCCTTGGCCAGTTGGACCGAGACGTTCAACGCGGTCTGGCCGCCCAGCGTGGGCAGGAGCGCGTCGGGCCGTTCGCGGGCGATGACCTTGACCACCGCCTCGGCGGTGATCGGCTCGATGTAGGTGGCATCCGCCACGCCCGGATCGGTCATGATGGTGGCGGGGTTGCTGTTGACCAGGATCACCCGGTAGCCCTCCTCGCGCAGCGCCTTGCAGGCCTGCGTGCCGGAGTAATCGAATTCGCACGCTTGTCCGATGACGATCGGTCCAGAGCCGATGATCAGGATGCTACGCAGATCGGTTCGTTTGGGCATGGTGTGTCAGGGCCAAAGCGTTCGTTCAGCGACCGGAGGAAGGGCCGGACTGAACCGGCGCAGGCGCGACGGCCTCGCGGGTGGCAGCCGAGATGGCGGCTCGGCCTGCGCGCTGCTCCATCAGCCGCACAAACCGGTCAAACAGGTGCACCGCGTCGTGCGGCCCCGGGCAGGCCTCGGGATGATACTGCACCGAAAAGACGGGTAGCTCGCGATGCCGCAGTCCCTCGGAAGTGCCGTCATTCAGATTGATGTGGGTCGTCTCCACATCGGGCGGCAGCGAGTCTTTGTCCACGCAAAACCCGTGGTTCTGCGAGGTGATCTCCACTTTGCCCGTGGCCAGTTCTTTGACCGGCTGATTGGCGCCGCGGTGGCCGAACTTCAACTTGAACGTGCGCCCGCCGAAGGCCAAACCCAGGAGCTGATGCCCAAAACAAATGCCGAAGGTCGGCACGCCGGCTTGCACCACCTGCCGAATCTCCCGCACCACGTGCCGGACGCCTTCCGGATCCCCGGGACCGTTCGAGATGAAGAAGCCGTCCGGCCGCCAGGCCAGAATCTCCGCTGCCGGCGTGTCGTTGGGGAACACCTCCAGCCGGCAGCCCCGTTGGGCCAGCAACCGCAGTTGGTTCACCTTGATGCCGCAATCCAACACCGCCACCCGGTAGCCCGGCGCGCCCGTGTCCGGGCGCGCTACCGGCCCGCAGAACTGCTGGAAGGCCTGGACGCCACTGGCTTGGATGGTGGCGAAAGCCTGGACCGCCGCGTAAGGGCCGGGCCATGTGTAGCGTTGGCGGGTACTGACTTCGGTGGACAAGTCCCGGCCGACCAGCCCGGGCGAGCCCCGCGCCTTTTGCACCAGCCGTTCGGCATCCGGATCCTCGGTCGAAACCACGCACTTCATCGCGCCCCGCGACCGGATGTGCAACGTGATGGCGCGCGTATCCACGTTGTCCACGCCCAGAATCCCGTGGCGGACCAGATAATCGGACAGCGTGCTGGTGCAGCGCCAGTTGCTGGCGATGCGGCTGGCCTCGCCAACCACCAGGCCCGCTGCATGGGGGCGGTTGGATTCGGCGTCCTGATCGCTGATGCCGTAATTACCGATTAGCGGATAGGTCAGCGTGACAATCTGTCCGTGATACGACGGGTCGGTCAGGATTTCCTGGTAGCCGGTCATCGAGGTGTTGAAAACCAGTTCGCCGTACACCTCGCCGCGTCCGGCGAAGGCTCGCCCCTCAAACACGGTGCCGTCCTCAAGTGCGATGATGGCGCGGGTCATACGATACGCCGGTCGAGCTGGTTGCAAGCCGTGGCCCGTGGCCGGCACGTGCCGGCACTTGCTGGTACAGCCACCGGGTTTGCCGGGCGAACCTGCAGACTCCTTGGCGCGTTGGCTCGAAAACCCACCTGCAGCCGCCCGTCGTGTTGCCGCAGGTTATCAGGCAGGAAAGCGTTCAACCGGGCCACCCAGGGCCCGCTGGCCTCACGTCCCGAAGGCCCTTGCGGTCGTCCTGAAGCAGTCCGCTCGGCTCGGTGCTGAAGATGATGTCCTGACATCGCGACATGCTGGCACAGACAGGCGCGGCGTTCAAGTGGCGGGTGGACCTGCCGGCGGCCTGAATCCTCACCCATCAGCCTGGAAGCCTGACCGGGAGCCGGCTGCAGGCCCGCACACACGGGCTGGTGGTGTCCTGCCATGGCGCTTCCTTCTGCTTGAGACGCAAGCGGTCCCGCCGAATGGGCACGCCAACATGTTCAAGACCCTCAAGGCGTGAATCGGCGGCAACTGCGGCAACCGCAGTCCGCCCCGCGAGCGGCTCGCCAGGAGGAGAATGTGGTTGCACAGTTGCCCCTGGGCGGAATACTTCGACGCTGTTGGCGTTGGCGGTGCATTCCCGCCGTGTGGCCGGAACGCTGAGCCGCGCCAACAGGCGCGTTGACGTCGACCCAGGCCGTGG